>Ga0316191_10001245_pt1 | contig 17703 bp, 15 predicted proteins | sample Eddworburr2cm_MG_FD_204928 | JGI IMG/M metagenome (GOLD analysis project Ga0316191, IMG submission 204928) | Coastal sediment microbial communities from Maine, United States - Eddy worm burrow 2 cm | ecosystem: Environmental > Aquatic > Marine > Coastal > Sediment | place: USA: Maine...
ATGCTACAGCGCTTTGTTGTGTGCGGCAAAAGATCCCGGGCATAGGTCAGCAGTGTTCCCGACTGGCTGTTGTGGTCATGCATCCCGGTCACCCTGTGAGAAGGTACGGCTGAGCCAGGCTGCGATTCCGGCAAGCGAACTGAAACGCAGTTCCCCGGGGTAGTCTGTATTTGCCATGAATGTGTGTTGGTCATGCCTCATGATGACCATCAAAAGCGATTACTGGCAAATGATTATATTGTGCATAATACCTTCTCAAGGTCGACAACAGGTCCAGGTAGTCCGGATTCGCCTCTTGCGCATAATTTTTCAGGGTCGTTTGATATAGCTGGTTTCGATAGTCATTATTTATCCGGGCTGCCACTGGAATCACGGCCAGTGTCAGGCGAAATCTATGTAACTGCGACAGGCTGCGAAATTCATCCAGTAATTCAATCGTAGTCTCGGTCTTGTCCTGGAGCGCATCATCAACCTGGCCACTCAGTAACTTGTTTATGGAATTGTCTTTGCTGTCCCAGTTCATGTAAATATCATAAACCCACATTAATGCAGCACTGCGACGTGCTGACTGCAACAGCTTCCGTCGTTGAATTATTTTGTTGATGATACTTCAGGTCCGCGGAAGCCGAGTGAATTCAATTTGACGAAATTTTCATAGGTATGGTGTTCATCTAACGAGAGCATAACCCAGCCCGATCGGGGTTGGGCTTGACTGTAACAACGGGAAGTAGTTGTTTCTGTGGTGCGCCAATTATCATCCTTGCAGAGAATTCCAGAAGTAGCATCGCAAAGACGGTACTCAATAAAGTGATGACTGTTGTTCCCGTATCTTTTTCATCTGTTGTCTGCAGGCTGCTGGTGAAGAACCGGTTCACTATTACCGGTATCAACACGTACGTTATGCGTACGATGTTTACCATCGCCTGATATTACTTCAACCAATGGACCATGGTGGCTAGCGTCGAACCACCAGCGGGTTGTTCTTTGGGGGGATTTGATTTCGCAGCCGATGCGCGAGTTTTCCTCGAGCAGGCGTACCTGGTATGGCGGTAGCCCCGTTGTTTTGTGAGGCAGGAGCACGACCATGAAGAGATCGTCCTGTGTGTTTACCGACGGGCTTAATTCGACCCGCCACTTGCCCGCATCTACAGGGGTCTTTTTGTTTCTAATTGCCTGGAGGGTTTTGCCGCCTTCATCATAGTTCTTGCCATCGACATGGAATTCAAAGCCGGAGCCGCCAACCAGGGCAATATCGGGGTTTCGTGGCAACAGGACATGCGCATCCAGTCGGGATGTCCCCTGACTGGTTGTCTGTTTTCCCCCGGAAGCCTTTATTGTATAGCCATAGGGTGTCAACTCCGGCTTCTCTATGGTGTGATGCAGCCAGCGTTTGCGAAAATCCGGATTGCTGGCTTTGACACGGTCGAATATCAGTATGGCCCCGGTCGTTATGTCATAGCCGAAGGTGCGAATAAACTGCTCTACACGCCGGGTACGATGCGAGAATGTACCCTTTCCGGACAGGCTGTTGGTGTAGGCGGGTGTCAGGTCTGCAACCGCTATCGCCAGGCCATCTTCAATGAAGACCTTCTCCATTGTTCCGGTGTGATAAATGTCACGTTTACGCATCCATTCATTCAAGTCAAGTGGGGCCGCTTCAATTCCCCAGCCAGAACCGATGCGTCGTTGGCCGCCATCATTCGCAATCTGGCGGGGTGCATCATCACGTGGTGCAGGTACCGTATCATCCGGGTCATGAACGGTAACGGTATTGTGCGCAATGGTCTGGTAGGCATAGTTCATATGGTGGTCGGATCCGTAACGGCCACCCCCGCCATATGCGCCACTGTCAATGGCCAGTGCATCGTTCTGAAAAACCGTAAATGAACCCTGGTCAAGATGAGTATGCGACCAGTAGTTGTCGCCCGCCTTGAAACTGACGTAGGTCGCATCGGGTGTCCAGTCGCTGCGGGCGACAAGCATGCCGGTTCCGTCAAAATAACGGGCAAGTGGTAACTCCTTTACGGCATCAGGGTCACACAGGCTGTTATCGGTTAACGGTCCCCATGGCCATGATGTGGGTGCTATGTGTCTGGGGCAGCCATTCATGCTGTAGGCAGCGGCATGCCGGTATTCGATAGCCAGCGGAATTCGATCTGGTATCAGTTTGTCAAAATGTGAGCCATCTCCCCAGCGGAAGTGTGATTTATCAGGACGTGTTCGGTAGATCAGGAAATCCAGGAATCCTTGTATCCCGGGTTCGGCGCTGAAAATGTCTTCGCCTGTTGCGCTACGCCACATGGCAGGCACTTGATAAATCGCCTGCCCGATGCCAATACCGACATACTCCCCGCCTTCGTGCCAGCCACCATTGTTGCCCATGACCTGGCGCCAGACGGGTAGTACCCGGTTTTTCCAATAGTCATAGGTGTAGTTCATGATGGGGTTGCCCCGTGGATCATCTCCATACAGCGCAAGTGCAGTCGCAATCAGTGCCTGAAAGGGGCTGTTGTAGAGGAATACATTGTAGGGAGACAGGCGCTGTTTCTCCCGAATACGGTGGATCATATATTCTGCATTGCTTGCCAGCTTGTCCTGAAGGCCGGCGCGCTGTTCGTCGGTCCACTGGTCGTAAAGCCAGTCATAGGCTACTGCCACCGGTTTCGCCTGTTGGTGGCCTCGCCATGTGATTTCGAGTTCCATCAGACGCTGGTAGAGGATATCCAGATTCAGGCTACCCGGTTCAACATAGGCAGTGACAGCTGCCGAATAGAAATCCCCCTCGCCATCAGCAGCTTTCTTTCTGCGGTTGCTCAACCAGCCAGGGTTTTCCAGCTTGAGTCTGGCAATGTCCCCGGTACTGGGCGCTGGCAGCCGGGGATGGCTGGAGCGGAAGTGGGGTAACGCTGCCGATGGGAGATCTTCCGGAGCCGGCAAGACAGGTAATTTGCTTTCATCCAAAGGGATTTCGACCAGTGTTCCATCAAGCCTCCAGGTGACTCCGGCACCAACAACAAGTATCAGCGCTGCTATGGCAGGTAGTGTGTAGCGTGGTAGCACATACTGTGTGCGGTTGTCCCCGCTCGCAGGTTTTATATCTATTGTTTCTTTGTTTGATAATGCCGGATAGAACCAGGGTAATAGCCAGGCAAGTGTCGCCACGATGGCATCGGTGATATCCGGCGATCGCCCGGGCTGATACTGCTGGTACCATTCAATCGCAAACATCAACAGGAATATCGTCATTGAACCGGTCAGTATCAGTATTACCCGGTGTTTTATGTTTGCGCTCCAGGCCAGGTAATTCAGGGCAACAAACGGCCAAAGATTGCCGAGGATATCGATTAGCCCCGTGATGTTGTTGCTGAGATGGCTGCGGAAGGGAATCCAGTTGAAAGGAGTCGGATAGTCTGCGATTACATTTGCAGGCACATGCAAGCCACTGGCCAGTACCATACCCGTGATTGCGAAGGCTGCTATCAACAGCCTTGGACGCAGCGGCCTGTTATAGACCAGTAGCGTAACAACCAGCCCGATTGCAAGGCCTGCCACCGCTTCCAGTGAAAGCTGCCGTCCAATAACCGGCACCTTGAGCAGCAGTACCAGACTGACAAAACTGATGAAGATAAACGGCGCATTGTACCGGGTGCGCAACAAGGTACTGCTGATGATTCCTGCAGCCGTGATGGACAGTGAATATTCCCCGACACGTATCCATTCCAGGGTGGCGGGGCTTTGCAGGGCATACCATAGCGGTTTTAATCCGTGGCGGAGGTTGTCCAGATCAATAGATGGCACTAGCGGGCTCAGTTGGGACAGTACCCAGAATCCCAGTGCCAGCAGACCCAGGTTGGCAAGCGGACCTGGATGGATATACATGGAACGTATCCTGTACAGTTTTCCGCCGACGGTGGTATCAGGCCGCAGAGCCAGTGCGAACAGGGCGCCGGCAAGCCCCCCCAGGGTGTTCAAAACCAGATCAAGGGCCGAGGGCACACGGCCTGGTAGATGAGTCTGCAGGTATTCGAGCGCAAGGCTCAACAGGGCGCTGGCGAGTGTTACCAGTAATATCTTGTATACAGTACTGTAACGATTGCCAAGGGTACGCATCAGGAGCAGACCAAATGGCATGTAGACCAGCAGATTGGTAAGAATATCTGCCTTCGAGGTATTGTGCAGCCCGCGTTGCAACATCAGGCTCCACGGGCTGGCGTCCAGTGTCAGCCATCCATTGAAAGGGAAGAGCGTCCCGTAAACCAGCAGCAGCGCGTAGGCAAGTGTCAGATACAGGGTGATGCGCGAGAGTCCGCCCGGGTGTTCCCGCTTGATATGAGTATCGCGATGCATGTGGTTATTCAGTGGGTAACAACGCGAATAGCATTTGTGTAGGCCATCAAGTCTGCCCCGTCTTTGACAGGTTTTCGTATGCGCGCCCTGAGGTAAACGCTGCTGCCGTCAGCTCCGGGAACAGGTTCGGTCAGTGTCCAGTCCACCCTGTTCTCGTCCGGTAACAATGAGTGTGCGAGCAGCAGTTCCGGTTTACCTGATTGGCCATTACCGATGAGTTCGACAACCAGCCTGGAATCCAGCGCACCTGCACCGCGTTGCAGCAGCAACGTAAACTGAAGTGGTTGACTGGCACTGAGACGGACCACTTCACCCGGTGTCACTGGCAGTGACAGGCCGGGCACTGAAAGTGTGAACAGCAGGTCGTCCACGATAAGACCATGGTCTGCCCAGAAGGAACCGGCCCGCAGTCCGGCCAGAATGCCGCGCGCTGAACGGTCTTCCGGATAAATATGGGTCCTGGCAAATTCACAGGGTGAATGATCGAGCTTTTCATTATGGAAATCCGAGACGGCCAGTGCCGCCCAGACGTTGTGGCCCGCATCAAGCAACCGGTCCCAGGTTCCGCCGATTTCGGCGGCGACCGGATCCCAGCGATCCTGGGTCAGGATGTGATGCGTGTAGGAGCCTGTCGGCTGTATTTTCTGGTGACCGGGTGCTCCTTCAAAGCCGACGAATAGCTTATTGGTGTTACGCCAGTTGAGCAGGTCCCGAAAATTTTCATCCGGGTCGTCATCTTTGCGGCTGGGGTGGTTATAAATCAGAACAGCTTTGTCTTTTATACCGGTCTTTTCAGCCAGCCACTCCAGTCCTTGGTCCGCGGTTGCATCATCCGGATCAAATTGTTGCTTGAAATAACCAAGAACGGGCTCTTCAAGTATGGGGTCCAGCAGTACGGTTACGTGCTCACGTCCACCGTAGGGTGGAATGTTCCACTCGATTCCGCCAAAGAGAATGAAGCCGGGATGCTTCGTTCGTGCAGCATTGATGGCCGAAAAATAGTCGGGTGTTGCTGCACCCTCGGACAGGTCTGAGTGGTCGGTGATGGCCAATGCATCGCAACCGTTGTTGATGGCGAGCTGAACAACCTCATCTACCTGATATTTACCATCCGAGAAACGTGTATGTGAATGTGTGTCGATCACTAATGGTCTTGAGATTAATGCCCATGGTACTTCGGTAAGCATTTCAGCATCAGGTTGCGGTGCGCACCCGGCAAGCAGTAATAGCGACGTCGCGAGGATGGCTGGCCAGGGGGAGATTGTGCTTTTCAGGGGTGGTGCGGGCATAATTGTTCTATCAGTCTATGCGTATCAGAATTTCATTTGAAAGATCACCGGCCTTTTTCCATCGCGACGGCCGACAATATAGCCACGTCCTTCATTATCGCGGGTATTCGAACCATACAGCAGCAGGGGGTGGTAGTCCGGAATAACAAGCTCAAGAGGCTGCGATTTGCGCTGTTCGATGTCATACCTGAACAGTTGATAACCCTTGCCGTGCCGTTTGGTAATGCCCGCAAGATATCGCTTGCCATCGAGCGGGAACAGGGCAGGGTTATAGGACTCACCCTCCGGATGAAGCCAGCCAAGTTCGCTTACAGCTGCCGGTCCCTGATCGGATGGCGTTATCCTGTACAGGTGTCCCACATGCGTTCCGAAGACGATCGTTCCATCGGCGAGATAACTGAAACTGGTGATGCCGTGGGAAGCTCCTGGTTTGCCTTTGGTGGCATAGTAAATCAGTGGTGTGCTCTGTAATTTCTGCAGGAACTGGTCATATTCAACCAGCATTACCACGAGCAGCCGGTCTGTAGCTGTAGCCTCGATGTCCTGCCGGGCGTCCAGGCCGTAGTATTTTACCCTGGGGACATAGACATGACCGTTTCCGTCAGCGACAAGATTGCGTGATATATGTCCGCCTTCCGATCCGACGCGAATGTGCGTGGTTTTTCCGGTCATGGTGTCATGCTGGTAGAGTACATGTCCCCAGTAACCAAGCGCATAGACCCAGCGGCCAACGCCGCTGACTGCGATCAGGCCTTCCGGGGCAGAAAACAGATGTTCCCAGCGGCCGGCTGAAGGCTTGTAACGCCAGAAGTGTGAACCCCACAGGGGTAACTGGCTCCCGTCCCCGCGTTCACCTGTTTCATCCATGCTGGCAAAATACAGCCAGCCATCATTCATCTGTATGATCTTCGAGTGGATTTTTATCTGTTCTTCGCCTTTACGGTAAATCCCGGCTGCCTTCAGGGCAGACACGGGATCGCCATGATCAACAAAACTGTTGAGTTCAGGATTATATTCCACCAGATGTGCTGATGTGTTCCCGCTTCCTGAAACACCGAGCCAGATGTGGCCCTTGTCATCCCTGCCGGTTGCACCCCATATGCCGCTGGCACCCTGAAACCATGGCTGGCTGATATCTGTGAATGCCGGTTCTGGTGTCGGCTTGTACGGCTGGTGGAGGGTGCCTGCCTGTTGCGCTGAAGACCGGGGTTTTGAAGTGTCTTGTTGCCGGCTATTTGTATCCGCTTGCAGGAGGTAGATGATTGCAGCGGATGCCAGGGCCAGAAGCAGAAGCAGAAGCAGAACAATTGAAATGGTTTTTCGCATTATTAAAGTTATGCCTTGACCACCAAGTCCGGTATTGTTGTTAGGGAAGCCCCGGGTTTTTGCGGGCTGAATTCCGTTACTGTGCTGGAAAAAAATGTAGCGCGAGCATCAGGACATTATCATGGCATACATTGGTGATCGAATAAAAATACAGTTTTATCTGCTGGTGGGGATATTATTCTTTATTGCCACCTGCTGGCCTGCGACTTCCTGTCTTGCTGATCTGCCGGCTACTATAGACCGCGTCAAGCCGAGCATTGTTGGTGTAGGTACAGTACAAAAAACCCGACGTCCACCGTATAAAATTGTTGGTACCGGTTTTGTCGTCGCCGATGGTAATTATGTCATCACCAATGCGCATGTCATTCCGAAAGAGATCAATACGGCCAAGCTGGAGTATCTTGCGATATTTACCGGCAAAGACAAACAAATGGACATTCGGCAGGCGGTGCAGGTGAAGGTAGATGAGGCGCATGATCTTGCGTTGCTCAAGTTTGAGGGTAAACCCTTGCCGGCATTATCCCTGGGGCAGTCTTCCCGCGTCAGGGAAGGTGAAGAATATGCATTTACCGGTTATCCGCTGGGTATCATCTTCGGCCTCTATCCAGTAACCCATCGAGGTGTCATCAGTTCCATTGTCCCCGTGGCCTTGCAGGCAAATGCGGCCAGTCAGCTGGACCCCGCGCAGATCAAGCGCTTGCGACGTCCGTATTCAGTCTTTCAGCTGGATGCAACGGCTTACCCGGGTAACAGTGGCAGCCCATTGTTTCATCCTGATACGGCTGAAGTCATTGGTGTTATCAACAAGGTTTTTGTAAAAGAGGGGCGGGAGAACGTTCTTGCCAAACCCAGTGGCATCAGTTATGCGATCCCGGGTGAGTATGTACGGCAGTTGTTGAAACGGGCGGGATTGAACTGAGGGTGCCTGTTCCGGCGCGTATGCAATTGACACTAACAGGCCGGTTTGAAAGTGGCGGCAGATCGGGTGGTTCGTTCTGTCTGACCGGATGGGTCAGCAGGAGAAAGTAGAAATATTATCAGCCGAGAATGTCGAAAGGTGTTATTCAGCGTCCCCGATGTAGATGCATCCGCTGCTGCAGGTCTCTTTGATTTGAACCTTTGACAGGCCCGGTAATGCAGGTTTTAATTTGCGCCAGATCCATTTTGCCAGTATCTCGCTGGTCGGGTTTTCCAGTCCTTCGATCTCGTTCAGATAATGATGGTCAAGTTGTTCATAGAGGGGTTTGAAGGCTTTAGAGATATCCGCAAAGTCCATAATCCATCCGCTGTCTCTGTCGATGTCTCCTTTTACATAGATGGTCCCCCTGAACGAATGGCCATGCAGACGACTGCACTTGTGCCCGGCTGGCACGTTCGGGAGTCGATGTGCTGCTTCGAAGACGAATTGTTTATAGATTTCCATCGTCATCTATTCCTTATAACTGTGGCAGATTAAATGATATGCAAACACATGGTCTGGATAGTTATTCATGATTTATGTGATCTGTTTTTGGAAAGTTACAGTGTATCCTGACTGTCAATTTTCAGAAAGAATCTGCTTAGTGAGGCGCTGTCATTACTTCGATCCAAGCCGGTTTGACGGTCTTGGTGCCTTCTCTATTGCCGAATGGGATGCCACGCTTCGTTTTTTGTTAAAGATACCCTGGGTTGGTTTGATTGATACGTAGCGGATTGTTCGTGGCCTGGGTCAATACAGCCAACATGTACTCCTGCCTGCATGAAAGGATTAACTATTGCTGATGTAGTGACATGAATGAAGGGTAAAGTTATCTGCCGTGGGTTCAATTTTAGGCGGCAGGTAGAAGATCGTAGCGGGGAAAATAGTTTCCAGTTAGTGTCTGTTTGCTATAGGAAAATTATTAATATAATTAAAACGGGGTATTTGGGTTGCTGCTGGTTGTGTTTTTATTTATTCGCGCTAAACTGGAAAAGTAGTGATAAGCGTCATAATTCTAACGCATAGGTTGTAAAGGTTGTTTTTTTCAGAGAGGAATGCCTGATTCGGGCAGGTTTTTTCTGATAATGTTTAATATATTCAAGAGGTTGGGAATTTAAATGCCTACCAGAGACAAGGATGAAGGGCCAGAGGTTGAGTATTCACAGACTGGCAGAGTAGCGGTAGATGGTGCTGTTTCCGAGCACCGCCGCAAGATTATCAAGGCATCTGCTGCAGCTATACCGGCCATTATGACCTTACGCAGTGGCGCTGCGGCGGCGATGGCAAGTACCTATAGTTGTACTGCCCGTGATAACAGAGCTGCGCTGAACGAGATTACTGCACCTGACTACGTTCTGGAAGGTAACCTGGCAGGCAACCATGATCAGTGGCTCCGCGTCAGGGGAAAGAAAGTGACTAAAACCGAGCGACCGGCGGGTACTGAAAAAGTTATCTACTGCGTCAGGACTGGAGACGGAGGATCTGGCAACCCGGTATTGGACTGGCAGTGCTTCAATGAGGATGGCACCGAATATACTGACATCACTCCGGGCGATCTTAATGGTGCTAACGCTGAAGATGTGTCGTTGCTAGTCTATCTGCACTTCGACGAATATGGAGATGACACGGGTGAACCAGCGCTCTACTATCCAATCATACAGACAGCACAACAGGCGCCACCGGGATATTCACCCCTTACCGGTTCCTGTTTGGCATCGATACATCCCAACCTCGACCTCTTCGGACCCAGAAACCTGGGGTAGTACAATCATCCAGGTTTCCGATTGTAATATCTCGGGCGTCTGACCATTACCGGGCTTCTACAGCTGGCTCATATCGTTTACCCTTGGCCCGGACACGGCAGTGGCAGGTGATGGAATCGTGGATGGTCCGGAATATATAGAAGCAGAGACAAGCTGGGTTGCGCCTGAAAAGCAGGAACTCCACTGGGTAAGCTGGGGTGAGCAACATGCGCTCTACGATGCACGTTCAGGGGAGACTCACCTGCTGACGGAGCAGACAGCACGGGTATTGCAACAGCTGGTTTTGCGTCCCGGTACTGCCAGAGAGGTCATGGAGGCCCTTTGCAGTGAATCCGGTGAGTGTTGTGATGAGCAATCACTGGAAAGCAGTGTATGGCTGTTGCGGCAACTGCATAGCGCAGGGCTGATCGAGAAATCCGGCACGTGAAACTCGCCGAACTACCGGGGGAGCTTGTTGCACAGCGCCTTGAAGGGAGGGGCATCCTCCTTCAGACGGGGCCATTCACCGTACGTATTCACTCCGTGGTCGAGGGTTTTACTCAATTGTTACGGCGATTCTATGCCAACTTCCCCGTCGTGCCGGAGCCCGCCATTGCCGATTTTCATGTGCGCCTGACAATACCCGGTGGTATCCGCAGGCGCTGGCGCCCGCAAGTCCTTCTTCTGCTGGATGGGCAAGAGGTTTTCTTGCCATATCCCCTCAGTCATGCTTTTCCCTTGTTCGAATGGGGGCTGAACTGGTGCATTGCCATGCAGGCACATCAGTACCTGATGCTGCATTCGGCCGCCGTGGAACGATCCGGTCGGGTGCTGTTGCTTCCGGCAGGGTCGGGGTCGGGCAAGAGCACGCTGTGTGCGGCGCTGGTCAATCGTGGCTGGCGGTTGTTTTCCGATGAGTTCAGCCTGGTTCGCGCCGCTGACGGGCACCTGATACCGCTGCCACGGCCCATGCCATTGAAGAATAGTTCCATTGATGTGATACGTGATTTTGCACCGGATGCAGAGCTGGGGCCCTCTTTTCACGGAACACGCAAGGGCACCGTCGCACATCTGGGCGTACCTGCTTCCTGTGTCGAGCAGTCCGCTGTCTCCGCCCCGCCTGGTTGGCTGGTGTTTCCCAGCTATCAGTCGCACGCCTCATTACGTCTGGAGCCGATCTCCAAAGCGCAGGCATTTATCAAGCTCGCGAATAATTCATTCAATTACCAGCTACTCGGCCTGCGTGGTTTCCGGGAGGCAAGCCGCCTGGTCGACAACTGTGATAGCTATATTCTCTCCTACAGCAATCTCGACGAGGCTATCGTTTCCATGAACCGACTGGCAGAATCATGAGAGCAGACAGTGACAATGGAAAACATGGCACGAATGTCTTGCTGACAGCGCTGAGTGATCCCGCCAAGGCAGTTTCCTTCACAGTGGAAGAGTGGGACCTGCTACTGCGTCTCGCACGGGCTACTCGCCTATTGGGGCGCATTGCCGTGTGTATGGAGGAACAGGGCTTGCTTACAGAGGTTCCTAACCGGGTCGTGGATCATTTTTCAGCAGCGAAGGTTTTCGTTTGCCACCGTCAGCTGACCGCTCGTTGGGAAATCAATCGGATACTGGCGGCGCTGGCGGGCACTGATATGCCATTGGTGCTGCTCAAGGGTGGTGCCTATATTCTCGCTGAATTGCCACCATCCCGGGGGAGATTGCTGTCGGACGTGGATTTGCTTGTCCCTCGGGAGCGCCTGGACAGCTTCGAGCAAACACTGCTCGGCCATGGATGGGAGTCTGTCAAGCTGGAAGAGTACGACCAACGTTATTATCGCACCTGGATGCATGAATTACCCCCCCTGAGTCACCCGGAACGTGGCCTCGAAGTGGATATTCATCACACCATTTCACCGCTTACCAGCCGTCTTAGTCCAGACTCTGCAAGACTGATTGCGGACAGTATTCCTCTTGCTGACAGCCGCTTGCGGATTTTACAGCCCGTAGACATGGTTCTTCATAGTGCCGTGCACCTGTTTCATGACGGTGAATTTATCAATGGCCTGCGTGATCTGGTTGACCTGGCTGATTTGTTCCAGCATTTTGGCGAGCAGGCGGATTTTTGGACGAAACTTGTGGATCGGGCACGTTCACAGGGATTGCTTAGGCCCCTGTTTTATACGCTGCGTTATACAAACCGTTTTCTTGCTACAGCTATACCTGATTCGGCTATGAGTGCAGCCGGTGACGGCGCGCCGCCTGGTCCGGTATTGCGTTTGATGGATTATTTGATTGAGGCAGTGATGATTCCCGGGCATCCGGATTTTCCCCGGCGCAGGCATACGGTTGCGCAATGGTTGCTGTATGTGCGGTCCCACTGGCTGCGTATGCCCCCCGGGATGTTGCTGCAGCATCTGGCGCGCAAGCAGATCATGCGCTGGAAGCACCATAAGGTAACTGCCGGGACATTGGCGCAAGGGAACCGGTAAACTTGGTCACGACTGGTGGGGCGATGAGCAAAAGAATTGCCTGTTTTGAAAATTAATTTAGAAAGAGGAGGGCGCTATGGGAAAAATGCTGGGGATTGCAGGAAATGTGTCAGCGGTCGTCGGAATATTGCTGGCCTTCGGGGCAGGTTTGGCCCGAGTGCTGGGTCTGTATCTTGTGTCGGGATATACAACAATGACCCTGTTCCAGGTCGGCACCGGATTGATGGTGCTGGCATGTCTATGCAAACTGGAAACAATGCAAAGTCACTGATTGTTGCACCAGCTTCTACCAGCAGTCCGTCAGGGAGAGAACTGACGGGTTGCGCGTACTGGCCTGGAGATCAGCCATACCGCGAATGCTGCACCCAGGCTATTCAATGCTATATCTGTCAATGATGCGTAGCGGCCAGGGACATACAGCTGGTGCCATTCGTCCAGTATGCCAAAGCCGGTTGCGAGCAGGAATGCCGAACCGAATAGCAATCGGTCGTTTTTTATCCAGGCACTGAGTGACCGGTACCACAGCCAGGCAAGGGTGAGCAGCAGACTGGATGCTGTTGTCAGAGGTTTGCGGTGAGAGCATTACGGGGCGGGCGACGGCCGGGGTGTTTGTTCAGTTAAGGTCTCCGCTATTCGCCTGTTCTGGTAGAGCTGATCTTGATTATGACTTATAGTCATTTTGATGGCATGAGAAAATGCTGAAGCAACGTAACAGGGACAGTGTACATCGTTTAACGGCATCCGTTTCGCGGCTTGCTGAAAAAGGTTGAACTGGAAATATGCGCAGATTGCCATCCTACAGGGACGAACAGATTGGTGTGGTCTATACGCCCGGTCAATATCCGGGAATGGACGATGCTGACAGTATACGTAATCGTCGCAGGAAACGCATTTTTCTGTCAGTTGTTGCTGTCAGTTTACTCGTCAGTCTTGCGTGGACTTTGCTGCGCCCTGCAATTTATGAAAGCAGGGCGACCTTGCTGGTTACTCCGCCGGTTCTTGATGAGCGTCTCGGCGAAGTCTCCAATACACAGCATGTTGAGCTGGAGCTTCAGTATCTTGCCGGATACAGTTTGCTGGCGCGGGTGCTGGAAGCGTTATCCAGCCAGTCGGATGCCGCAGGGTTGACCATATCAGACCTGGACGAAATGCTGCAGGCAGTACCGGTAGCCAGTACCAATCTTGTCGATATGACGGCACGGGGGCCGGTAAAAGAACTGTTGCCCGTTGTTATCAATGCATGGATTGCTGTCTATCAGCAAACACATACTGATTCGATTGCTGCTGAGTCGGCTTCCGAGATAACGGAGGCGCAACAGCAGCTTGAGGATGTGGGGCTGAAGGTTGCCGAAAAGCGCCAGCAACTGGACCGGTTTCGCAAGGAATATGACATCGTTTCCATGGAAAGAAACGAGAATCGCATGTACAAGCAACTGTCTGGTCTGACCGACTCTCTCAACAAGGTAAACGAGGAAATGGTCTCGGCCAGGGCCAGGACTGCAGCTATCAGGGCAGCTATTGCACAGGGGAGGCCGGTTGTCAGTGAGCATGGCAAGGACAGTTTGACGAATCTCGAGCAGCGCCTGACAGAAATTCAGGAGCAGCTTAAGGAAATGGAGCATGAATTCACGCCGCATTACATGGCAATAGATCCTGCTATTAAAGGGCTGGTCAGAAAACGTGATCTGTTGATTGAGGAAATCAGTGAGAAGCGGGCTGCCGGCCAGCAAATTGCATTGGCTGAAGCAGAGCAGAACCAGGCAAGTGCAGAGCAATCGGTAATTGGTCTGCAGGCACAGCTTGATGCTCAGAAGCAGCAGGTTATGGAATTTACCACGCGATTTGCAGAGCACGAAGCACTGCAGGAGGAACTGCTGCAGCTGGAGACCCTGTACCGTGAGGTGCAGAACCGTCAGTTGCAAAACGAAGTTAATAATAAGCAACTCTATCCACAGATAGATGTGAAAGAGCCGGCCTTTTTGCCTGATCGTCCGGTGTATCCTGATTATCTGCGTGACAGTGGTCTGAGCCTGGTCGGATCTGTGCTGCTTGGGTTGCTGGTGCTTGGGCTTTACGATTTTCTGAATCGTTCAGGCAGACACTCGGGTGTGACACAGTTAAACCCGGTTGTAGTTAATGTGCCGGGAATGCCTGCGCTGGATCAGGCGAGAAATGATCTGTTACCTGGAGCACAGGCTGCAGCTGCTCTTGCGCATCCGTTAACTCGCGAGTTGACGGTATCTGAGGTGTTAACGCTGTTGGAAATGTCTGACGAAAAATCTCGCTTGTTGATGACACTGTTGTTGTCCGGTTTAAGGGATGATGAGTTGCTGGCAATGAAGACCGGTGATATAGATCTTGATTCTGCAGTTCTGTTTGTAAGAGGGGCAGGTGAAAGAAAGATTGCTGTTGCCAGCGATGTTGCTGCTGTTATATCCGGGTGTTTACCCGGGAAACAGCCGGCAGATACCCCCATCTTTACTGATGGACAGGGTCAGCCACTGGGTGAGATGGATCTCGGTGCATTGTTGTCTTGTGCTGCGCATGATGCCGGTCTGGCGAACCCGGATGAGGTAACATTGCAGGTATTACGCCATACTTATCTCGCTTATCTTGTCCGGCGGGGAGTGAAGCTTTCGGAGCTTGCCAGGGTCGCGGGCGATATGTTGCCATCTGAGCTGGCAGCCTACACGACCTATTCTCCGCCGGGTACGGGCGTTACGCTGGACTCGGTTGAACGTACTTACCCGGCTTTTGCCAACCTGAACTGATGGCGTACCGGGACAGTGATTTGTATGCCTGCGATACTGGACAGGCGCTGTGTCCTTTATTGTCGGATTGATTAATTGTTACCAATGGAGTTAACCGTGACTAAATTTACTTATGGCCTGTTTCGTCTTGGAGTGATATTCGTCTGCCTTGCCTGTGCACAAGCAAATGCCGAGCAAAATGCCGGGGCTGGCGCGGCAACAGATGCCGGCAGCAAGGATGTCACTGTCACGGTTACCCGAACCAGTGAGGGGGTGATCGTTATTACTCCGGATGGCCGGCGGGTGCTGCTCAGGGATGATCACACCTGGGAGGTTGTTGAGGCAGAACAGGGAGATGCTGCGAATAGTGCCATTATTACGGTAGCGAATGTACGAGGATTAAGAAACGCATGCAAGGTGGGTCTCAGGCTGGAAAACAAGCTGGGCTACAATATTAAAAGCCTGATCCCCAGTTTTTCTGCGCATACTGACAAAGGTGTACTTTACGAGACTGTATCAAAGGCGTTCTCATCAATTAAACCTACCCGTGACCAGTATCAGCAGATCCAGTTTATCGGCATTACCTGTGAAGGTATCGGTCATATCAGAGTGCATGGAGCAGATCATTGCAGCATGGGGCCGATGGACAAGTTCAACGAAGAAGATGGTGAGTGCCTCAGTCATATATACATACAGCCCAGTGATCTGATAAAGATTATTAAATAGTCGATCTTGCGCCAGGGACAGCTTACGTGACCGGGTCTACACAGAATGAGTATTGCTACCAGCAAATTCATATTGATGCAGCCCGCAACGCAACAGATGATTTCAACCTGTTTCATGACAGTAAGAAATGGGACAGAATCCATAAAAATCCTTTCGGCATGCCGATTGTCCTGGGTTTTCAGCTGGAAGCACTGATTGAGTACCTGGTCACCCTGTTGCGCAGAAATGCTGGTGAGGATGCCCTGATAGCAGAGCATAATCTCCAATATGCAAACTACCAGTTTACCTTTGCCGATGTGGTTCGTCCGGGCGAACCTGTAAGCGTTGATATCAGGAAAACGGTTAATCGAGTGCAGCAGACAGGTCAGATTGCCAACCGCATTGTTGTGAGAAAAGCAGATGGTCTTGTCCTGATCGGTTTCCAGCGCGAATCGGTGTCACCTCTTTGCATGCCGGGTGTGGATATTGCGGATGTTGGTGATCTTGATGGCTGTGAAGACAGAAGCTGGGTTGCCGGGGGCCGTTATTTTATGAAGCGGAAGTTTCTGAATACCGGCAATGGAAAGAATTTTCTCGCCGGTTCGCTGGTTGACCAGCATTGTTACTTCGATGAACTGGAAAACCGGGTGCTTTTCCCCGCCATGTTTCCGGTCTCATTACTTTCCTGTGCGCTGCTGGAAAAAGCCCGACTGGAGGATTATCCCTTCGAGGCGGATCCTGTCGTCTATACCAGTCATTTTATTTCTATAGACCGAAAGTTGCAGGAAAACCTCAAAAGTAACGACCGCATACATTTGCTCGTGGGGCATGCCGAGGCGGTTCCTGCTGGTAGCGGGCTGGGAAGGAAAGGTTTTAACCAGCAACTTTTTCGCTGTTTTGGCTTGTCGCCAGGTAACCGGGTGCTATTTCGAGCTGAGGTTGAAATGGCGCCGCTGCGCGAAATACTGCCTCTGTCATAGAGCTAATAAGTAATAAAATTTGTTTAAATATCATAAGGATATTAAACATATTGAATGATGATAATATTTTTCGCCACCGGCACTTTTGCAGCTTTTTTATTATAAATTTACCAGGGAACAAGTGTTTTCTGTTATGAATAATTTAGCTGGATTTGCTAGTATTCGAGGCAGAAAAAAATAAATGAGAATAATTTAACAGTGAAGTTCAACTTTCGAGCAAGCAGCTGAGTAGACGGTGATGCCTGGTAGCCACGAGTGAGTGAACAGATACCTCTGGAAGGAATTACAAAGAAGCATGAAACGGACCTGCCGGATCATGGTTTTTTCAGGCGCGAATCAGATCGGGCCACCGGATGTACCCGCTATGCGGATACGGCTGGCGGCTATCTCTGGGCAGCGAGTAATGGCAATGGCGTACTTCCCGTTACCATCTTCACCCTGGGACGTTTTTCATTACTGATTAATGGAGAAGCAGCTGATTTTGGGCGCAAGGCTCCCCGGCGTCCGCTGGAATTACTAAAGGCAATCATTGCGCAGGGCGGAAGAGACGTCAGTATATCCAGGTTAACCTTGATGCTTTGGCCGGATGTCGATGGTGACAAGGCAATACGTTCATTTAATACGACTCTGCATCGGTTGCGTAAATTTCTCGGCGATGACCGGGTGCTGGTGCTTGGAGACGGAAAACTGTCTCTGGATGCGCGCTACTGCTGGGTTGATACCTGGGTATTTGAAAGACTGCTTGGTGGTATGAAACAGCTTATGAGGAGCACCCCGAATGCTGATCAACGTGTCCTGCTGGAGAGCCTGATGGGAAATTCTCTTGCTCTGTATCAGGATCACTTTCTTGTCAGGGAGGATATGACGAGTTGGTCTGTTTCCATGAGAGAACGCTTGCGCACTAAATACATACACAGTTTGCTGGAGATTGGCAGGTTCTGGGAGTCCCGTGATCACTGGGGGCCAGCAATTGAATGCTACCGCAAGGGTATAGATATTGATGACCTGGTGGAGACTTTCTACCAGCGCCTGATGGTTTGTTACCTGAATACGAACCGCTTGTCCGAGGGTATGTCGGCATATCGTCGTTGTCGCCAAACCCTGTCTATTGTACTTAGCGTGC
>Ga0316191_10001246_pt1 | contig 17698 bp, 18 predicted proteins | sample Eddworburr2cm_MG_FD_204928 | JGI IMG/M metagenome (GOLD analysis project Ga0316191, IMG submission 204928) | Coastal sediment microbial communities from Maine, United States - Eddy worm burrow 2 cm | ecosystem: Environmental > Aquatic > Marine > Coastal > Sediment | place: USA: Maine...
CTTGTGGTACCTGTTCAAATCTTGACAGTGCCAACTTATGGAATATCCATGTTGAAATTTGATTTTTGACCCTTGTAGCGGGCGACTTTTCTTCGGGAATGAGCCCCTGACAAGATGCGAACAGTCCCTGCATGTTCATTCCCGCCACTTCACCGAAGCCGAATGGCCTTAAATGAAAAACCTTCCCCTGGAGTTCGGATTAGATTGCATAAATTTGCAGCAAATTTGGTTTATAATCAAAGTTCATTCCATAGACTGTATTGTTGGAATATACCGCAAAGCTCGTACAGGTAACAGATAGGGAAGGGTTTAAGAAAATCGCCAGAAAAGTAAAAACTGCAATAGCGATCTGTTTCATAGATTCGTCTCCTTTTTTAGAAAGTGTGTTCACTTTCATTGATACAGAAGGATGACTGAACCGATCAATATTGGTGGGATTCTATTAATGTATCCTTGGTGAAATCCAGCTTTTCATAGATCCAAGTGCCAATACACATATCGCAATTCGTGTATAATTGCAAAGACAATTAAATCTGCTAAACGGAAAAATTGTTATCCCATCATAGCGAAAAAATACTAAGAATCTTTTTGTGAGCGAAAATTGATATTTATAGTCTGTAGACTTATAGTCATCAATTCAATTATTTATCAAGGCATGAAATCATCTACAAATGACTTGAATGTTCTTGGTACTGTTTTGCAGGCTTTCAGAGAGACAATGGGAGTTTCTCAAGAAAAATTAGCCGAAATAGCTTCGCTCCATCGGACTTATATAGGAAGCATTGAGCGTGGCGAGCGAAATCCATCGTTTAACAGCTTAAATAGAATACTGAAATCATTAAATATAAGTTGGTCTGAATTTGGAGCGAATCTTGATGCAGAATTCTTGAAAAAAGAAAGTTGACGTTTATATTATTATATCAACCTAACCACATAGAAGGTGCAACAGGCGGTCAAGAAATCCGGCTCGCTGCCGGTGCCATTTCACATCCGCAACGCGCTCACGCGCTTGATGAAGGATATCGGCTACGGCAAAGATTACAAATACGCCCACAACTATAAAGATGGCTTTGTTGTCCAAGAATATCTACCGGAGAAACTCAAAGGGCAGGTCTTTTACGAGCCCACGGGGCGGGGCTATGAAAAAGTCATCAAGCAGCGGCTTGACGGGTGGCGACGGATGCAAGGAAAACATAAGCAGGCGCAATCAAAAGATGATAACGCCGGTAATTGAAATTGAAGCAAATGAATTCTGCATCATCGATCGAGAACGGCCGAACCCTCAGACTTTCAGTTTCCAGAACCACCACACCCGCAGCCGCAGTCACATCCTGCCCCACCGTGGGCGGCCATACCGGCCATGGCCTTTACGATTTCTCTGTTTTCAGCGGTCGTTACGGCATCGATGTTTACCTTCAGGTAGATGTCGTCTCGGCCATCAAACAGATCCGTAAGAGGCGGTTTGAGGTGTTCAAAGAAACTGTAGAAGTCTTCCTTTTTCAGGTGAAGCAAAACGCTCTCGCCCTCGGCTTTATCCACTAGCTCATATTCAAAGGGCGTCATACCTTCCGGACCCAGGCCGAAGATGAATTCAATATTCGGGTACTTTGAGGTGAGGTCCATGGTGTCTTGCGACGTTCCTGCCTGTATGGAGAGTGTGATCTTTTTTAAATTTTCTACTCTGTTCATTTTTGGTCTCATTTAATTTACTCCAAGTGTTTCGGCGGTTTGCCGATTTTGTCTCCCAGTGCCCGCTGCCGGTTGGTGACGATTAATTCCGCTATTTCGCTGATGGCGTTTTTAAGCCACATGGCGGTTTGGGAACCCTCGGTGTAATTGGCTTCACCGTAAGACTGAACCCGGCCTTGTTTCTGCAGATTGTTGACCTGGGAGAACTCTTCTTTGGAACCCGGTTGATAAACGGCAAAGGTCCTTCCGCCGAAGCGGTTGACAATGGAAAATACCGGAATATCGCTGGGACCGTCGGCGATGTAGATCATGTTCTGAATGGGCACGCGGCGGTCTTCATCCGGGATTTTGGCGTTGACATCTATGTCGGAGATTTTGTTGGTCCCCTTGTTGATCTCAAATATGGCGCGGGTTTTGGTGGTGTTGTCCAGGGCGTAGGCAATCTGGGAGATGATTTTGCACGACCGCGGCGCTTTGGAACCTGCTGGATCAAGATAGCCGGCCTGTGGCGGATTTTCCACGAACTCGCAGCCCCAGACGCCGTCCACGTATGGTGCTATTTTACTACCCATGATCATCTGCCGCAAACCCGTGGAGACGATATAGTGCTCCACACGGATATCATGCTGCAGGTACGCGGGATTGGCTTTGACAAAATGCTTGACCTCATCGAAGAATCCAGGCAGGCCTTTGTAGAAATCAATTTCAGCGCCAAACTCCCTCAATCGAATGTTATTCAGCCCCTTGAAGATCTCATCGCGGGCATAGGTGATGAAGTGATTCAGATAGACCGTATCGGGGACAATCAGGTCGAGGCCCTTTCTACGATAATAATTCGGCAGTTCATTGACTTCTTTCCAGAATTTTTTGGCATCCACCTGGAAGTGATCGAAGACGGGTGCCTGCATATATCCGGGGATCAGGGTTTTATCAAAATCCCAAATGCAGGCGATGATGTTTTGCAGGAAAAGTTGTTGAGGCATGGTGATTCCTAAATATATAGGTTAAGCAGATCAGGGTTCAACGTTCCGGGTTGAAAAAACCAGAAACCTCATATCAAAAGGATCGTGTCTTAATCAGGTGATAAATCCGTTTCCCGCAATGGGGTATGAATCGAGCGATTTCTTATTCGACCTGCCCGCAAGGCTTGTATTCTGAATGGATATCATACCTCTATTTTAAGGATTTTTGTTATCCAGACAATCCCGTTAATCCTGTCAAATTATAGTTTTGGCCAACCGTTTTGCCAGCCCGATGATCGTCAACACCGTGGGCCGGTCCAAAGCCTCAGGAAACACACTGGCATCGCAGACATACAATCCATCTATTTCGGTCTTCAGATTTGTATCCAGCACATCACCGATTCTGACGGTTCCGCTGGGATGTGTTCCGATCATGGGCCGCATGAAAATACTCGATTTTTTTGCGCCGGCTTCAACTATAATGCGTTTGCAGACTTCACAGGCCTGATTTAATCTTTCATTATCACCGGCCGTCAGGGGCTTGCGGATTTTACCATCCGGATATATGCCGCCGGAGATGTCGTCTTTTAGTTTAATCATGATTCCCAGCATCCGGTTCCATTGAAGCCAGCGAAGTGCGGGGCCGATCCCTTTGCGCGCGGCTGCCAGGGGATACAGCAACCAGGGATCGGTTAAGGTGCTGAGCATGTACCCGACGTCCGGATTCTCCCAGGACCACGACATGGGCGGCTCCTTGCCGGTGCCTTTTTCACGGGTAACACCATAGATCATGGTCGTGACATCCATGGTCATGCCGACGCCCGCCGCGTTCATCCCGGAGTTTTGAAGTATCCGGGGCGACCCGATGCCGCCGGCTGCCAGCACCACCGTTTCGGCCCCGGCCGTGAATTTCACGCCGCCAATTTTACCTTCCACACCAGCCGCATGGCCATCATCGATCAGAACTTTATCAACCCGGGCGCATTTTCTTATCAGGGCACCGCCGGCAATCGCCTCATCCACCCACTCGGCAGCATTCCATTTGGCATGGCAGCGGCATCCAAGCATGCAGTTCGCCTGACAGTTGAAATGTTTGCCGTGGTGATTACTTCTTTCAGGATTTATGAATTTCGGCTGGGCAAACCAGTCGTAACCCAGGGCCTGACCGGCCCTGGCGATTCGGGTGGACGCCGTGCCCCTTAAATCCTTCGGCAGGGGGCTGATTTTCAATTCATCGATGGTCTCTTTCACTTCGGCGTCGATATCGACACCGTACTTATCTTTTAACCATGGGGGTGGTTCAGCGGCGGATCCCGTGTACATGCTGGTTGCGCCGCCCACCATAATGGGGGCGATGATATTCAGGCCTTCTTCGGTAAACAACAAACTCATTCGGTCCGAATAGCGCAGGGCCCCCAGATAGGTGCCGTAATAAAATTTGTTGCGGTGATCGTAACCGCGCTCCAAAATGAGAACGGTTTTCCCTTTTTGGGTCAATTCCCTGGCAACGGTTGCGCCGCCGGGTCCGGATCCAACTACGATTACATCGGCTGAGAGTATTATTTTACGAAACATCTGATACTTCCTTAATAAACACTTGAAGCGCTTTTGGCAAATTCCGATAATTCACACTTTCCGCCTGGGCAGACAGATCGACCGAATTGTATGTATGCCAGTATAATACCGGACCGGGATCCCGGCCCGGTTTCCGGCAGTAGTCAAATAGGGCGGCAAAAGTCTTGGCGGTATAGGTGGGATCCAGGGTGATGCCTTCCTTTTTTTTTACCAGGCGGCACACTGCCCTACCGGCTTGGGTGGGCACACCGTAACCGCCTCCGAAATAGTTCTCCACGATTGAAGGTTTTTTGACAGCCAAGTCCGGCAGGCGCAGATTTTTTTTCTTTAAATAACCATAAGTTTTATTCATCAGTTTTTCAACTGTACGTTCGGTGCAGGCTTGAAACGGACCCAGATGAGATTGTGACACCCTCACACCGACCGCCCGGGTCTGCAATCCGGCCAGAGCGAATCCCAGGGAAAGTCCGGCCAGGGTGCCGCCGGACCCCAAGGGGCAGAAAACCACCGCCGGCTCGGGAATCTCACCGTTGTCGACCTGTTCTTTTAGTTCAATAGCAGCGTTGACATAACCGATGGTACCCACCGCGTTGGAACCGCCGGCAAATATATAGCAAGCCCCGGGGTGCCGGATTCTATGCAGCAGGTAATAGGCCAGCACGGTGCGCCAGCGTGTTTTTTTATAAATTGTGACGGCATGATACTTTTCCAACAGAAGCAAATTCTGCTTCACCTGCCCGGTGACCGGTTGGCGGAAGAGCAGCAGGGTGCAGTCGATTCCCAGCCGGTCGCAGAAAATAGCCGTTGCCAGTCCGTGGTTGGTGCCGATCCCGCCGAAGGTGACAACATGCCGGGTGTTTCGTTGGCGGGCGTCGGCCAGGATAAACTCAAGCTTTCTGACTTTGTTGCCACCGTATATCGGAGAACTCCGGTCATCGCGTTTGATCCAGAGGTTCTCAAAACCCAACCGCTGCAATGGGTGGACGGGCGTGGGGAAGGTCCCAAGAGAAATCCAGGGTAGTTTTTCCTCCAGTTTCGGATGATATCGGCATAGCGGAATTCGAAAGGAATTATCGGACATCTCGGCATTCCTTTTTCTTTAAAAGGTCGGTGAGTCGAATCCCTTTTTTGGATAGAAAGTTCTTACGCAGTTGATAATACAGGATTCCCGAAATGATAAATACAATGAACCCGCTTATTTTCCACATGGATTTTAAATCAAAAAGAATAATCATACTGAAGAAAATCACCATTACCACACCCACAACCGGGCAAAACCAAAGCCAGAATCCTTTTAGTTTAAAATCTGATGTTTGATACTGCTCGGGATAGAGTACCGGCAACCTCACGGCCGATATCTGAAGAGGAAGAAAGATAATCAATCCTCCCAGGGCGGCGTATGACGCCAGAGTCTCCATTGAAAATCCCGACACAATCCCCAACAGGGAAAGAATCCAGACGACGGTCAAAAACAAATGGGGGGTGCCGAATTTTTGATTTAACCTTCCCAGTTTGGTGGGCAGAAGATGGTCCTGGGCCATTATCAGCAGGGATTTGGTACCTACGATAAATATTGCGTTCAAAGTGGTGGTCAACGCTAAAACAGCGCCGCCGACCGTAAAGAAAAGAACTCCGGTGTTGCTGGCTGTATTTTGACAAACCCATATCAACGGTTCAGCCGCATCTTCAAGGATATGGGCCGGCACTGCTCCCACTGTTGCAAGGGCAACGGCCAGGTAGAGGAGCATCACCAGCGGCATAGCGATAAAAAAAGCACCGGGTATGACCTTGCCGGGATTGACGATTTCTCCCCCTAGCTCAATGATTCCGTTGGCTCCAAAATAAGTAAAGGTGAGCAGAGCCGTCCCCAGCATGAGATTTGCCGGGCTGCATTTCATGATGTTTGAGAAATTTGCGTGGTCGATCACCGCAATTCCGGAATAGGAATAATAGACCAGCGCTGAAATCAGAATGATAACCAGAATACCTTGCACCTGGGCCGCCGGTTTTACGCCCAAAAGGTTGATAATATAAATAAAGGAAACCAGGGCAATCGCGAACAGCGTGGGTGGCAGCGATGGAAATAACGTCTGGGCATACGTAGCGCAACCAATGGCGTACAGGGGAACCTGGCCAAAGAACGACGCCCAAGCATACACCCAGATGCCCACAAATGCCAGCCCCGGCGATACCATCCGGCTGGGATACCTGTAATTGGCACCGGTGGTGGGGATGGCCGAGCCCAGCATGGCAATGGGCATCATACTGATAAATACGGGTATAACGGCTAGTGAATATGCGATCGGAAGGGCCTGGCCGACTATTTTGAACACGATGCCGGTGAAAACAAACACCCCACCGCCGATGGTAAAGCCGATTGCAATAAACACCACAGCAGGAAGTTTCAATACACGCTTCAGCTTGGGAACGGGCATGATGTCGATTCGCAAATTTAGGTGAAAGGCTTATAAATCAAAACTGACGGCAGAAGAGACGAATTCATTTGGTATAATAATCAACAAACATATCCACCGCCGTCTGCTGCATTATTAAACGATCCTCCCACAACAGGCGTAAGGGGGATTCTATGGTAAACACACACTTACTGTTATTGAGGCGATAGTAGTTGGCGATGGCTAGCTGGCCTGTTAGACGCATATACCAGATGCCCGGCATGGGTGCATCGATGATGCCGTTGTCGGTCTTTAAAATGACCATGTTGACATTCTGCTCAACGGGATATCCCATCTGAGCAACCCTGGCGACAATCTTCTCGCCAGCGGCTTTGTCACCAAGAGCGTACCGGTATAAATAAAAACCATCCGCGGAAGGATCTTCGTGCAGATCCAGCATCAGGTGGTAAGCAGCGTTCTGCATGGTTTTTTTTACAATGCGGGCTTCCTGGGATTTAAATGTAGCGAAGTCACGATTGATGTCCGTGCCGTCTCTGTTGAAGCGAATGTTGTGAACCCAGCCCCATGGATTAACTATAGGAATAATATCAAAAGCTGTATCCATATACTGCTGCGGGCTTTTTGCCAGCCATTCCACAAAGCGCACCGCGCATTCTGCTCCAGACGGCTCATTTCCGTGTATCGCCGCATTGATAAAGACTTTGTATGCTGCGGGCTGGTCGGGCTTAAAGGTGATTCGCCACAGCGGCGCCTGAAAGCCCGGGTAATCCACCTGACCGATTTTCTCCATGGATAGCTGCCGGGATGATAATACCGCTAGTTGTAGCCGTTTATCATAGGCCGAAATATCTCGTTGCGGCGCTGGATTAGCGGTAAACGGCTTATGGTGGCCGCCGGCACAGGCATAGATATAAAATCCAAAAAAAACAAATAAAAGAAGAAGAATGATTGGTTTTTTTGGGCAGCCGTTGACAGGTCGGGGGCACACCGTTCAGGACCTCCTTTTTCGGCAGGCGTTTGCAGTTTCGGCGCTAAGCGTCTAACGTTGGATCGTCGTAAAATCTTCAAATGCTTTCCACTTCGTGGGTCTTTCCTGCAAATCTCACGAATCATGAACCCCTGGACGGTTACAATCAGCCCTTCAGAAACTCAAGCAATCATCTCAGAATCTATTTCTCCGTCACCACCCAGGCGGTGTAGCGGCCGTCGTTTTCTATTTTAGCCGAATATCCACAGGATGCTATCATTTTACGGATTTTTTGCGGAGTGTAAAAATGACTGCGCATCAGCAATATTTTTTCGGCCAAAGCCAGAAGTTTGACACCTTTGTGATTTAGGTCCGGTTCCTCGATGACCAGGCGGCCGCCGGGTTTGAGCACACGCAACAGATCTTCAATGGCTTCGCGCTGATCGCAGAAGTGGTGCAGCGCATCGACCACAAGAATCCGGTCAAAAAATTCATCGGCAAAAGGAAGGTGTTCGACATGCGCCCGCACCGGACGGACCCTTTTTCCCCGTGCTTTTTTCAGCATGCGATGGGATAAATCGCTGACAACGATATGGTCGACCAGTCCATTCAGATGGGACGAAACCCGTCCGGTGCCGCCGCCACCGTCCAGCAACCAGCCATCCGTCGGCAATTTCAATAATTGCTGCAGACGTTCGGTATCCGGTGGGCCGATCAACCGGTCGTAAATAGATGCGATCAGGTCGAAATGATCGAGCATACGGCCAAAGCTCCAAAATGCTAAGGTTACGAGGAGTTTCGATAATACTTTCCGGTAGGATGCTATGCAAGAGTTTTTCTCTTTGATATTAAAATATTGATCTTACAGAACAATTGCGATATTCTATCTTTATCTGAAATTGAACTATAAATTCCCACTTTTTTTGAATAGAATGAATGCCTTAGTTTAAAACATCAAATAATCTAAATTATGGAATGAGGAAGGAATGAAAATCATTGTTATCGGAACCGGATACGTTGGGCTCGTCCATGCAGCGGTATGTTCAGAATACGGCCATGATGTTTTTGCAAATGACATCGACAAGGAAAAGATCAAGGCTTTTTCCAGCGGTCAGCCCGAGCTCATTGAAAAATATGTCAACGAGCCCGGTCTGGTGAATATCATTCGGGAAACACTGGGCAAATCCTTGCATTTTTCCCATGATCTGGAAGCCATCATTGAAGGCACCGATGCGATTTTTATGTGTTTGCCCACGCCCTCGAATATCGATGGATCTACCAATCTCACTTTTTATGATGCCGCCGCCGAATTTATTGCAGAAGTCCTGGCCGAAAGAAAAGATAAACGCCGGGTCGTGCTTGTGAACAAAAGCACTGTTCCCATCGGTACGGCACGACATTTGGAAGACATCATGAAATCACATGGGGTTGAAAATTTCGGCGTCGCATCCAATCCCGAGTTTCTAGCGGAAGGAACCGCAGTGGTGGATGCACGCCGGCCCCATCGTGTTGTGGTGGGCTGTGATGGTGATGAAGATTTTACCATCCTGCGACGGGTATACTCTCAGTTTGTTCATCATGTGCGCATAAAATACATTGAAACCACCCCGGAGACCGCTGAAGCCATCAAATACGTGGCCAATACCGTTCTGCTGACTTACATTTCCTTCTGGAACGGTGTGGGGGCTAAAATCGGCGAAAGAATGCCCAATGTGAACATCGATGACCTCCGGCTCGGTGTAACCTCAGACAACCGCATCAGTACATGGGGTTCTTTTGTGAGCAACGGCGCGGGCGGAAGTTGTTTCGGCAAGGATATCGCCTCTCTCATTTACCAGCTGCGGCGGGTGAACGTGAGCACCAAGATGCTGGAAGCCTCTTTTGAGGTCAATGAACATCAAAAGGTATACCTTATCGACCGAGCAATGACCGAAGCCGGATTCAAGTTCAACAACAAAACCGTGGCAGTCTTGGGGCTGGCTTTTAAAAAGCACACCAGCGACATGCGAGATGCCTCGTCGATAAAAGTTATTGAATCCCTGCTGGGAAAGGGTGTGGCGGCGATCCATGCCTATGATCCCCTGGCAAATGAATCGGCCGCTAATGTATTTGACCCATCGAAAAACATCTTGTTTGAAAAAATAAGCTATTTTGATTCCGCCAGGGAAGCCATCGAAAGCTCGCACGCTTTATTTATATCATCGGACTGCGAGGAATTCAGAGGGTTCTCCCGAACCGTCGAAGATACGGTGAAACCGCCCTACCTTGTGATGGACGGGAGACGGATGATACCCGACTACAATGAACTGGTAGCCAAGGACTTCACCTACCTTGCGGTGGGATCGAGGGTGATGACGCCGGCGTGAAGTATGCTGCAGAAAGCCAAGCGGCTTTCCGCCAAGAGCACAATAAGCGAATGCCTAATCCTCTATCCTGCGGCTCCCAAATTCCCAGCTTAAAAATCAGCGGCTACCGGCAGGGATGGCCCCGGCCCCTTCCAGGGGCCATCCTCATACCCCCAGCTTTGCTGGTGGTCGCTGATTATCAGAAGCAATTCCAAACTTATACTTTAAGCCTTCAGCTTTGAGCTTTCTGTCAAAATTGCAGCACAGTACTTTTGATTCTTGAGATCGCTCACTAAAGATCAAAAATTAGAACTGCTGAGTTGTCCGCTATTTCCTTGACAGGATGCAGGGGAAAGAGTAAAAATCCAAGTTTAATTAAAATCCGAGTTAGGGGGAATCAATGAACTATAAAAAAACACTCAACCTTCCAACGACCAAGTTTCCCATGAAAGCCAACCTGGCCAAACGGGAACCGGAGCAGTTGAAATCATGGAATGAAACCGGTCTGTACGAAAATATCCGCAATACTTCCAAGGGAAGGGAGCTGTTTATCCTCCACGACGGCCCGCCCTATGCCAACGGCTACATCCATATCGGAACGGCGCTGAACAAAATACTGAAAGATATAATTGTGCGCTCCAAACAGATGTCCGGCTTCGATGCTGTATACGTGCCGGGCTGGGATTGCCATGGCCTGCCCATCGAGCACAACGTGGACAAAGAAATCGGTGATAAAAAGAAAAATCTCAGTATGGCGCAGATTCGTCGAATGTGCCGGGTCTATGCCGAAAAGTTCATCGACATCCAGCGTGAAGAATTCAAACGCCTCGGGGTAATGGGGGTTTGGGATGACCCCTATTTAACTATGAACTACCGTTATGAAGCCACCATCGCCAGAGAGTGCGGTAAATTCGCCAAAGACGGCAGTTTATTTCGCAGCAAAAAACCGATTTACTGGTGCTTTACCTGCCAAACCGCTCTGGCAGAGGCTGAAATCGAATATTCCGACGATTCCACGCCGTCGATTTACGTAAGATTTGCGCTGAAAGACGATCTCAGCACAGAACTGCCGTCGCTCAAGGACAAAGACGTTTTTGTCATCATCTGGACAACGACTCCGTGGACGCTGCCGGCAAATCTGGCCATCGCACTTCATCCCGATTTTGAATATGTGGCCGTGGATGTCGGTGGCGGGCAGGTGTATATTCTGGCCCGCGAACTGGTCGAAGGCTGTATGCAAACCTTTGGCATTGCCGAATATTCCATTATCGGCGAAATCGATCCGAAGACCCTCGAAAATAAACGCTGCCGGCACCCCCTGTATCAACGTGACTCCCTGATTATCCTGGGCTCCCATGTAACTCTGGATGCCGGCACCGGCTGTGTACACACCGCACCGGGCCACGGTCGCGAGGACCATGAAGTCGGGCTGCAATATGGCCTGGATGTCTACTCGCCGGTGGACAATAAGGGGTGTTTCACCGAAGATGTCGAATATTTCAGCGGTGAATTTGTTTTCGATGCCAACAAAAACATCAATGCCAAATTAGACGACATTGGTGCCCTGGTCCGGGAAGAAACCTTTGAGCACTCCTATCCGCACTGCTGGCGCTGCAAAAAGCCGGTGATTTTTCGGGCCACTCCCCAGTGGTTCATCTCCATGGAGAAGACCGGTTTGCGGAAAAAATCGCTGGCGGCGATCGACAATGTCAACTGGATACCCGGCTGGGGACGGGAAAGAATTTACGGCATGATTGAAAATCGACCCGACTGGTGCGTTTCACGGCAGCGGGCATGGGGCGTGCCGATTGCGGTGTTTTATTGTGAAAAATGCGATGCCCTGCTCCTCGACGAAGAGATCATGGAGAGGGTTTATCAACTGTTTGAGGAACACGGCGCCGATATCTGGTTTGAAAAGGACGTGTCGGAGTTCTTGCCGGATGACACGAAATGCAGCGCCTGCGGTAGCAGGCATTTTATTAAAGAAACCGACATCCTTGATGTGTGGTTCGATTCCGGTGTGAGCCATGCTGCCGTACTGGAGCAGCGATCGTATTTAAAATGGCCGGCCGATCTTTACCTTGAGGGCAGTGATCAGCATCGCGGATGGTTTCACAGTGCCCTGTTGACGGCCGTGGGCACCCGGGGACGGGCACCCTACGATGCTGTCTTAACCCATGGCTTTGTGGTGGATGCCGCCGGTCGGAAAATGTCCAAGTCCATCGGAAACGTGATCTCACCCAGCGAGGTGATCGAGAAATACGGCACCGAAATTCTGCGTCTCTGGGTTTCGGCATCGGACTATCGCGAGGACATTCGAATTTCCGACAACATCCTAAAACAATTGACCGACGCCTACCGGCGCATCCGCAACACGAGCCGTTTCATGCTGGGAAATCTTTATGATTTCGATCCTGATAAAGACGCGGTCGATTACGATTCGATGCCGGAAATCGATCGATTTGCGCTGCACAAGCTGCAACTCATCGTCGAAAAGGCGCTCGCGGCCTACGCGGCCTATGAATTTCATGGCATCTACCACGCGCTCTATAACTACTGCACGCTGGACTTGTCGGCCCTTTATCTTGATATCCTTAAAGACCGGTTGTATACGTCAGCACCGCGATCTGCCGAGCGCAAAAGCGCCCAGAGCGTTTTGTACATTGTTCTCGAGACCATTGCCCGGTTGATGGCTCCGATTCTACCATTTACATCCGATGAAATCTGGCAATACATGCCCGCGAAAAATGATCGCGAATCCAGTATCCATCTGGCGGCATTACCTGAAATAAATCCGGCCTTCAAAGATGATATTCTGTTTAAAAGATGGGAGTTTCTGCTGCAAATTCGCGGTGAAGCCACCAAAGCACTGGAAGAGGCCCGGGCAAAGAAACTCATTGGACATCCCCTGGACGCCTCGGTCACCATATCTGCAAAAGGGGATGTGTATGATGCCCTGCAACCTTGGGCCGACACGCTAAGGTCTCTGCTCATTGTTTCCCAGGCTTGCCTGGTAAAAGATGAGGCCCTTGATGGCGCCCAACAAAGTGAGGAAATAGAAGGCGTGTTTATTCGGGTAGAGCCTGCACCGGGCGAAAAATGTGAACGATGTTGGGTGCATGATACCTCTGTTGGGAGCCATTCCGAGCAGGCGACTATTTGTGATCGCTGTCGGCATGCGCTGGCCGGGATGGGGTGATTGCAGTCCAGCCGCTGGCCTGACAAGCGGCCAGTTTAATCGAAAAAGAAACGCTAAAAAAGAGAATATCGAATATCGAATAATGAATGTCGAATGTCCAAGGAATGAATTCTGTCTATTTAAAAAGACAGAGCGAAGCGAAACCATCCTTCGACATTCTGCGGTTCGCTGTTCCTTCCGCGTGAAGTTTCATGCAATGTTTCGGATGTTAGGAAGGCGAGTCGCCAAATCATGAAACCTGACACCTTTGAGTTCCTGACAACAGGGCGTCCGCTAAAACCCGATAAGGGCCTAAATCATAGAAGGCCTGACGCAACAACGTTTTTGGAGAGAAATAACTCCAAATTTGAGATCCTATGCCGCCAAACAAATATACCAAACTGACAATCGTGGCCGGACTGGTGGTACTGTCCGACCAGATTTCCAAGGCTCTCATTTTAAAGCACCTGCCGCGCCATCACAGCATACCAGTAATTACGGGTTTATTTGATATCACCCATATTCGTAATCCCGGGGGAGCCTTTGGCCTTATGGCCAGTATGAGCCCGACCGTCCGCACCGTGGTTTTTCTATTTATCTCATCTTTGGCCGTCGGTTTGATTTTATATTTTTATAAAAAAACACCCCGCAGCCAGTCTCTTCTTGCGACTGGTTTTGCTTTGATTTTCGGAGGTGCGATCGGCAATCTGATTGACAGGGTCCGGTTTGGAAATGTTGTCGACTTTCTTGACATATATCTCGGCAATCTCCACTGGCCTGCCTTTAACATCGCCGACAGTGCGATTACCGTGGGTATTATCATTTTCATTTTTCATTTGCTGTTTAAAAAATTGCCGGAGTAGGCAGTTGCAGCCGGAGCGGGGTTTAGGCCTTTATCGGGTTATTCTGACGACGTGTTTTAAGTAACACAAGGTGTCAGGTTTCAGATGTCAGTAGTGGGAACGTGAGAACCGGTCTGACACCTGACACCTGAAACCCATGCTCGGAGAAGGCTTTATAACGCCCGACAATGTCCAAGAAAAGAGCTATTTCTATAGTAAATTACCAGGCCTGAACTTAAGCACCATGCCCGTTATCAATTATAAAGAATTGGAAAAATACTTGCAGGATCGGGGAGACGATCCGTTTTCCCCGGTGTACCTGATTTACGGGGAAGATTTGTTGACCAAAGGTGCGTTTGATACCCTTTCAAATGCGCTGATACCGGCCTCAGAGCGCAGCATTAACTATGAACCGCTGGACGGGACCCATGAAAATATTCACGACGTAATCGGTCGGGTCAACACCTTTTCGCTGTTGCCCGGTACAAAAGTTATCGCGCTGCGTGAATCCAGGATTTTTTATGCCGGACAGGACAAAGACCTATTGCTTGATAATGCCAAAAAAGCATTTGAGGATGACAATCTAAAAAAAGCTGCCGGACATCTTCTAAGTTTAATGGGAGTTTTTAATCTTTCCTTTGAAGATATGGACAAATCCAGCAGAAAAAAAAGCCTGGGTACCGCCAATATTCCTGGAACAGATGATCTTTGGTTGGATGAAATCATTACCTACTGCCAACAGCATGACCTGGCCGTTCCTGTCGCTCGGGATGACGCCCGCATCTTACAGCTAGCCGTGGAAAAGGGATTTCCGCAAAGCAATCATCTGATCATAACAACGGATACGGTGGACAAACGGCGGGGGCTGTTTAAAACTTTGAGCAGCAAGGGGGTGATTATTGACTGCTCCGTTCCAAAAGGTGCCCGCCGGGCCGATCAGATTGCCCAGGAATCCGTTTTGGTTGAAAAAAAGAATTCGATCCTCGCAGCAGGCGGCAAAACCATGGACCAGGCAACTTATCTGGCCCTGTATGAAATGACCGGCTTCGATTTGCGAACTTTTTGCAATAACCTTGAAAAATTAATAATCTGGGTCGGAGATCGAGCAGAAATTACCATTAAAGATGTAGCGTCCATTTTACAGCGCACCAAAAGGGACCCGATCTATGAATTGACCAATGCCCTGGCGAATCGCAGCGCTGATTCAGCGCTGTTTTTTCTGGATTCCATTCTGTCTTCCGGTATTCATCCGCTGCAGGTACTCAGCGCCCTTGTCAACCAGATCAGAAAGCTGCTGCTGGCAAAAGGATTCGTTAAAAGCCCCTTGGGAAAAGGCTGGCAGAGCGCCTGTCCGTATGCCTATTTTCAAAATCAAATTATGCCGGCCATTGTCGAGTATGATCGCAAGTTGCTGGAGCAACTGGACAAGTGGCAGAACATGCTGAATACAGAAGCAATTTCGCCGAAAACCGGGTCACCGAAAAAGGGTAAAAGGACAAAAAGCAAAGCGACCACAGATCTTTTAATCGCCAAAAATCCGAAAAACCCCTACCCGATCTACCTGCTGCTCAAAAAATCGGACGGATTTTCTCAAGATAAACTTATCAGCGACGCGGAAGTCCTGGCTGAGGCTGACAAAAAGCTCAAAACCAGCTCCCAGTCTCCAAAGCTGGTTTTGGAAAAAGCAATATTGAGTATTTGCAAAACTTAGGATGCTATATGGGTTTTATCAGACAGCAGGAAGAAAAACTTACGGTTCGATTCCTGAGTTGGCAGTATGAGAAATTGAAAAAGCCGATTCCCGATGAAGGGGAATTGTCGAGCCAGGCAGCTAAAATTGTCGAGGAAGCGCACCGCATTGCGCGTGAAAGAGGGCGCAATGTCTTATCAATTATTAAAGACCTCATCGCCGATATCAAAAAATAGTGCCTTTCTATTTTGATTTTTCCAGATGCCTGATAATAGATTCATTTATTTCTTGATCGCCTTCCTTGAGCATCGGGATGAGTTCAGCGGCAACCTCTCTGATTGATTTAATTTTCTTTTCGCGCATGACGGTTTGAATTTTTTCAACTCCGTCTTCAATCATCTTCAATCCATCGGCTATGTCAATTACATCTTGCTTATCCACGCTTACACCTCCTATTCTATCATTCGTGTTTTCACCAGGGGTTGATTTTTCCTCGCTTAAACCTTATTAATCTAACATTAAATCCAAGATAAAGGGAGATCTGAACATGCAGGACATCTGGGCAGAAAAACTATCCTGTGCTACTCATTGCCATCGGTGCAATCAGAAAATAGCGCCGGAAAACCCGAGAATTCTCTCTGTTATAGATCATGAGGCCATCTGTATGGCCTGCAAAGCTCAGGAGGAAAAGCGGGCCGATTATGAGGAAACCTCCAAACAGATGATCGGGCAATGCCTGATAGACACCGAGATGCAATGGGGTGATCCACAGGGATATTGTTATCACCACTTCTATCCGTTCACGTGCTGATCGATAGTCTTCCAGATAAAGTTTTTGGACTGCGTTATCAGTCGCCCCCCTTCAAAAGCGTACTAATTGTACGCCTTACTCAGGGGGGCTCCTGCTAGCCTTGCCAAAAACAATATCTGAAAACCTATACTAACCCCACAAAACCGGATTATCATCCAGATAATCCGTAACAAGTCCTCCGATTTCATTCATTCGGACCAAATCGTTCTCGGACAAAACGATATTAGCTGACCGGGCATTTTGAACCACCTGGTCGGCATTGCGGGCTCCGGCAATAGCGCATGTACCGGTATGAGATATCACCCAGGCCAACGCCAGTTGGGCCAGGCTTGCTGCATTTTTCTCTGCAACCGGTCGCAGCCTGTCAATGGCCTGCCGAACGCGCTGAAAATTTTCCGGCTCAAACAGTCTGTTTTTTACACGGTGATCTCCTTTTTCAAATTCATGATCCTGTGCGAACTTTCCGGTCAGCAATCCTTGGGCCATGGGCGAATACGCCAGGGTGGATATATTGTTTTCCCGGCAATAAGACATGGCATCCCTTTCAATATGCCGCCAGAATAGGGAGTACGGGGATTGAAGGCTGTCGATCCGGGCATGTCGGGTGGCTTCTTCCAACTGAGCAACTGAAAAATTGGCCACACCAATTGCCCGTATCTTTCCCTTTTCTTTGAGCTCATTCATGGCTGCCAGGGTTTCCTCAATGGGGATGACCCGGGTACCGAATGAGCCCGCCGGCCAGTGAATCTGGTACAGGTCAATGTAATCGGTTTTTAAATTTTTCAGGGATTGATGACAGGAATCAATGACCTGGTTGAATTTAAGCCGGTTGGCAAATACTTTGGTCGCCAGGATAACTTCGGTCCGCACCGAGGCTAAGGCTGCACCGAGGATACGTTCCGAATGTCCTTTCCCGTAGGCCGCCGCGGTATCAAAAGTGGTAATGCCGGCCTCCACGGCCGCCCGAATGGCGCGGGTGGACTGGGCATCATCGATTCCGACCCACATCTCTTTGCCGGCCTGCCAGGTGCCCATGAGAATAGGGGAGATTTTCAAGTCAGACATGCCCAGACTGATCAGCTGCATAGATTTCTCCGTGTTGGCGCCAGGGAAACCAGTGGTTTTCCTGGCGTCTTTCCGTTTCCTTTTTTATGGTTATCTTAAATTTCGTTAAGGTAATCACTTACAAGTGAAAGACAAGCGGGGTATTCACAGAGAAGCAAGA
>Ga0316191_10001248_pt1 | contig 17665 bp, 15 predicted proteins | sample Eddworburr2cm_MG_FD_204928 | JGI IMG/M metagenome (GOLD analysis project Ga0316191, IMG submission 204928) | Coastal sediment microbial communities from Maine, United States - Eddy worm burrow 2 cm | ecosystem: Environmental > Aquatic > Marine > Coastal > Sediment | place: USA: Maine...
TGATTTTATGCTGCCTGATCATTCGGCGGGTGAGCAGCTTTGATCCCGGCCGGGAGCAGATTCAATCCCTGGCCAAAATTGTGGCTTACGCGATCTGCGTCAATGTGTTTTTCTTTCTGTGTGAAGTATTTGTAGCCTTTTACAGCAATATTCCCGAGCACATGGATCACATCAAATACCTGTTTGTGGGCCTGCACGGCCACGGGGCCTACGTGCCCTGGATGTGGGCCTCCATGATTTTGATGCTGATCGGCATTATCCTGACCGTCAACCCCATCACCCGTAAAAACGAGGGCGTGCTGGCCGTGGCCTGCGTGGTGATTTTTTTAGGTACCTGGATCGATAAGGGACTGGGAATGATTGCCGGCGGTTTCACCCCGTCGCCGCTGCATGAGATCAATGAATACATTCCTTCGTTGCCGGAGATCGGGATTGCACTGGGAGTCTGGGCCATGGGATTTCTATTGCTGACAGCTCTGTTTAAAATTGCGGTTTCGGTCAAAGAAGAAACCCGCGGCTAAAAATAACACTTACGCGTTATTTTTAATTTCAATCGAGTTATAATCGCATTCCTATAAAAATAAGGGGCATTCCATACTTGGTCTGCCCCTTATTTTATCAAAGAAGAAGAAAAAGGGGTCAAATCTTGAATTGTGAATAATTATTGACATTCATGTTTGGCTTAAATTATTAGTAAAATATGGCTAGATCCTGGCGAATAGAATATGAAGGGGCTTTTTATCATCTGTTATCTCGCGGCAATGAGCACAAAGATATTTTTATAGATGACGGCGACCGGCACATGTTTTTGGATACGGTTGGCGAGATGGCTGAGCGCTTTGCGATCGATATATTTGCATATGTTTTAATGGACAATCACTATCATATTTTAGCCAGGACCCAGTGTGCTAATCTAACGAAAGCGATGCATTGGTTCGGTGCAACATACACCATCCGTTTTAATTATCGGCACAGCAGAAGCGGCCATCTATTTCAAGGCCGTTACAAAAGCATCGTGGTGCAAAATGACGCCTATATGCTGCAGCTTTCTTGCTACATTCATCGCAATCCAGTGAGGGGCGGAATTGTCCAACGACTGGCAGACTATCATTGGAGCAGCTACCGGGCTTATGCATATGGTAAGCAGTCACCGGCTTGGTTATCAACTGATTTGATCTTAGCGCAATTTGCCGGAAATGAGCGGCATCGATTATACCGCCAGAAAGTCCAGCAGTATTCCAAAGAAGAAAAACAACTGTGGGAAGATTTTCGGCATGGCTGCTTTTTGGGGTCTAAGAAATTTGTCGCGCAGATACGCAAAAGCTATTTGCCAGAGAAGCCTCACGATGAAATTCCCGGGCAAAAACAATTAGCAGACCGTATTGATCCCCTCATTATCCTGCGTAAGGCCGCTGATATCATTAACTGCGATCTGAGTCGCCTAATGAGGTCAGGCCGGCTCTCAGGTGCGGAAAAAGATCAACGGGACGTGCTCATCTATTTAATTTGGAGTACAGGACGATTGACCAATGCAAAGATTGGTGCCCTTTTTGGCGTGACATATTCATCGGTCAGCCACAGTGTTAAAGCTGCGAAAACAAAGCTAAAGAAAGACACGAAATTAAGAGCTAAATTTGATGCAATGAATTCACAATTCAAGATTTGACCCCTCTTTTCTTCTCGAACGTGATGCAATCGCCTGTGCTTACATCGACCTGAATGCCTTTCCGGATATCAAAAGCCTAGCAACTGCTCTGACAAGTTTCACATCCACGGCCCTGGAAACGAATAAAGACAAGCTGCTTAGGATATTCGCCGAGTTGCAAAAGCTTCGACCAAAAGTAACCATGGATCCGGACGGAATCATCACCGCGGGATTGGAGCTTGCAGTTGCCGAAACGGATACACTTTCGGCTCTTCTTGAAGGCATGCACCACGCTGAAAAGCTGGCTGCCAAAAAGAAAAAAAAACTGGTGGTCATCATTGATGAATTTTCCGATCTCGACAAATTCAATGGCCCGGCGATTGAAAAAGCGCTGCGCTCTGAAATACAGAAACAAACCCATATCGGCTATATTTTTTCCGGTTCCGAGCAATCGACTATGCTTGCAATGACTCACGACCGCGCGCACGCGTTTTATAAGCTGGGTCGCATCATGGAGTTGGGGCCGATTGCGCAAAAAACCTATACCGGCTTTATCCAGAAGTGGCTAAAAAAGGGCGGTTACCCTGTAAATAAAGATAATTTGATGCGGATTTTTGAAATCGGAAATGATGTTCCTTACAATATTCAACGTCTGTGCAATGTCATGTGGAATTTAGCTTTGGAAACAAAAATCATTCAGCCGGCGTTGATTGAAACGCTACCGGTCATTGTTGCCCGGCAAGATTCGCCGCATTATGAAATGCTCTGACGCTCGGCGTCACAATCCCAGAAGATTCTTTTGATCGCTTTAAGCCAGGATCAGACCGCAAAACCGTTTTCAAAGAATTTTCAATTAACGCATGGTATCGGTCCATCGTCATCCATCAAAGCGTCTCTGGATTCGCTTCAGAAAAAAGGGATTCTTTATAAAACACTTCAGGGGGGGTATCAATTTACCGACGGATTTATGCCTTACTGGATAGACGATATAATGAAAACGATCCAATGATTTCCGTTAAAGCAAATACGCAAATTGTGTATATACATTCTGCGTAATTGAAAAAAATTTTAGCGATTAATCTGGATTATGGGAGTTTTGAATTTTTGATACGATATTCAGGTTAACGCCGAATTTAGTCTTGCGGATAGGGCGCGTGACGGATAATTTCACCCTCGACCAGATAAACGACTTGTTCGGCGATGTTGGTGGCATGATCGCCCAGGCGCTCGAGATGGCGGGAGATTAAAAACAGATTGATCAGGTACCCGATTTTGTCCGGGTTTTCGCCCATGGCTTTTTTGATTTTATCGTAGGCTTCACTTTTGATTTTGTCGACCTCATCATCCATCATAACCACCTTAAACGCCAGGTCATAATCCAGTTGAATCAAGGCATCCAGGCTCATTTTGAGCATGGCCTGCGCCTTTTCGCCCATTAAGGAGTAATCAAAGTAAAAGTCGAGCTGTTCGCGCTTGGCGGTTACCCCCACGCGCTCGGCAATATTGACGGCCTGATCCCCAATTCTCTCCAGTTCGGCGTTAATTTTAATCGCTGCTATTATAAATCGCAGGTCAATGGCCATAGGCTGATGCAGCGCCAGCACCTTGAGGCACTCCTCTTCGAGTTCGACTTCGGCCTCATCAATTTCATAGTCTGTTTTAATAATTTGTTGGGCCAGATCCGAATCATTGGTATCGATGGCCTTGATGGCCATCTGGACGCGTTCTTCCACCAGGGCCCCCAGGGCGAGAATCCGTTTTTTAATATTTTCCAACTCCTTTGTGAATTGCTTTCTGATCCGTTTTTCCATTTTTATTTTCCTTGAAATGCATCCGGTTGCTATGTGATAAAAAGTTAAACCGTTTTTGTTTACCTGGCAAGAACAAATTCAGGGGCCCTTGTTTTCGGGCGTGTCCCCTATCGCTGCTTTAAAAACAACGATTTTACTTAGATCCGCAAAATGTTAGATTTTTATTAGCCTAACAAAAAACTAATATAATCTTCGCTGAAAGCTAACAAACAATTCCTAATCTTTCGTTTCAACGTAGTTCTTGCCCGATTAGGATTAGCTAAGAAATGTCACCGACGACACTACTATTCATACTTTTGGCCTTGTCGACCTGCGGTTACTATGCCGGCCGGCGGCGTGCATTTGCCGTTGGCGGTGGTTCAGCCGGCATTAAAAACCTGCACTCGCGGCCGATCTATTATGGATCGCTTACCGCCCTCTGGTGCGGGATTCCGGCTCTGCTTCTGTTTGGATTCTGGCTGGCCTTCGAGTCCACCCTGATTACCCATCTGGTGGTCGTCGATCTGCCGGAAACCATGCGAGATCTTCCAGCGGCCGAGCTGAACCTCAAGGTGAATAAAATTCAAAACCTGGTCAGCGGAAATATTATTGCGGGTGCTGTCGAACCTCAAATACAGGTCGCTGCGGATCATTACCGCAACCTGAAAACGACCAGCAATGCCGCCCTGGCAGTGGTTGCCATCTCCATGGCCATACTGGGGCTGGTTATCGTACGGGCTAAAATAACCCCGACCCTGCGGGCGCGCAATCGGGTCGAACAGGTTATCAAATATATCCTGATCGTTTGTTCCACGATCGCCATATTTACCACCGTCGGTATTGTACTGTCGGTGCTGTTTGAGTCCATTCGCTTTTTTCAGAAGGTACCGGTGGCCGAATTTCTCTTTGGACTTAAATGGAGCCCCCAGACGGCCATCCGCGCAGACCAGGTCGGTTCATCGGGCGCATTTGGCGCTGTTCCGGTATTTACGGGCACTTTATTAATATCTGCCATTGCCATGTGTGTTGCCGTTCCCACCGGGCTGATGTCTGCGATTTACCTGTCTGAATATGCGAACAAGAAATTTCGCGCGGTGGCCAAACCATTAATTGAAATCCTGGCCGGCATTCCCACGGTGGTTTATGGATTTTTTGCGGCCCTGACGATCGCCCCCTTTATTCGTGATACCGGAGGATTGCTGGGTCTGGGCGTGTCTTCAGAGAGTGCGCTGGCAGCCGGCCTAGTGATGGGGATCATGATCATTCCCTTTGTTTCATCCTTATCCGATGATTTTATCAATGCCGTGCCCCAGGCCCTGCGGGACGGCTCCTACAGTCTGGGCGCTACCCAGTCGGAAACCATCAAGCAGGTTATATTACCGGCGGCGCTGCCCGGGATTGTCGGTGGCATTCTGCTGGCGGTCTCCCGGGCCATCGGCGAAACCATGATCGTGGTCATGGCCGCAGGATTGGCGGCAAATTTAACGTTAAATCCATTGGAAACCGTGACTACGGTAACGGTTCAGATTGTGACCCTGTTGGTTGGCGACCAGGAATTTGACAGTGCCAAGACCCTGGCGGCTTTCGCCCTGGGGTTACTGTTGTTTGTGGTAACGTTGTTATTGAATGTCATCGCTTTGCATGTGGTTCGCAAATATCGAGAGCAATATGAATAATTCCCAAAACCAATTATCAATTCGCCCAAAGAAAAAAGAGCGGACCCTTGATATTGTTAACCGTGGACTCAGCAAGCGCTACCGCGCCGAGCAGCGATTCCGACTCTATGGTTTACTGGCAATTGTTGCCAGCATGGCTTTTTTATCCCTTTTATTTATCAGCATTATCGGTAACGGTTACACGGCCTTTCAACAGACTTTCCTTGAACTGAGGGTGTTCTTCGATCCTGAAATCATGGATGAACAATCTCTGGCATCGGCTGATTATCAAGGCCTGGTAAAAAAATCCTTGCGGGGCATGTTCCCCGACGCCAAGGGAAGACCGGATAAGCGGCTGCTGTATGGTATTGTCAGTTCGGGCGCTTCCTTTCAATTAAGGGACATGGTGCTAACCCGTCCGGATATAATCGGCCAAACCTTGAAGGTCTGGGTGCCGGCAGACGATGATGTGGATATGCTGATCAAAGGGCATTTTGACCGACAGCTCGGCGAAGGCGAAAGGCGCTTAAAGGACAAGCAGTTGGCCTGGATCGATCAGCTGTCGGCCGAAGGCAAGATAAAAAAGAAGTTTAACACTACTTTTTTTACCACCGGAGATTCCCGCGAACCGGAACTGGCCGGCATCTGGGGGGCGGTTGCCGGGTCATTTTTTACCCTGGTGGTCACCCTGCTCCTTTCTTTTCCGATCGGTGTGGCCGCGGCGGTGTATCTGGAGGAATTTGCGCCTAAAAATCGGTGGACCGATTTGATTGAGGTCAACATTAATAACCTTGCCGCCGTACCGTCGATTGTATTCGGTTTGCTGGGTTTGGCGGTATTTCTTAATTTTTTCGGGTTGCCGCGATCGGCTCCAATTGTCGGCGGCTTAGTTTTAGCATTAATGACGCTACCGGTCATCATCATCGCCAGCCGCTCGGCTCTGACGGCGGTGCCGCCGTCCATTCGCGAAGCCGCATTGGGCGTGGGGGCTTCTAAAATGCAGATGGTTGCTCATCACGTGCTGCCGCTGGCATTGCCCGGGATGTTGACCGGCGCCATCATTGGAATGGCGCGCGCTCTGGGAGAAACTGCGCCATTGTTGATGATCGGAATGGTGGCCTTTATTGTCGATATCCCGGCTGGGTTCACGGACCCCTCTACGGCATTGCCGGTGCAGATTTACCTCTGGGCCGACAGTCCCGAGCGTGCCTTTGTAGAGCGAACCTCAGCGGCGATTATGATGTTGCTGGCGTTTTTGATCACCATGAATGCGGCGGCTGTAATCTTAAGAAAACGCTTTGAGAAGCGCTGGTAATATCAGTGGTTATATCGCTTTCTGGCAGCCAGCCCCTGGCAATGACTAATGTCTGCGAGCAGATTTAATTAAATGCCAACAAAGCGCTAATATTTCACTAACATAAAGTGTTTACTTAATGGACATCAAATTTTGAAATTTGAATCATTTTTTTTATTTTAGGAGGATATCGTTTATGAGAAAGACACTAGGTTTATTGATTATTACTGCTTTATTGGCAATTACATCAGGACCGGCCAGCGCCGGATCCGGTCGGGATTATATTAACATCGTCGGATCATCCACGGTTTATCCGTTTGCGACGGTTGTGGCCGAGCAGTTTGGCAAATCGACGGCTTACAAAACGCCTAAAATTGAATCCACCGGCTCCGGTGGAGGCCTTAAGCTCTTTTGTGCGGGCGTCGGCGTTGAGCATCCGGATATTACCAACACTTCCCGGCGAATTAAACATTCTGAGTACACACAATGCATGGCAAACGGTGTTAAGGAAATTATCGAGGTCAAAATCGGCTATGACGGCATCGTTTTGGCCAATTCGAAGAAGGCTGCGCCCCTCAAGCTGACCCGCAAAGATATCTTTTTGGCACTGGCCAAGGAGGTTCCTGATCCGAAAGGCGGTGAAAAATTGATTCTGAATCCCTATAAATCCTGGAAGGATGTTAATCCCTCGTTGCCGGACAAAGCAATTGAAGTTCTGGGTCCGCCACCAACCTCCGGAACCCGTGATGCCTTCGTTGAGCTGGCAATGGAAGGCGGTGCCAAGAAGTTTGACTGGATTGCGGCCATGAAAAAGAGAGATGGAAAGGCTTACAAAGCAATCTGCCACACGATCCGTGAAGATGGCGCCTACATTGAGGCCGGTGAGAACGATAACCTGATTGTTCAAAAGCTGGAAGCCAATCCAAATGCTTTAGGTATCTTCGGTTTCAGCTTCCTGGATCAGAACATGGACAAAGTCCAGGGGTCCTACGTAGATGCTGTCCAGCCAACTTTTGAAAATATTGCCGATGGCCAGTATCCGGTTTCCCGGCCGCTGTTTTTCTATATAAAAAAGGCTCATGTGGATGTGATTCCAGGCATCAAAGAATATCTGGCCGAATTCACCAGTGACAAAGCCTGGGGGCCGGAAGGGTATTTAAGCGAAAAGGGCTTAATTCCAATGCCGGATACCGAGCGGGCCGAATTTCACAATTCGGTAAACGCGCTGAGCACACTGACATCTATAGAGTAAAAAAAGTTAAGTAGATCGGTTTGGAAAGCCCAATCAATCCGGTATACTCATCTTCACAGATTTAACCGATCTAGGTTATGTTTGCCATTGGATTCTAAATAATTTAATATTGCTTTTTAAGCATTAAGCTGAATTTTTTTGATATCAAATTATGATTGCGCTAAAAGAAATTAATGAAGCCGGCTTTGCAGGGAAGATGCCAGAACAGGACACACTACAAAAGGTCAGGGCTGCATCGAGCAGAGTCTTTATCAGTCGCGAAAACCGCGAAACAGCTGGTGAAATCACCGTTGATAATCCACGCATGACCTGCCGGGATGTTGATGTCTGGTATGGCAATAAACACGCCATTAAAGACGTTTCTTTGGATATTGGCCGTAACGAGGTTCTCGCCATGATTGGCCCTTCAGGCTGTGGTAAATCCACTTTTATTCGCTGCCTGAACCGTATGAATGATACCATCGAGGGTTGCCGCATTGCCGGCGAGATTACCTTGGACGGTGTTGATATTTACGGCAAAAACATCGATGTCGTTCCATTGCGGGCCCAGGTCGGCATGGTTTTTCAAAAACCGAATCCTTTCCCGAAATCCATCTATGAAAACATTGCCTACGGGCCGCGAATCCATGGGCTGTCAGCCAATAAAGCCGAACTGGATCAGATCGTTGAAACGTCGCTGATTAAGGCGGGGCTGTGGAATGAGGTCAAGGATTGGCTCGGTCAGCCCGGTACCGGCCTGTCCGGCGGGCAGCAGCAGCGCCTATGCATCGCGCGCACGATTGCGGTAAACCCCGAAGTGATTTTAATGGATGAACCCTGCTCGGCTTTGGATCCGATTGCTACCGCTGTCATCGAAGATTTGATCGACGAGTTGCGTAAACAATATACGATTGTGATCGTTACCCATTCCATGCAGCAGGCTTCACGTGTTTCCCAGCGCACGGCCTACTTTCATCTGGGGGATCTTATTGAGGTGGGCCCCACCGCACAGATTTTTACCAACCCGCGCCACCAGCTGACTGAAGATTATATCACCGGGCGCTTCGGTTAGCCGTCGGGGTTATGATCAGCAGGAATAAAAAGAGAAAATCTCGGTTTATTTTGCAACCATGGCCCGCATCATGTCGCCGGCATTTTCGGCGTGGTCGGCAATGGATCCAATAATTTCCGTTAAGCGAATCAAATGAAATACGGCGACGGCATCATCGATTGTATTAAAGATCTTATCTTTGACGGCATCTTCAAGCTTGTCGGCCTCATGTTCATACTGGCGTAAGGTGCGAATCATATCTTTAACCACTAGCCGCTGAGTGTCTGAAAAATTTGAAAAGTATTTGTGGGCTTCAGCCGCCATTTTGCTTAACTCTTCAAGCGGGTCAATTACGGCTTCCACCAGAAGCATAAAATCTTTTTCCAGCACTTGCGGGATGCCGGCCGCGGCCCTAAAAGATAACCAGTCAAGGCTCTCTTCCACGGCATCCAGTACTTTGTCCTGCTCTCTCAGATATCGGAACAGCTGGAACTTATCCACTGCCAGCAGAGTGCCTTTGGGCATATGTCCCCGGAGGCGGCGCTTGATGGCATCGGCTTCGCTCTCGAGCTTATCAATATCTTTTCTGAACTCTTCGAAATCCTCGCATCTGTCTTCTATGATGCATTCTATGGCCCTTTGAAAAACCCAGGCGCCTTCTTTCACCTTTTCGGCGTGTTCCTCCAGGCCTTCAAACGGTGAGGAAATAAACATCGACATAAATGGTATCCGCATAACGAGCTCCTTATGTTCGTTGTTCCCCCCAAAGGGTCATTCAAAAATCCACCTGAAAATATAGAATAATAGGATGGTCAGACCGGCGCCGACAGGGATGGTCACGACCCAAGAGATCACTATATCCCGAACGGTCCTCAGATTCAATGCCTCTAAACCTCTTGCCAGGCCGACACCCAACACAGCCCCGACCAGGGTATGGGTGGTTGAAATCGGGATTCCTAATTTACTTGCCAGCACGATGGTAACCGCTGCGGAAAACTCTGCCGAAAAACCCCTGCTGGGCGTAAGGTCGGTGATACGCTTGCCCACTGTTTCAATTACCCGCCAGCCCCATGTAGCCAGGCCGATGATAATACCGGTCCCGCCAAGGGCGAGCACCCAGGTAGGCACCGCCGTTTCCATTGCCACGGTGCCGGTTTTGACGATGTTGATAACGGCTGCAAGCGGGCCGATGGCGTTGGCAACATCATTGGCACCATGGGCAAAGGCAACGAAACCGGCGCTTAAAATTTGCAGATATACAAAAATGCGCTCCACCTTCTGGTAAGAGACGACTTCCATTTCCGAGTCGGTCTTCTGCTTTACTTCTGCCTTCATTCTGCCGACTCTTTCAAGGATATCTTCCAGTTCCGGCTGCATGTCGGCACTTGAGCTTTCCAGGGCTTTTTTCAGATTTTTATCTGCCCGGCCCAAGCCAATGGAAAGCGACCAGGAGGGCGGTAAAGTTTCCGCCTCATCGGGAATTTCCTGGACGTTTTTTAGCAAAAAATGGCTTACCACTGCCGCAACCAGACCGATACCAGCGGCCATTAAAAGCGCTTGCGTTAACGGCAAGTCCAAATGCAGGTTTTTCAGCCCCTTAAACACCATTACCAAACTCAGAATTGAAAATACAAAGAAAACCAGGTAGGGGGTGAGTTGTTTGGCTTTTAGTACGGGCGTCGCCGAGTCGAATACCTTCCTTCTGATGAAGCTAAATAAAAAAAACGCAATCGTACCGCTGAGCAGCGGTGAAATCACCCAACTTGAAACGATGGCACCCACCTTGCCCCAGTGAACCGCCGATGCACCACCAACAACCATCCCAAATCCTATAATCGCACCGACGATTGAATGTGTCGTTGAAATGGGCCAGCCATAGTAAGAGGCGAACTGCAGCCAGGCAGCAGCTGCCAACATGGCAGCCAGCATACCATATGCCAATAACATCGGTTGGTCATTAAAGCTTTGGGTATCAATAATGCCCTTCCGCACCGTTTCGGAAACATGACTTCCCACAAAGAAAGCCCCGGAAAATTCAAGAATAGCCGCCAGGATAACGGCGTTTCTTAACGTCAGGGCTCCTGAGCCCACCGAAGTGCCCATAGCATTGGCCACGTCGTTGGCGCCCACGCTCCAGGCCATGTAAAACCCGAACAGCAAGGCCAGGGCAAAAACGATCATTTCAGCGTTCATTTCCACTTATTTTTTGGTCCTATCCACCATTCTGTAATCATGGCGCGCCTTATGTCGCCTGCATTTTCAGCATGATCGGTGATGAAGCCGGTGATTTCCGCCAGCCACCCGAGATGGAATACGGCAATCGGATTCTGAATTGCACTAAAAATCGTTATTTTTTTTATAAATTCAATGAGTTGCCATAAAAACTATGGCAGGATTAATAATGGTGCTGAGAACCAACCAGGAGTTTTGTAATCGTTGATACTTTGGTTGGCGAGGCAATACCACGTTGGGTGCGGCAAATCAATGAAAAAGCTAAGAGCCGGGCGGGAATATCACTCATCAATTTTTTATTAACAATTTATTTAGTTAGGGCGATTATGGCTGTTGTTTTGTCTGCTGGCGCATAAATTCTTCGGTTCAATAAAGACAAGCTCATTCGATGTCGAAATGGCCGTGTCCAGGGCCTATTTGTTTTGCGGCAAATGAATGCTAAAGCGGCTGCCTTCGCCAAGCTTGCTTTCAACCGTAACGTGACCGCCATGCGCCTGGGCGATATGTTTGACGATCGCCAGGCCCAGACCGGTTCCACCCATGTTGCGGCTGCGCGCTTTATCCACCCGGTAGAAGCGCTCGAAGAGCCGCGACAGATGCTTTTGGGCAATACCGATGCCGTGGTCCTGAACGCTGATAATCACCTCGGAATTTTGTTGGTGTGATTTCACCAGAACCGTGCTTTGCGGCTCACTGTATTTAAGGGCATTATCCAACAGGTTCACCATCGCCTGCTCGATGAGGGTCGGATCGAAAATAGCGGTGGTGTCTTTTTCACAATCAAGATCAATATGGATGTGCTTTTCTTCGGCCTGTGGGCGGCAAATCTGAATTACGGCCTGGAAGACATCTGCAAGATTAACCTTTTCACGGTTAATTTCTTTGCTTTCATCTTCCTGTTCGATTCTTGACAGCGTGAGTAAATCTTGGATGATGGCGTTTAAGCGGTCCACATGCTTTTGTATGATTCCCAGAAAACGTTCTTTTTCATCAACCTTTTCGACCTTTCCCTGCTGCAGGGTTTCGACAAAGCCTTTAATGGCCGTCAGCGGGGTTTTGATTTCATGGGAGACGTTGGCCACGAAGTCGCGCCGCATGTTTTCCAGGCGTCGCATCTGGGTAACATCGTTAAATACAACCAATGCGCCGTTCTGCTGTTGGTTCGCGTCTAAAAGCGGGGAGCTTTTCACATCGATGATGCGCTCTTCATTCTGATATACGATGATATCTTCTTCGGCCGGGCCAGGATTGCTTAAGGCACTCTGGATAAACTGTTGCAGGGCCGGAGACCGAATGACTTCCTGAATACTTTTGTCCTGGCAGTTTGCCGGCTCATTTTCAAATAGTTGCGCGGCAACCCGGTTTATACTTAAGATGCGCTCTTGGCTGTCGACGGCAATCACCCCTTCCAGCATGCTAGCCAGAACCGTTTCGAGTTGATTGCGCTGACTGATGATTGTCTCAATGCGATTATCCAGCTGCGCGGCCATCTGATTCATAGCGTCGGCCAGGCCCGCCATTTCTTCGGTGGCAGGGGAAGTTAGCCGGTGGCTTAAATCGCCGCCGGCAAACTGCTCAGCGCTTTTTTTCATTTGCTCGATGGGCCGGCTGATGCGGCGGGAGATGACCCAGCTGATGCCGGCCGCCAGCAATGCGATGATGCAGCCGCCCAGTGCGATTTTCAGCTGAATAGATCGGATTTCAGTTTCTACCGCGGTCGCCGGCAATGATGTGCGTAATGCGGCCACAATATCCTGATGATCTCTGATCGGTACGGCGACATAAAGCATGTCCTGCATGAGGGTGTTGCTGAAGCGCAAGGATTCGCCGGTTTGGCCGGCCAGCGCAGTGGCTATTTCCGGCCGGTTGGCATGATTATCCATCAGCCGGGGTGTTTCACGGGAATCGCCGATCACTGCTCCGTTGGGCAGGATAACGGTGATACGCGTTGCCGAAAGCCGCCCCGCCTCTTTGCAGATGGCGTCGATGGCTTCGCTGCGCAATGGTGAAAGCAGCTCCTTGATCTGTTTGTCCAGAAGAGCGGCTCTGGCTTTGAGGTCTGTGGCGGTCTGGTCCAGAAAAAATTGGCGCATGGCTCCGGATGCATACCAGCTTGCGGCCAGCAGTGAAATCAGCGTGATCAGCAGATAGGATGGGAAAAGTTTCCAGAGCAAGCGTTTACGCTTTTTCATGGGGTCTCCCTGAACCGATACCCGACACCCCTAACCGTTTCGATATAATTGCCATAGGTGCCGAGTTTTTTACGCAGCCCGACGATTTGGACATCCACACTGCGATCGGTGACCGGGTAATCGCTGCCGCGGATCAAATCCACAATATGGGAGCGGGTAAATACCCATCCGGGTCGCTTTGCCAAAAGTAAAAGCAACTGAAATTCGGTGAAAGTTAAATCGAGGGGATCGCCTTTGGCCAGCACGCTGCGCCGGCCGGGATTGATTTCCAGGTCATAAATTTTCACGATCGCCATTTCATCTTGCGGCTCTTCCTTATGGCGACGTAGTGCCGCGCGCACCCGGGCGGTCATGACTTTGGGGCTGAAGGGTTTGGTTATATAGTCATCTGCACCAAGTTCCAGGCCGGTGACAATATCGGCTTCTTCACCTTTGGCGGTTAACATGATGATCGGAATGCTGCGGAGTCTGGAGTCATTTTTTAGAGTTTTGGTGAATGCCAGGCCGTCCATGCCGGGCAGCAACAGGTCAAGGACAATCAAATCAAATGTATCCGAACGAACCTTGCGAAGCGCAGCTTCGCCCGTCAGGGTTCCGGTGACCTGATACCCCTCGCGGGCCAGGTTATAGCGCACCAGCTCGAGGATATCTTCTTCGTCATCCACTACCAGAATTTTTTCCTTTGCCATTTTGTACTCCAAAATTGTTATTGGGTTGATTAACTCGAGCTAACACATTTTTAATATTCGCCTTCGGCCAAGGAAATTATGAATTTATTGTTATCATAAAGTTAGCCTACTGTTAAATAATTATTAGGAACTGTCTAAAATATAGTAAGTTACGGTTTCTGGTTGAGCCTGTTGAGCCTGTTGAGCCTGTTAAGCTCGTTGTCCTGTTAAAATAGGAATAATGTCTGATTTTAATTTTTTACGGGCGCAACGGACTAACGGGCAAACGGGCTCAACCGGCTCAACCAAATAGATTTAAATTAGAGCTTGACAAATTTATAGAACGCGATATATTTGAATATATGTTCAGATATTCAAGGAGTGAGTATGAGTTCTGCAAAAACCAAGTGTTTAGATGGGGATGACTGCCAGGTGCGGGTGATTCACCTGGATCGGGTTGAACAGGCACGCCGGGAAACGGTCTCAGAAAAAGAATTGAATTGGCTCGCATCAATTTATAAGGTCTTGGGCGACCCCAGCCGCCTGAAGATTGTCCTGGCCCTGCGATCTGTTGAAATGTGCGTGTGCGATCTGGCGGCATTTCTGGGGCTGACGGAGTCGGCCATATCGCATCAATTGCGCCGGTTTAAAGATCTGGCATTGGTCAAAAGCCGCAGGGAAGGCCAGGTGATCTATTATTCACTGGATGATGAACATGTGGCGGAGTTGTTGAGTGTTGGGTTGGCGCATGTCACGGAATAACCAGAGGTGTCAGGTGTCAGTGTTCAGGTGTCAGCATCACGAACCAGACGACCTCGAGGATTTTCAGGATCTGCACTCTGTCACATTTTTTCTGACACCCGAAACCTGACACCTGAAACCTATTCAAAAAGGAAAAACAAATTGAACCTCATAATCGAGATTTTGCTGGCTACGTGGGATATACTGGTTGACGCTTCGGTTTATATTTTGTTCGGATTGCTGGTGGCCGGGCTTTTACGGGTATTTTTAAATCCGAATTCGATTGCCAAACATTTGGGCCAGGGGCGATTTAAATCCGTTATCAAGGCCGCTTTTTTTGGAATACCGATTCCGCTGTGATCGTGCGGTGTGCTGCCCGCAGCCGTGTCGCTGCGCAAACAGGGCGCCAGCAATGGTGCCACCACCGCTTTTTTGATTTCAACACCGGAATCCGGTGTGGATTCCATTTCCATCACCTATGCACTGCTGGATCCGATCATGACAGTCGCCCGCCCGATGGTGGCCTTTTTTACCGCTGCAGTTGCTGGAATTACGGAAAACCTTTTTGGTTCAAATAACCAAACGACCCGGATTACCCCGGATCTGAGCTGCCCGGTGGATGGCTGCTGTGACGGACAAAACTGCTCTCCTGAAGAACACCGGCAACATCATAGTTTCTGGGAGAAACTTTCCGCCGGCATGCGCTTTGCCGTCGGTGATCTCTGGGAAGATCTGGCAGGGTGGTTTCTAATAGGGCTCGTATTGGCCGGATTGATTACCGTGCTTATCCCGCCGGATATGTTTGCCAAATATCTGGGAGCCGGCCTCCCGGCCATGCTGATCATGCTGGCGGTCGGCATTCCCTTGTATATCTGTGCGACGGCCTCCACGCCGATTGCCGCCGCCCTGATTTTAAAAGGGGTAAGTCCGGGTGCAGCCCTGGTATTTCTTTTAGCCGGGCCGGCGACAAACATGGCCTCTTTGACAGTCCTTACCGGCACGCTGGGCAAGCGGGCCACCGCCATTTACCTGGCATCCATAGCGGTATGCGCCGTCTTGTTCGGTTTAATTGTTGATCAAGTTTATGCGTCTTTAGGCATTTCGGCCCAGGCGGTGGTGGGCCAGGCTTCTGAAATTGTGCCCGAATGGGCCGGTTTGCTCGGTGCCATTGCTATTCTGGGGATGTCGGTCAAACCCGTCTGGAGCGCCATCAGGGCACGCTTTAAACCGGCAGGCCCGCAGGAAGAAATCGAACATGAGCTTAAACAGACGCCGCCAGAACCGCTGCCGGTGATTTCCAATTGCGGTCCTGACTGTGACTGTTCGTCCGGACCGGGTCGATCCTGAACGCATCCGCGTTCAGGAGGTGTCAGTGTTCAGGTGTCAGCATCGAAAGACCTGAAAATTCTCCAAGACATATCCTGACACCTGACACCCGAAACCTGACACCTTTTTGTTAACCAACTAATCGCTCTTCACCGCAGAATACATACAACCCGGTATCATCATCGTCCAATGATGCCAGGGTGATGTTGAGGCTGGCCGCCAGCTCCACGGCCAGCGCCGTGGGGCGGGAATGGGCCAGGATAATCGGAATGCGCGCCCGGGCGGATTTCTGGACCAATTCATAGCTGATACGGGATGAGAGGATGAGAAGCTCGGCCTGGTCGAGCCGGCGCTCCAAAAAGGTTTTACCGATGGCCTTATCGAGGGCGTTATGGCGCCCGACGTCTTCAGCAACTGCTAATAGTTCCTGGTCGGCACCATAAATCGCCGCTGCATGAGAGGCCAGGGTTTGGTTACGCAGGGGCTGAATATCCGGCAGCGCTGCCAGGCAGGTCAGCGCTTTTTTAATGTCAATTGATTGGCTGTTCCCCAGGGGTTTAATGATCTGAAAAAGGTCTTTGATCAGTTCTTTGCCGCACAGGCCGCAGCTGGTCTGACTGATAAAACCCCGTCGATCCATTATATCCGATATCTGTTCGCGCCGCGACGGCGTCAGCGTTATCGTCACCACATTGCTGTCATCATCTTCGCAAAATCCGATGGACGTTAAGTCATCCGGGGTATCAATGATACCTTCAGTCAGGCAGAAGCCGGCTACATGAGCGAATTCATCACCCGGTGTGCGCATCACAACGGCATAGGGTTTCCCCTCAATGCGAATTGAAAGCGGCTCTTCTGCCAACAGTCTCTGGTGTGTGGCGCTTTTCGACCGGTTATCCCAGTGAATCAATTTTTGTTTAAAAACATTATCCAAGTTGACCTCCGTTGCCATTCGGATATGCGGTTCGGGTTTGAAACGAATTGATATTCATTTTCAGTTCATTTTCCCCTGCGATCTATTCAGGTTCCCAACTTTGGGCGGTGTGCCGGATACCCCAGCTATGTTACATAAAATATATGACCATTTGATAATATGTCCAATTTGAAAGAAAATTCAACTTTTTCTTGACAAATTTCTGAAAAAGATTAATATCTCAAAGTTTTAGAAGCGAGAAAAATAGCTAAGGAGGCCGATTTGATGTATGCAGTAGTGACTTCAGGCGGAAAGCAATATAAGGTTGAAGAAGGCGAAACCTTAAAGGTTGAAAAGATCCCCGGTGATGTCGGCAGTTCGGTTAAATTTGACCGGGTGTTGATGATTGCGGACGGCGATACGGTCAGTATCGGTCAGCCCGTTCTGGATGATGCTCTGGTTGAAGGGCATATTGTTGAGCAGGGCAAATCCAAAAAGATTATTGTTTTCAAGTATAAACGCCGCAAACGGTATCGCCGTAAACACGGGCACCGCCAGCAATATACTGCAGTTAAAATAGACAGTATTCAGGCCAAGGCCGAAACCGAGGCCAAGAAGCCGGCCGCCGAGGTTGAAGCCAAAAAACCGGAGGCCCCAAAAGCCGAGGTAAAGAAAAAAGCAGCCAAGAAGCCTGAAGTAAAGGCGGAAGCCAAGAAAAAAGAAACAAAAAAGGCCGTTAAGCCCAAAGCCAAGAAAATAGAAACCAAACCCAAGGCAAAAAAGGCGGATACCAAGAAGGGGGCCGCCAAGAAAACCACAGCTAAAAAGCCGGCGGCCAAAAAAACAGCGACCAAGTCAAAGAAAAAGACCGACTAATTGATTTGAAATTAGCTTTTATTAAAATGCTTATATCCTTATAATAACTTT
>Ga0316191_10001250_pt1 | contig 17650 bp, 15 predicted proteins | sample Eddworburr2cm_MG_FD_204928 | JGI IMG/M metagenome (GOLD analysis project Ga0316191, IMG submission 204928) | Coastal sediment microbial communities from Maine, United States - Eddy worm burrow 2 cm | ecosystem: Environmental > Aquatic > Marine > Coastal > Sediment | place: USA: Maine...
CGCCGGTGGCACGCCCGGCGCATTTACCATACCTTTCAAATACTTAAATCAAATTTATATACTGCACCATGTATCAAAGGCCATCACCGCCCCCCTGTTCAAAACGCTGTAATTGCGACGATCTGCGGCCATAGACACGAAAGCCGCCCCTGTATTTTGCGAAAGAACGCAGCGTTTGATCGTCGCTTACGGCGGAAAATCACAAAACTGAACGGGGTCAGCCCCTTGCGAGACGTCACCTTCAAAGTGACGTAACGTCTGGGTTACGTAAACGTCCAAAGCTGTTGTAGCAGCAATTTCAATTCTTATTTCAACATCGTTCCGATGCAGAAAGACGAGACCGATGACAGATGAAACAATGACAATCCGCGAGATGTGCGACGCTTTCGAGGTAACGCCACGGACGTTGCGCTTTTACGAGGCAAAAGAGCTTCTGTTTCCCGTACGCGAAGGTCAAAAGCGGCTGTTCACCCGCCGTGACCGCGCGCGGTTGAAACTTATCCTGCGGGGCAAGCGGTTTGGCTTCAGCCTTGAGGAAATCCGCCAGTTGCTGGACCTGTACGACATGGGCGACCAGCAACAAACACAGCTGACACGTTCCGTCGAGATTGCGCGCGAACGTCTGGCTGATCTGGTGACACAGCGTGAAGAGCTGAACGAAGCCATCGCTGATCTGACCGACCAGTTGAAATGGGGCGAAGAGATGGTTGCCTCGATGCGCAACCCCCGCGACGCCGCCGAATAATATCCACCACGCCCGCACGTTTCAGGGAGAGAGACAATGCCAAGCTACACCGCACCCACCAAAGACTTTCAGTTCGTCCTGCACGATGTTCTGAAAGTGACCGAACAACCGACCCGCGGATATGAGGACCTCGAAGCAGACTTCACATCCGCCATTCTTGAAGAGGCAGGCAAACTCACATCCGAGGTACTTGCCCCGCTGAATGTCGTTGGCGACAAAGAAGGGTGCACACTCGAGAACGGCGTGGTGCGGACGCCAACCGGCTTTAAAGCGGCATTCGACCAGGTGCGCGCGGGCGGCTGGCCGGGACTTGATATGCCCGAAATCTACGGCGGTCAGGACATGCCTTGTGTGATCGGCACGGCCGTCGGCGAGATGTTTTCATCGTCCAACATGGCTTTCACCATGTATCAGGGTCTCACGCATGGCGCAGCCTCTGCGATCCTCGCGCACGGCTCGGACGCGCAAAAAGAAACCTACCTGCCGAAAATGGTTTCCTGCGAATGGACGGGCACCATGAACCTGACAGAGCCACACTGCGGCACAGATCTGGGGCTGATGCGCACCAAAGCCGAACCGCAAGATGACGGCAGCTACAAGATTACCGGCCAAAAGATTTTTATCTCGGCGGGTGAACACGACATGGCCGACAACATTGTCCACCTCGTACTGGCAAAAATTACCGGTGCGCCCGAGGGGATCAAAGGCGTGTCCCTGTTCATCGTCCCGAAATTTCTGGTCAAAGACGACGGTTCCCTGGGAGAGCGGAATGGCGTTGCCGTGGGCAAAATCGAAGAAAAGATGGGCATCCACGGCAACTCCACTTGCGTCATGAATTACGACGGTGCCACCGGCTATCTGCTGGGTGAAGCGCACAAAGGCATGCGCGCTATGTTCACCATGATGAACGAAGCGCGTCTGGGCGTCGGAATGCAGGGCCTCAGCCAGGCTGAAGCCGCCTATCAAAACGCACTGGAATACGCCAAGGACCGCCTGCAAGGCCGCGACGTGACGGGTGTTAAAAACCCCGAAGGGCCCGCCGATCCGCTGATCGTGCATCCGGACATCCGCCGCGCGCTGATGGACCAGAAAAGCTTTGCCGAGGGCGCGCGCGCTTTTACGTTGTGGGGAGCGACGCTTATCGACGCGGCACACCGCAACCAGGACGCGGCAGCGGATGGGCTGGTGTCCCTGCTGACCCCCGTCATCAAGGGCTTCCTGACCGATCAGGGCTACGACATGACGATCAAGGCGCAACAAGTCTACGGCGGCCACGGGTACATCGAAGAATGGGGCATGTCCCAGTTCACCCGCGACGCGCGGATCGCGATGATCTATGAAGGTGCCAACGGCGTCCAAGCGCTCGATCTGGTGGGGCGCAAGTTGGCACAAGATGGCGGCAAACATGTAATGGCTTTCTTTGATCTGGTGAAATCCTTCATTAAAGACAACGCAGGCGAGGACGCAGATTTTGATCGCGACTTTCTCGACCCGCTCAAAACAGCATCCAAAGATTTGCAGGCAGCAGGTATGTACTTCATGCAAAACGGCATGAAAAACCCCAACAACGCGCTGTCGGGGTCCTATGACTTCATGCATATGTTCGGGCATGTATGTCTTGGCTTGATGTGGGCGAAAATGGGCTTGGCTGCACGCACGGCACTCGCGGCTGGTGCCTCCGACACTGAATTCTATGAAACCAAACTGGCAACCGGCCGATACTATATGGCACGCCAATTGCCCGCAACCGCCCTGCACCTGAGCCGCATTCAAAGCGGTGCAGATACAGTCATGGCTTTGGATGCTGCAAACTTCTAAAGTGGCGGGCGGGGTGCATCCCCGCCCTTCAAACCCTCCAGGAGTTCCGCCATGCCAAAACGATTTCGTGCGACACGCCGCTTAAACCTCGCCATGACAGAGGATGGCTACCGCCGCCTGCGGCGCTTCGCGTCCGAGGCGGGGTTGGACGAAGGTGAAGCACTATCGTTCCTGTTCGAAAACTTCGACAGCATCCTTAACGAGGAAACGTTTGGCCACCGTCTTCGCCTTTTCAACTCCGAGCTCGACGCGCGCAAAAAATAGAACGGTATTTTCACATGTCCGAACACGCAGCCACCTGGATGACTGATGAACATCAGATGCTCGCCGAAATGACCGCGCAGTTTATCAGTAACGAATGGGCGCCCCACTTCGAGCGGTGGCGCAAGCAAGGCGAAATGGATCGAGAGACATGGCAACAGGCCGGTGAACTTGGTCTGCTGTGCCCCTCGATTCCAGAGGAATACGGCGGTGCGGGTGGCGATTTCGGGCACGAGGCTGTTATCTTGATGGAAACCGCGCGCGCCAATCTGGCAAGCTGGGGTCACGGCATCCATTCAGGGATCGTAGCGCACTACCTGCTGGCCTACGGCACCGAAGATCAAAAACAACGCTGGCTGCCTAAAATGGTAACGGGCGAGTTAATCGGCGCACTGGCCATGACCGAACCCTCTACAGGGTCGGACGTGCAGCGCATCAAAACCAAAGCTGTTAAAGCGGCAAACGCTTATCGGCTTTCAGGCCAAAAGACTTTCATCACAAACGGTCAGCATGCAAACCTGATTATTGTCGCCGCAAAAACCGATCCTGCCGAAGGCGCAAAAGGCATGTCGCTGGTTGTTCTGGAAACCGATAATGCAGATGGCTTCAGCCGTGGACGCAACCTTGAAAAAGTGGGCTTGCATGCGTCGGATACGTCTGAATTGTTCTTCGATGATGTCGAAATACCGCCAGAGAACGTACTCGGCGGTGAAGAGGGGCAAGGGTTTTATCACCTGATGCAACAATTGCCGCAGGAACGACTGGTAATCGCATGCGGCGCGATGGGGGCAATGCAAGGTGCCGTCGAACGCACCATCTCTTACTGTAAGGAACGTGAGGCTTTCGGCGGACCGCTAACCCAGTTTCAAAACACACGGTTCAAGCTGGCGGAATGTCAGACAAAAGCAAGCGTGGCGCGCGCATTCCTTAACGAGTGCCTGACGGAGCACATAAATGGCGTGCTCACAGTCGAAAAAGCGGCAATGGCGAAATACTGGCTGACAGATACGCAAGGCGAAATCTTGGATGACTGCGTTCAACTACATGGCGGTTACGGCTTCATGCAGGAGTATGACATCGCAAACATGTGGTCGGATGCACGGGTTCAGCGCATCTACGGCGGGACAAATGAAATTATGAAAGAACTGATTGCGAGGGCATTTTGAAACTCCGAACAGCTTACCTGGCAGAACCGACAGGAGCCTCCGGCGGGAGTTTATGGGGCAAGATGACCCCAAAGCTCCGTTCTGCTTTGAAATACCGCTATGCGCATATGCTCCCAAAGCAGAACGTCACCTTGCACGCGGCTCAGCTCTCCAGCCTGCCCCGCGATGCGGACTGTATGCAAACAAGGTTAACCAGGCGTAAAGGAAGCTCTCTCATCTTGCCAAAAAAACTCCACGGGGGTCTGGGGGTGTGACACCCCCAGTCCGTCCGCTCAACCAACGCACCTCGGGAGGGGATATATCAATGACACTCAAACTTTATTGCTTCGGTGAAAGCGGAAATGCCTATAAAGCAGCTCTCGCTTTGGAGCTTTCAGGTCTCGACTGGGAACCGGTCAAAGTTGACTTCTTTAACGGAGAGACACGCACGACGACCTACCAAACCGATATTAATGCAATGGGCGAAGTGCCCGTCTTGGTCGACGGTGATCTTAAACTCACCCAGTCTGGTGTAATTCAGGACTATGTGACCGAAAAATCGGGGCGGTTTGGTGGCACCACACCCGATGAAAAACGCGAAGTTTTACGCTGGGTCTTGTGGGACAATCACAAACTGAGTTCTGTGGCGGGTCCCACACGCTTTTTGATGCATTTTTTGCCTGCCGAAAAACGCCCCCAAGAGGTGATTTCGTTTTTTCAGGGCCGCCTGAAAGGCGCCTACAAAGTTCTGAATGACCATCTGGCCGGACGCGACTGGATCGTGGGCAACGGTATTACCAATGCGGACCTCAGCTGTTGTGGCTATTTATATTATCCCGAAGACTTCGGGTTCGACCGCACTGACTGGCCTCACATTGATGCGTGGCTGACACGCTTGTCCGAAACGCCCGGCTGGAAAGCCCCTTATGACCTGATGCCCGGATCGCCCGCTGACCGCGCCTGAAATACCTGTGCCTTAAGTGCACTGAGAGGAGACTAGAATGACCGAAGCTTATATATATGACGCGCTGCGTACGCCGCGCGGAAAGGGCCGCAAAGACGGCAGCCTTCACGAAGTGACCTCGCTGCGTTTGTCAGCACAAACCCTGAACGCCATCAAGAACCGCAACAACCTTGAAGGACACGCCGTCGAAGACGTGATCTGGGGAAATGTCACGCAGGTTATGGAACAGGGCGGCTGTCTGGCGCGCTCTGCCGTGTTGGCCTCGGATCTTGACGAGCGTATTCCAGGTCTGGCGATCAACCGGTTTTGTGCCTCCGGAATGGAGGCCGTCAATCTGGCCGCCAATCAGATCAGAGGCGGCGCGGGGGATGCCTACATTGCAGGCGGTGTCGAGATGATGGGTCGTGTCGCCATGGGCAGTGATGGCGCGGCAATCGCTGTGGACCCCACGCTCGCCATGGACAAGTACTTTGTTCCTCAAGGCATCAGCGCAGACATTATCGCTACAGAATACGGCTTCAGCCGCGATGACGCTGACCAACTGGCTGTCGAATCCCAAAGACGTGCAAAACAGGCTTGGGACGAGCAGCGGTTTTCAAAATCGGTCATCGACATCCGGGACCAGAACGGGCTGAAAATTCTCGATCATGACGAATACATGCGCCCACAGACCGATATGCAAAGCCTTGGCGCATTGAATCCAGCCTTTCAGGCGATGGGTGAGGTGATGCCCGGCTTCGATAAGGTCGCTTTGATGAAGTACCCGCATCTGGAAAAGATCAACCATATCCACCACGCGGGCAATTCGTCAGGCATCGTCGATGGCGCAGCGGCCGTTCTGATTGGCAACAAGGAATTTGGCGAAAAGCACGGGCTGAAGCCGCGCGCACGCATCCGTGCCACGGCCAAGATCGGCACGGACCCCACCATCATGCTGACAGGCCCCGTACCAGTGACCGAGAAAATCCTCGCCTACAGTGGCATGGCGATTGGCGACATTGATCTTTTCGAGGTGAACGAAGCGTTCGCATCGGTTGTCTTGCGCTTTTTGCAGGCCTTTGACGTGGACCACGGCAAGGTGAACGTCAACGGCGGCTCTATCGCCATGGGCCACCCGCTGGGGGCAACAGGTGCAATCATCATAGGAACGTTGCTCGATGAATTGGAACGCGCCGACAAAGAGGTAGGGCTTGCAACACTCTGCATCGCTTCGGGCATGGGTGCTGCCACGATCATCGAACGGGTCTGACCCCACAAGACATACCCATCAAAGGGAAAAAGACATGACTGATTTTACTATGACAACGGATGCTGAAGGCATCGCAACGATCACGTGGGATGTAAAAGACAAATCCATGAACGTGATGACGCTTGAGGCGTGGGACCTGCTTGAGGGGCTGGTTGATGCCGCTGTCGCGGATGAGGCCGTCAAAGGCGTTATCATCACCTCTGGCAAAGACAGCTTTGCGGGGGGTATGGACCTCAACGTGATCGCCAAGATGAAGCAAATGGCCGGAGATAACCCCGCACAGGGTCTCTTTGACGGGATCATGAATGCCCACCGCATCATGCGCAAAATCGAACGCGCAGGCATGGACCCCAAGACCCTGAAGGGCGGCAAGCCAATTGCGACCGTTTTACCGGGCACGGCATTGGGCATCGGTTTGGAAATTCCGCTGTCTACGCACCGCATCTTTGCCGCCACAAACCCCAAGGCCAAGATCGGCCTACCCGAGATCATGGTAGGCATTTTCCCCGGCGCAGGCGGGACCACGCGCCTGACCCGCAAAATGGGTGCTATGGCCGCATCGCCTTTCCTGCTGGAAGGCAAGATGGTGGCCCCCGCTGCCGCCAAGGCCGCCGGTCTGGTCGATGACGTCTCGGATGATCCGATGGAGGCTGCACGCGACTGGGTACTGAATGCCAAAGACGCGGACCTTGTGAAACCATGGGATGCCAAGGGGTACAAAATGCCCGGCGGTGCGCCCTATCATCCTGCAGGTTTCATGACCTTCGTGGGGGCATCCGCGATGGTCAACGGCAAGACCCAAGGCGTCTACCCTGCGGCCAAGGCGTTGCTCTCGGCAGTCTACGAAGGCGCGCTGGTGCCATTTGATACCGCGCTGAAGATCGAGGCGCGCTGGTTTACCTCAGTGCTGATGAACCCCTCGTCCGAGGCGATGATCCGGTCGCTGTTCATCAACAAGGAAGCGTTGGAAAAAGGCGCTGTGCGCCCCGCCGATGTGGCCGATCAACGTGTCAAAAAACTTGGCGTTTTAGGCGCGGGCATGATGGGCGCGGGCATCTCTCTTGTTTCCGCTCAGGCCGGTATCGAAGTTGTGCTGATCGACCAGACGCAGGAAGCGGCAGATCGAGGCCGCGACTATACAGCCAAGTTCGCTGACAAGGGCATTGCGCGCAGAAAAACCACCGCTGAGAAGAAAGAACAACTGCTCAGCCTCATTACCGCAACCACCGATCTGGACGCCCTTAAAGACTGCGATCTGATCATCGAAGCGGTATTCGAGGACCCAAAGGTCAAAGCAGAGATGACCCAAAAGGTCGAAGCCGTGATCCCTGAGGATTGCATCTTTGCCTCAAACACCTCGACTTTGCCCATTACGGAACTGGCCAAGGCCTCCAGCCGTCCAGAGCAATTCATCGGCATCCACTTTTTCTCACCTGTGGAAAAGATGCTGCTGGTTGAGATCATCAAGGGCAAAGGCACCGGCGACCGCGCCGTGGCCAAGGCACTGGATTATGTGCGCCAGATCCGCAAGACCCCGATTGTAGTCAACGACGCGCGCTTTTTCTACGCCAACCGCTGCATCCTGCCTTACGTGAACGAAGGGGTACGGATGCTGAAAGAGGGGGTCGAACCCGCGCTGATCGAGAACGCGGCGAAACTGGTAGGCATGCCGCTGGGTCCGTTGCAGCTGACCGATGAAACCTCGATCGATCTGGGCGCCAAGATCGCCCGCGCCACCAAGGCAGGCATGGGCGACGCCTATGATGACTACGCCGACGAGGTGATCTTCTGGCTGGAAGCAGAAGGCCGTCTGGGCCGCAAAGCCAACGCGGGTTTCTACGCCTACGACGAAAAGGGCAAACGTCAAGGGCTTTGGGAAGGGCTCAAGGCCAAATACCCTGCAGCCGACGCACAGCCCGACCTGATCGACGTGCAGCACCGTCTGCTCTTTGCGCAGACATTGGAAGCGGTGCGCGCACTGGAAGAAGGTGTTCTGATGGACATCCGCGAAGGTGACGTAGGCGCTATTCTCGGCTGGGGCTTTGCGCCGTGGTCTGGTGGGCCGCTCAGCTGGTTTGATATGCTGGGCGCCAGCTACGCCGCAGAGCGGTGTGACGATCTGACGGAACGCTTTGGCGCGCGGTTCTCCTGCCCTGCACTTCTGCGCGATATGGCCGCCCAAGACCAAAGCTTTTACGGACGGTTTGGCCCGCAGGCCAAAGCTGCCTGAGCCCAAGATCGGCCAAACACTAAGGGGGCCGCCGCACAGCGGCCCTTTTCTATGGCGGCACGACCTGAGTTGCCCCCAACAGCAGAAATAGTCCCTAAAATTGATACCCGAAACGGGCGATGTCCGACGCGCAGCAGGCGGCAACAGCCTGCCGCGTGACTTGATCGTAATAGGACCTGTAGTCCGCCGTGCGGGATGACCTGTTGAGGTGTGGCAAGCTGATCGAAAATCCCAAGTGGTCGAACAACGGCACCGCATCCTGCTCGAAAGCTTCGATCCGGATATAGGCTGCGCAGTGTTCAACACCGGTGGCGGTTGTCATATAGCTGCAGGCGGGTGCTGTTTGAAAACCCCGGGCTATCGTTGCATCCTGCGCAAACTCTCTGAAATTCAATGCCTTGGCCAACCGCACCACCTTATGGTCAAAGCGCTGTTCACGCAGCCAGTGGTAGTAGCTTGCAACCCTGTCCCAAGGGTTACGCACCAGCGTGAAGGCAAACATGCCCGCCAGTTCGTCTGCGCTGACCAGCCCGTCAATATCACCAAGCCCCGCGTGTTTCCAAAGTTGCCCACTGCTTTTAACGCCTTCCAGACGCCGCTGGCGGCGCTTGGCTTTTGGCGTATCGCCGATCAGAATATCATCCCGCATCGCACGCTCTTCCAAAGCACTGGCCAGCGACGTACCCCCCGTCTTGGGAATATGCACAAAGACATAACGCCTTCCACGGGAAATTATCATTGCGTGCCTCTCTCAAAGCGGACGTGCGGCCCTTGCAATCTTGTGAACAAGCGCTTTTCAATTGCGCCAAATGCAATATCTTACTAACGGCGACGCGCTGCTGCCGCAAAAGAAAACAAAGGTATCATTCAGATACCACACCGGGGGGACGATCACATGGGCTGGATGACTGATGAAACGGGGCTGGAAAAATGCGCCGCCAACCACGTACCGCTCACGCCGCTGTCTCACCTGCAACGTGCAGCGACCGTCTTTGCGGATCACACAGCACTGGTCTACGCGGCAGACCGCCTGACCTATCGGCAGCTGCACGCGCGGGTCTCGCAGCTTGCCTCGGCGCTCACACAATTGGGCATCGGGTCCGGCGACGTGGTGGCAACGATCCTGCCGAACATTCCGGCACAGGTCGAAGCGCATTTTGGCATCCCGGCCTGCGGTGCTGTGTTGAACACCATCAACACGCGGCTGGACGTGGACACGGTAAACTACATTTTCGCGCATGGTGAGGCCAAAGCCGTCTTGGTCGATCCGCAGTTTCTGGAAATGGCCAAAGCCGCCTGCGCGGGGCTTCAGACGCCACCCATCCTGATCGAGGTTGCGGACACCAACGCGGGTTTTGCCGCATCCGGACGGCATCAGACCTACGACGCGCTGATCGCGACCGGCGATCTGGCGTTCAACTGGGTTATGCCACAGGACGAATGGGAAAGCCTGGCGCTGAACTACACCTCGGGCACAACGGGCCGCCCCAAAGGTGTCGTATACCATCATCGCGGTGCCTACCTGATGACGATGGGCACGATCATTACGTGGCGCATGGTGCTGCACCCGACCTTTATGCAGATTGTACCGTTGTTTCACTGCAACGGCTGGAACCATGCATGGATGATGCCCCTGATCGGCGGCACGCTGGTGTGTTGTCGCGATATCACCGCCGACGCGATCTATACTGCCATCGCCGAGGAAAAAGTCACTCATTTCGGCGGCGCACCTATCGTGCTGAACATGATTGTCAACGCGCCAGAGACGGAACGCCGCGCTTTTGACCATGTGGTCGAAGTGTTCACTGCGGGCGCGCCCCCTGCCCCTGCTACGCTGTCAAAGATCGAAGCTTTGGGGTTCAACGTCACGCAGGTCTACGGGCTGACCGAAACCTACGGCCATGTCACAGAATGTCTGTGGCGCGACGCTTGGGATGACCACGCAGCTGACGCCAAAGCCGCGATCAAAGCGCGTCAGGGTGTACCCTTCCCGATGATGGAAGACATTACCGTGATGGACAGCGCCATGCATCAGGTGCCCACGGACGCCGAAACACAGGGCGAGATTATGATCCGCGGCAATTCGGTGATGAAAGGCTATTACAAGAACCCCGAAGCCACCAAAGAGGCCTTCGCGGGAGGGTACTTTCATTCGGGCGATCTTGCCGTGCAGCACGAAGACAGCTACATCCAGATCGCCGACCGCGCCAAGGACATTATCATCTCGGGCGGCGAGAACATCTCTTCGGTCGAGGTAGAAGGCGTTCTGATGGCACATGACGACGTGATGCTGGCGGCCGTCGTGGCAAAACCGGATGAAAAATGGGGCGAAGTGCCCTGTGCCTTTGTCGAACTGAAATCGGGTGCCACGGCGGATGAAGCAGCTTTGATTGCCTTCGCACGCCAGACCCTTGCCGGCTTCAAAGCCCCCAAGAAAGTCGTGTTTCAGGAGCTGCCGAAAACCTCGACCGGTAAGATCCAGAAATTCGAGTTACGCAAGCAGGCAAAAGACATGAGCTAAAAGCGTTGTACGCTGCCAGACCAGCGGCGTGCGCTGCACTCAGAGCATCTTCATACCTTGCCCGTAAAAAAATTCCCGAGATCTCAAACGTGCTGTGGCTATGAAAGCAAGGCCCAAGCGCGCTCAGGAAAGATGGTTCCACCATCGCGCAACGGAAAATGGCATCGTGGCTGACACCCCCGACGCTGACCATCTGCCATAGGGCAGGCCTGCCACCTGACGCCTCAATCTACTTGAACATGTGACAGCCTGCCTGGTGTTTTCCGGCTGTGGGCCCGCACTGCTGCCGCTTGGCCGTGGCGTGTCACCATGCTAGGCTTTGGCCAAACAAGAACAGCACGAGCAGCCCCGCCTCCTATGGTCGCCCTAAAGAAATATGCACGTCTCGAAGGCAGCGCTCTATGGCGCGCGCAACCGCAGGATCAGCGGCGCGAGGTGGTTGTCTCGATCGGGGATGCCACGCTGACGATTACGGATTTGCAGGACCGTCCACTGACCCATTGGTCTATCGCGGCGATCAAGCGCGCCAACCCCGGCACGCGGCCCGCTATCTTTCACCCCGAAGGCGATCCCGGTGAGACATTGGAGCTGGCCGCCGACGAGGCACAGATGATCGATGCGCTGGAAAAGCTGCGCCGTGCTGTTGATCGCGCACGGCCGCGTCCGGGTCGGGTGCGCTGGGTCGGGTTTACCGCCTCGGTAGGGGTCGTGGCCTTGCTTGCCGCATTCTGGCTACCCGGTGCTTTGGTCAATCATACCGTGTCGGTTGTGCCATCGGTCAAACGTGCAGACATCGGTGCGGCGCTGATCGACCGGATCGAACGGATGACAGGGCCCGCATGTGCAGAACCTGCAGGGCTGCGCGCCATCCAAAAGCTGCGCGCGCGGCTTGGCAGTGGCCCTATCGCCGTCCTGCCCGGCACAGCGAACACCAGTTTGCATCTGCCGGGTGGCTATATTCTGCTTGACCGGACCGTTGTCGAAGATTTCGAAGAACCAGACGTGGCGGCGGGCTTTGTTTTGGCGGAAGCGGTGCTTGCGGCTGCCTCTGATCCGCTGCGCGACCTGCTGCGCGCTGTCGGAACCCGCGCCAGCTTTCAGTTGTTGACAACCGGCAGCCTTGACGGGGAAACGCTTGACGCCTATGCGCGGCTTTTGCTGACACAATCCCGGGGCATGCCCAACGAAGAAAAGCTGCTTGCCGCCTTTGCCGCCCGCGAGGTCCGCAGCGCGCCTTATGCCTACGCCATTGATGTCACGGGCGAAACAGTGCTGACCCTGATCGAGGCCGACCCGATGGCCGGGCGCAATCCGCGTCCTTTGCTCAGCGATGCCGACTGGCTGCGGCTACAAAACATCTGCGGTGGTTAGTCAATCAGCCTGCGCGGCACGGTATCGGTCCAAATCTTGCGCATCTGCGCCTGCCCTGCCAAGGTTTGCTCTGCGCGGCGCACGTTGAGCCGCCCATCCGTCCACGCCGGTCGGTAGCCTTTCGGGGTCACAACAGTCTTGCGGGATTTGCGTGTTTCATAAAGGTGTTTTGGCAGCACACGCGTTTGCGGTGATACGCCCTTGGCCGCTGCAGTCTCCAACGTCACGACTGTTCCCACGGACGCCGTCCGCGCGGCGCGCGGTTCCGGTTTTACACCCGCAGGCGGTGTGACAACAGGGTCCACGCGTGGTTGCGGTGCAGCGGCGATGACCTCGATTTGGGGTACAGGTTCAGGTGCGGGAACGGGAGCGGCTGTAACGACCGGTGCAAAGGTTGGTTCAAACCCGCAAATCTGTTGCCGGTCGCGGGTCACGCGTGGCACCCATGTCACCGCACCGGCCACACCCGCACGAATAAAAACGCAGCCCGCGCTGTCGACATACTGGGACCCCGAAAAACTGCGCGGCGGCTGTTCTGCGGGGGCGCGCAATCCATCTTGCGCGACAACAGGAAGGGCCGCACCCTGAATGCCCGCGATACACGCCACAATTGTTATAGCCTTGGTAATTTTCATGCCTGCCCCCACAAGATGTAGGGTGAACCTGCCTGAAAGCGCGCGCTGAGGCAAGCACCCTCTGGCCCGATGACCCATAAATCAGGAGAGATTTTATTTCGTGCCGAACATCCTGTCACCGGCGTCTCCAAGCCCCGGTACGATGTAGCCGACTTCGTTAAGCTTTTGGTCAACAGCGGCGGTGATGATCGGCACATCCGGGTGTGCTTCTTTCATACGTGCGATCCCTTCCGGTGCTGCCAAAAGGCACATGAAACGGATATTCGTGGCGCCTGAAGACTTGAGCAGATCAATGGCTGCGACAGAGGAATTACCGGTGGCCAACATAGGATCAACCGCGATCACCAGACGGTCTTCCATCGCTTCGGGCACTTTGAAGTAGTATTGCACGGGCTGCAGTGTTTCCTCGTCACGGTAAAGCCCGACAAAGCCCACACGCGCCGAGGGGATCAATTCAAGCACACCATCCAGCAAACCGTTGCCCGCCCGCAGAATAGAGATCAACGCCAATTTCTTGCCGTCGAGCGTCGGCGCGTCCATCGCCTGCATGGGCGTTTCGATCTGCTTGGTGGTCATCGGTAACCCACGGGTCACCTCATAGGCCAAAAGCTGGCTGATCTCGCGCAGAAGCTGCCGGAACACGGCGGTTGGTGTCTGTTTGTCACGCATGATCGTCAGCTTGTGCTGAACCAATGGATGATCGACGACGGTTAGATGTTCTGCCATGTGATGTGCCCCCGCATAACGTTGCGCCTTCGGGTGTACGCAACCGGTCGCGCAACGGCAAGACCGCAATCGGCTAAGTGGCGGTTACGCTCAAGTGATCCGCGACCAGCCGTGCCACATCAGAAAAACCGATCAGCCCCAAAGGTGCCGCGGATTTTGCGCCCGCGACCAGTACCGGAACACGCTCTCGGGTGTGATCTGTGCCGCACCACGTAGGGTCGTTGCCGTGATCTGCCGTTACAATCAGCAGATCACCCTTCCGCAATTGGCCGATCACTTTGCCGATCTCGGCGTCGAACCATTCAAGCGCGCGGGCATAGCCAGAAACATCCCGCCGGTGCCCGTACAGGCTGTCGAATTCGACGAAGTTGGCAAAAGTCAGACTGCCATCTACGGCGTCTGCGACGCGCGCCTCAAGATGTTCCATCAGCGCGGCGTCACTGCCTTTTGCAACCTCGTCGATGCCCTGCATCGAAAAGATATCGCCAATCTTGCCAATGGCATAGACATGGCCTCCTGCCGCCTTCACCCAGTCTGTCAGCAAAGACCCCGGTGGCTTGATCGCATAATCACGCCGGTTCGGGGTGCGTTCAAATCCGGTCTCGGGCGTGCCGGTAAAGGGGCGTGCGATCACGCGCCCCACCTTCATGTCATGCAGCATCGGCGCCAAATCCGCGCAGAGTTTCAGCAATCGCTCCAACCCGAATGTCGTTTCATGCGCGGCAATCTGAACCACCGAATCCGCCGAAGTATAGCAGATCGGCCACCCCGTTCTGACGTGGGTCGCGCCGTGCTGCGCGATGATCTCTGTGCCAGAGGCGTGGCAATTGCCAAGGATGCGCTCGGACCCTGCCAAAGCACAGATGCGCGCCACAACGTCGGCGGGAAAGGAGTTTTCGGTCTGCGTGAAATGATGCCACGCCCACGGCACTGGCAGCCCCGCCAGTTCCCAATGACCCGATGGGGTATCCTTGCCCCGCGACACTTCGGTGGCCGCCCCCCAAACCCCTTCAGGTGCGCGCGCCAGATCGCCAATGTCCAGACCGCTGGCCAGATGCACAGCATGGCGCAGCCCCAAACGGTCAAGATTGGGCACAGCAAGAGGTCCGGCACGGCCCGTTGTCGCGCTGCCCGCTGCACAGGCCTGTGCGATATGCCCAAGGGTATTTGCGCCAGTGTCGGGAACAGTCCCGTTAAAGTACTCGGCAGCATCGGGCGCGCCCCCGATCCCGACAGAATCCATGACGACAAGGAAAGCGCGCGGCATCAGTCCACCCTGTCATGAATAAGAACAGGCAGTTGCGATACCGCCTCGGGGCCCATAGAGACGGCCGCCCGCACCGCACGCACTGCGCGGTCTGCGGCGTCAGGACGGGCGGCGTGAACAACGGCCAAAGGCTGGCCCTTGCGCACCTGCTGGCCAATGCGCACAACCTGTTCCAGACCGACTGCGAGATCAACATCGTCGGTTTCCACCCGCCGGCCGCCCCCTAATGCGACGACGGCAAGGCCCAGTGCTTCGCCATCGATCGCGTTGATATATCCGTCGGTGAGCGCGCCAACCTCGCGCACAACAGTCGCCTCGGGCAGAAAGCGCTTCCAGTTCTCGACAAACTGAACCGGCCCGCCCATCGCCGCCACCATTCGGCCGAAACGCTCGGCTGCGCGGCCGTCGCGGATGGAGCCCACAATCGCATCGGCCCCCGCCTGCACGTCGTCGGCCAATCCCGCATCCGCAAGCACAACGCCCCCTAACGCGGCCGAAAGTTCGACCAGTGGCCCCGATACCTGCCCCGTGAGCACCTGCATCACTTCGGCCACCTCAAGCGCATTACCAAGGCTGGGCACGAGGGGTTGGTTCATGTCGCTGATGACCGCGCTGGTTTTGCAGCCTGCAGCATTCGCCGTGCGCACCAGTGCTTCGGCCAGGGCGCGTGCGGTGGCACTGTCTTTCATAAAGGCCCCGCTGCCCACTTTGACATCAAGCACCAGACCGTCCAGCCCGCCCGCCAGTTTCTTGGACAGGATCGACGCAGTTATTAAGTCCAGACTGTCTACGGTTGCCGTGACATCGCGCACTGCATAAAGCCGCTTGTCTGCTGGCGCGATATCGGCACTGGCCCCCACAATCGCACAGCCCACATCGCCCACCACTTGGCGAAAGCGCGCCTCATCCAGATGCGTCACCAGCCCCGGGATCGCTTCGAGCTTATCAAGCGTGCCGCCCGTATGCCCCAGACCGCGCCCTGAAATCATGGGCACATAGGCCCCGCAAGCCGCCAGAGCGGGGGCAAGCACCAAAGATACACAGTCGCCGACCCCACCGGTTGAGTGTTTGTCAAGCACCGGCCCGTCCAGTGCCCAGTCGAACACGCGGCCAGTATCACGCATTGCCAGCGTCAGCGCGACGCGTTCGGGTTCTTCCAAGCCGCGTGTGCAGATACCCATCGCAAAAGCACCCGCCTGCGCATCGCTTAGTTCGCCATCAGCCAAGGCCCCTGCAACCCATGTCAAGTGATCCGGCGACAAGGGCAGCCCATGTCTGAGCCGCGACAATACAGAGCGTGCATCAGACATATCAGATGCTCATGTGGTTTGTGTTGAACACTCCGGGCAGCAGGTCGCCAACCGTCGTATGTTGCGTGACGCCACCGGTGGTCGCCAGTGTCACCGGCACATCGGCGCTTGCAAACTCTGCCAGCTTTTGACGGCACCCACCGCACGGCGTCACCGGCGTGGGCGATCCGGCCACCACATAGGCCTCGATGATCTGCGTCTCACCTGCCGCAACCATCGCCGCAATGGCACCTGCTTCGGCGCAGGTGCCTTCGGGGTAGGCTACGTTTTCGACATTACAGCCTACAAAAACCGCGCCGCTTTGGCTGCGCAGCGCCGCACCGACCTTAAAGTTGGAATAGGGCGCATGGGCATTTTCACGCACGGCAAGAGCTGCTTTTTCTAAGGACATCAGGCTTTCTCATGGTTTTGGTGACACCGTGCAGCGTGTCGTTACCGGCGCCGGATTGCAAGCGCTTTGCGGCGCAGCTTTAGCCCGCGCTGGTGGTAAAGCTGCCCGGCAAGGCAACCTCCAAAAGCTCCAGATCTTCCGACACGTTTGTGTAACGCGTGCGCATCTGCGGCGGGATCACAAAAGCATCCCCTGCTTGCAGCGCATGCGGGCTGCGCCCTTCGCCTTCCAGCGTCATCGCCCCCTCCATCACGAAGGTAAACAGAATATCCGCGTCATGTGCCACCCAGCAGGTTTCGGTGCCATCGGGGCGCACGACATGGACACCGGCGACATCTTGGGTGTTATGCGCAATGGTCGTGTCGCGACTTTGAAATCCCGGGATACGGAACGGCGCCCAATCCGCCCCTTCGGCCTGATGATGCACAAACCGCTGACCCTGAAAACGGCGGTCGGGGTTTGCGGGGCCGTTGGGCAGCGTCATGTCGTGATCAATCGTCGTGACGTGTTCGGCAGGGACACCGATTTCGATCACCTCGATATTATCAGACGCATAAAGCACCCGATGCCGGATTTCCGGAGGCTGGATGACACAGTTGCCGGCATGCAGGCGGAACGGCTCACCCTGATCTTCATAAACCAGATCAACCCAGCCGCGATAACAGAAAATAAGCTGAAATCCGACCGTGTGATAGTGCACCATATCGGGCACTGGTCCACCGTCGGGGATGCGGATGTGGCTGGCAATGATCGACCCGCCCAACCGGTCGGGGATCAGATCGCGATAGTGCATCCCTGCCCGCCCGATGATCCAAGGGGCCTGATCGGCCAGCCTGCGCACCACAAAGCTGTGCACCGTCCGGGGCATCACCAACGGCGCGCTGAGCGGTGCGATCTCGACCCGTGTGCCATTGGGGGCGGTAAGCTCTGTGCGCCCGTCTGCAAAGCCTGCCACATCGTCGGTCAGGATGCGGATTGTGCCCGCAGGCTCGGGCGCGCCCTTTTCCACACGTACAC
>Ga0316191_10001251_pt1 | contig 17648 bp, 17 predicted proteins | sample Eddworburr2cm_MG_FD_204928 | JGI IMG/M metagenome (GOLD analysis project Ga0316191, IMG submission 204928) | Coastal sediment microbial communities from Maine, United States - Eddy worm burrow 2 cm | ecosystem: Environmental > Aquatic > Marine > Coastal > Sediment | place: USA: Maine...
GCCGGGATTGTGTTGAAGCCTGTCCCTTCGGGGCCATGCAATTCGAAGACAACCGGGAAATAGCCATAAAGGGTGACCTCTGCCTTCAGCGGTTGGCGGAAAGCAAGCCGCCGGCCTGCATGCGTGTCTGCCCGACCGGTTGTATCTATTTAGGCGGTCCAAAAAGTATAGCGGCTGTGTTTGAAAAACCGATTTTGCAGGAAATAGGGATAGATGGAAACGGATAGACCGGTTAGACTGCGAATTGAAAATCTCCTGCTCAGTTTTGGCGGCGTTTTTGCCCTTAATGAAGTCAGCCTGGACGTCCGGGATAATGAGATCCTGGCTATCATTGGACCGAATGGGGCTGGCAAGACCGCCCTTCTCAACTGCATCAATGGTTTTTACAAACCCCAGGAGGGCGAGATCTACTTTGATGGGCGCAAAATCACCCGCATGCGCCCCGATAAGCTGACCAAACTCGGCATTGCCCGAACTTTTCAAAACATCGAGCTCTATACGGGGCTCAGCACCCAGGATAACATCATGGCTGCCCGGCACGTGCTCATGAAGCAGAATTTCGTTACCGGCGCGCTATACTGGGGCCCGGCGCTCCAGGAAGAAATCAAGCACCGCCAGGCGGTTGAGGAAATTATCGACTTTCTGGAAATGGCGCCGATGCGAAAGCGAGTCGTCGGTGTTTTGCCCTACGGGATGCAAAAAAGAGTCGAGCTGGGCAGGGCCTTGGCACTGGAGCCGAAAGTATTGCTGCTGGATGAACCCATGGCAGGGATGAATTTGGAGGAAAAGGAGGACATCGCCCGCTTCATTCTTGACATCTTTGAGGGCCAGGGCGCCAGCTATCCGGACACACCCGTTCTGCGTGATGGGATTCGCAGCATCATCCTGGTCGAGCATGATATGGGGGTGGTGATGGACATCGCCGACCGGATTGTCGTCCTTGATTTCGGGCGTAAGATTGCCGAAGGCACGCCGGATGAAATCAAGAACAATCCAGAGGTTATCAGCGCGTACTTGGGAAAAGAAAACTAAAAAATTTCAGATCAAAATAGTTGAACCACAGAGATAGGTCAATATGCTGGAAGTCAACAATATTGAAGTCGTCTATATGAATGTTATTCGGGTGCTGCGAGGCGTCTCACTGACGGTAGCCGACGGACAGATCGTTGCCCTGCTCGGAGCCAACGGCGGCGGCAAGACGACAACGCTCAAGGCCATATCAGGAATGCTCAAAACCGAAGAGGGCGAAGTCACCGACGGCAGCATCGAGTTTGACGGCAAGCACATAGAGCGATTCGGGCCCGAACGTATTGCGGTTTTGGGCATCAGCCAGGCCATGGAAGGGCGCCGGGTTCTCGAACACCTCAGCGTAGAGGAAAATTTGCGCGTGGGGGCTTACTGCCGCAAAGACCGCCAGGGAGTCAAACGGGACCTTGAAATGGTTTTTGACTACTTCCCGGCCATTAAACGACTGCGCCGCCGGATGAGCGGTTATCTGTCCGGCGGTGAACAGCAGATGGTGGTGATCGGGCGGGCGCTCATGGCGCGCCCTAAACTGATGCTGCTGGACGAACCATCGCTCGGTCTTGCTCCGCTCATGGTGCAGGAGATATATGAAATCATACAGAAAATCAATGCCGAGCAAAAGATGGCCATACTTTTGGTGGAGCAAAATGTCAGAGCAGCCCTGGGCATTGCCGATTACGGTCATGTTTTAGAGAATGGCCGCGTCGTCCTGAGCGGCCCAGCCGAAGATTTAAGAGATAATGAGGACGTGCGCGAGTTCTATATGGGACTGTCAAAGGTAGGATCCCAGAAGAGTTATCGTGAGGTCAAACACTATCGGCGCAAAAAGCGGTGGTTGGGTTAGAAGAAGAGCAGGGAAATGACGATCAGCATGGAACAAGTTTACCAGGAAAAGGGCAATACCTGGCCCCAGATACTCAAATACAATTACGAGACTTATGGCGATTCGCGCCGAGCCATGCGTCATAAGCACTATGGGGTCTGGCAGCCTTATACATGGAAGGATTACTATGTTAATGTAAAATACCTGGCACTTGGATTAATGGCCATCGGCTTTAAACCCGGAGACAAGCTGTTGATTATCGGCGACAACGCCCCCCAATGGTACTACGCCGAGCTGGCCGCCCAGGCCAACCACGGCCTTTCGGTAGGATTGTTTTCGGAGTTGTTGCCATCGGAAATAAAAGCCATAGCTGAAAACTGTGAGGCCCGCTTTGCCGTCGCAGAAGGTCAGGAGCAGGTTGATAAGCTTCTTCAAATCAAAGATGAACTTCCCCTTCTCAAAAAAATAATTAACTGGAACTATAAGGGGCTTGCACACTATGATGATGAGATCCTGATCGGTTACAGGGAGGTTCTAATTCAGGGGAAAACTTATGAATCAGAACACAGCGGGTTTTTTGAGCAGAATGTAGAAAGCGGCAAGGCGGATGACGAATGCGCTGTCATTTACACTGCGGGAACCACCGGGGTTGCACCCAAAGGAGCCGTCCACACTTATCGCTCCTTGAGAGCGGGTGCCGACTGTCTTCTGCAGCTCGACCCCTGGTTTGAAAATGATAATGTGGTCCCTTATCTGCCCCCGGTCTGGATAAGTGAGCAATGGTTCGGCATTGGCTGCCACCTGTTATCGGCCGGCATCCTGAACTTCGCCGAAGCATCGGAAACCCAGCAGCGGGACAGCCGGGAAACACAACCCAGTATCGTATTTTACGGGGCGCGGCTATGGGAAAGCCAGGCCGCCGCAGTGCAGGCCCGGATTCTCGGGGCGGATGCCATTAAGCGGTTGGTCTATCGGCTGTTGATGCCGGTCGGTTATAAAGCCGCCGATTTGCGCTATCGCCGGCAAAAGCCGGATTTCATCATAAAAATGCTTTATTTTATCGCGGATGTCTTCCTGTTCAGATCGATCAAACGCAGCCTGGGTTTGTCAAATGTCAGAATCTGCTATACCATCGGGGCGATACTCAGCCCGGATGCCTTCAGATTCTACCACGCCTTAGACATTCCGCTTAAAAGCCTTTATGGAACTACCGAGGGAGGGGCTCTCAGCGGGGCGAGAAATGATGAGATCCATTTTGAGACGGTAGGACCTGCTCATAAGGGGACTGAGGTAAGCATAAGCGAAACCGGTGAAATCAATTATCGGGCTCCGGGTATCTTTGTCGGGTACTATCATGACCCTGAAAGGACGACCGCGGTGCTCAAAGACGGGTGGTTTCATAGCGGCGACAGCGCTTTCCTTCGCGAAGACGGGCACCTTGTTTTTGTGGATCGGCTCCAAAACCTAGTGCAACTTTCCGGTGACGATAGAGTGGCCCCCCAGTTTATTGAGAGCCGGCTGAGGTTCAGTCCCTATATAAAAGACGCCTGGGTCATGGTCGGCCCGGAAGGTGCCTGCGTTGCGGCGATCATCGTCATTAACTATGATAACGTCAGCCGGTGGGCGGGACAAAACAGAGTGGCTTTTACTTCCTTCGCCGAACTTTCCCAGACGCGGGAGGTTTATGAGCTGGTAAGGCAAGACATCGAACGAGTCAACCAATCCGTGCCGGCCGGCGCCAGGGTGAGGAAGTACATCAACCTCCACAAGGAATTCGATCCCGACGAGGGGGAGCTGACCAGAACCAGGAACTTGCGACGAACGTTCCTGGAAGAACGCTACCGCATTTTGATAGATGCTATTGACAGTGATAATGAAACGGTGCCGACAGACGCTGGGGACGGATACCGTGACGGGCGGACGGGGACCATCGAGACATCGCTTCGAATCCAGTCTGTCGAAGGAGCTGGCGGATGACATTCTTTCTACAACTCATCGTAACCGGCCTGGCCCAGGGCATGGTCTACGCCCTGATCGCCATCGGATTTGTTATTATTTTGAAATGTTCTGATGTGTTTAACATTGCCCAGGGACACTTTGTTTTAATCGGTGGCTATCTTGGCTGGACCTTTCTGGTGCCCTTCGGCCTGCCGATATGGGGCGCGCTGCTGGCAGCCATAGCCGTGGCGATCGTTATGGGCTTGTTGATCGAGCGGCTGATGCTGCGCCCACTGGTGGGCCAACCGGTGCTGGCCGTCGTCATGATGACCATCGCCCTCTCGACGGTATTGGGAGGGCTGGCAACCTTACTCTGGGGCGCGGAGTATAAAGCTTACCATGGATTACTACCGACCATAACCATGAAAGTCGGCGCGATATCCATACCCTCGGAATCTTTGATTGGTCTCATCGTATCTGTTATATGTGTGGCGATTCTCATGTTCATTTTCCGATATACCAAGATCGGACTGGCCATGCGGGCCACGGCCGAAGATCTGCAGGTGGTCCAGAGTGTCGGAATCAAAGCGACCACCGTCTATGCCGTCTCATGGGTCATTGCCTGTGTCGTCGGTGTCATCGGCGGCATCCTGCTGGGGGGGGTGTCCGGAGCGAATATGGATCTTTCCAACATCGGCCTCAAAGCATTCGCAGTCGTGCTGTTGGGCGGGGTCAACTCCATCGGCGGGGCCATTGTAGCCGGAATCATACTGGGGATGCTGGAAAACGTGGCGGCCGGATACCTGGACCCGTTACTGCCCGGCGGCGGACTGGCCCAGGTTTTCCCATTTTTTGTGATGATTATCGTGCTGGTCTTCAGGCCGCACGGGCTCTTTGGCCTTGCACATATAGAAAGGATTTAATCAATGGGTTTGCGCACCGGAGCCTTCCACGAAAATTATGCCGAAGAAATGGCGACTTTCAAATCCAGACGGCAGCTGGGAACAGTGGCGGTTTTGCTTCTCTTTCTTTTCGTCTGCCCACTATTTTTAAGCGACCGGATGCTGACCATCCTGACGACAGTGGGGATTGCCGTTATCAGCGTCCACGGACTCAACATTCTAACCGGTTACTGCGGTCAAATATCCATCGGCCATTCGGGATTCATGGCGGTCGGCGGTTATACCTCGGCAGTTTTGTGCGCCAAGCTCGGCTGGCCATTCTTGGCCGCTCTTCCCTGTGCTGCACTGGCGGCTGGAGTAGCCGGTTTACTTTTCGGCCTGCCGTCTTTAAAAATCAAGGGCTTTTACCTCATTATGGCGACCATTGCGGCCCAATTTATTATTATCTGGATCATCATCCAGCTGCGCAGTATCACCGGAGGCACGGATGGGCTGCTTGTTCCCAAACCGACGCTTGGCCCTATCGCGCTGAGTACTAAAACCAACTATTACTACCTGGTGATGGTTTTTGCTGTCCTGGCGACGATCACGGCTCACAACATCGTCAGAACCAGGGCCGGCAGGGCCTTTATTGCCATCCGGGACAACGACCTGGCGGCAGAAGTTATGGGCATCAGTCTGTGGAGTTACAAACTGCTGGCCTTTTTTATCGGTTGTATCTATGCCGGCGTGGCCGGGTCTCTGCTAATTCACTACGTCAGGTTCGCCAGCATCGAACAGTTCCCCTTTATGGATTCCGTGTGGTATCTGGGGATGTTGATCGTGGGGGGTATGGGCAGCACGGCCGGGGCAATTTTTGGTGTGGTTGCTCTCAAGCTGCTGGATGAGCTCGTCACCGTCGCCGGACCGATAATGGCCGCCGCTGTTGCTCCCCAGGCAGCGGCCTCGTTGGCCATCATGTCCCACGGATTGGTCATCATCATCTTTCTGATTTTCGAACCCCGGGGACTGCATCACCGCTGGGAGATGATTAAGGCTTATTTCAGGCTGTGGCCTTTCTCCCACGAAGTATCAGAGTGAAAAGGAGGTGAGATGCAGTTTCACTGGACGTCCCCGGTATCATTTTTAAAAACTAGCAGAGAAGGGAGGTGCAAAGCGCTAATAGTTGGCAGGGGATCGCTCGAGGGTCTAAACCCAAAAATACATTGGATAAAAAAGGAGGCAAACCATGGCTAAAATCAGATGGAAGTTGGCAGTTGGCGCGATTATTTTGATGCTGGCGGCATCTTTGCCGGCTGTCAGCGCCCATGCCGAAAAAATACTCTATGTCGGCGGCACCCAGTCTCTGACCGGGCCCTTTGCTGAGGATTCTGCGGCCGTTCTGGCGGCCATTGAGGACTATGTCAAATATGTGAACGAGACCAAAAGTTTGGCGCCGTGGCGCGCAGAGAAATTTCCCGCCGATATCAAACTGGAGGTGCTGTGGCGGGATGATGAGCTCAAGCCCCCCAAGGCGCTGTCAATCTATGAGGAGCTCAAAGCCAAAGGCATGCTGGTCGGCAGGATATCGGGCTCACCCATAGCGCTGGCACTCAAAGACCGATTATGGGAGGATCAAATGGGTGCCACGAGTATGGCCACCGGCCCCTATTACCTGTCGCCGCCTCAAAGCTGCTTCACTTATTATCCCATTTATACCGATTCTATTGCTGCCATCGCCGACTGGTTTAAATCCAACTGGAAGGAAGCGAGAAAACCGAGAGTTGCCTACCTGACTGCCGATAATGCCATGGGCAGGTCGATCGAGATACCCGAGATGAAGGCCTATCTCGAAAAGACCGGCTATGAGTTTGTGGGCACCCAGTATGTGCCGCTGGTAGCGACCTCGCCACCGACCACCCAGCTGACCTGGCTCAAACAAAAGGGTGTTGACCTTGCCCTGGGTGTTATGATCAACCCCGGTTCACAGCCGACGGTCAAAGAGATGGCCAGGCTGGGCATGGGACCCAATAAGCCCTACAAAATGACCTTTGGCGTCCCCGCTCCAGGTCATGCGGCGGTTTTTGCCGAGGCCATGGGAAAACTGGGTGACGGTTATGTCTGCGCCGGCAGCTTTCGCCCCATGGATGACCTTGCCACCCCCGGTATAAAGTTCTGCAGCGACCTGCAGGATAAATATCGCCGTGGCAAGCGGGTTACCCACATCATGTATGAGGCCGGGGTCCTGGAGGCCATGATCCAGGTCGAGGCCTTACGGTTGGCCATGCAAAAGGTGCCTTTTGAAAAGCTCACGTCGCGCGACGTGCTGGAGCATGGCTTTTACAAGATCAAAAACCTTCCTACCGGTGACATCAGCAGTACGCCCCTCACCTATGGTAAGGGCGATATCGAGGGGGTCGATAAGGTACGTATCGACCAGGTGCAGAATGGCAAGTCGGTAAAAGTGGCCATCTTCCCGCTGCGCCACATTTTTACTAAGAAATAACTTTTCAGTGGGGAGCTCTCTGCGGAGAGCTCTCCAAAATCTTCACATGCCCGCAAAAAGCTCCAATAAATTTAGGTCTAAATGGACAAGGGTAGTTTTTGCCGTCTATTGCTCAAATTTATTCAAGATTTTGCATGCCTTCTGTAGGATAAACCCTTAAAAGTTGTGAGCTCTGGGCTATTCGTCTGGATCGTTGTGTTTGGAGGTTATAATGAGTCTCACTGAAAAAGATTTTTCTATTCTGGAAAGGTTTGAGTTCGACCTGCCGCCGGTTGGCGTTAAATTTATGGCCAAACCGCCGGACATGGTCGCCAGGCTGGACGAGAACCTGGCTTTGTGCGAAATGCTCAAAAAGGCACAGGATGGCAAGGCCTTTTTTGCCGACGCCAAAAACCATACCTGTGAGGCCGGAATGTATGTCCTGGGACAGGCGGATGCTCCCGAGCCTTTTATCAGCGGACAATTCGGGGCCGGTCTGCAAATTTATGAAGAACCGCGGTCCGCAAGCCGCCTTTACCTGCATATTCCCAAGATCGGCCGAGGCGTCGTTCACCATGTGGCCTTCGCCCCTATGGATAAGCTCACCTTTGAACCGGACCTGTTGATTCTGCTGGCCGATACCCCTCAGACGGAAATCCTGCTGCGGGCAATGAGTTACCGAACAGGGCAGATGTGGGTCAGCAAGTATACACCTGCCATCGGATGTGCATGGATTTACACGTATCCCTATCTCAGCGGAGACCTGAATTACACCATTGCCGGTCTCGGTCATGGGATGAAGCGCCGCAAGCTATTTCCGGAAGGCCGGCAAATTATATCCATCCCCTTCGATCTGCTTCCTTCCCTGCTGCAAACATTGCAGGAGATGCCATGGGTCCTGCCGGCGTATAAACCGGATGGACCGGAGTTTGTCGGGCGACTACTTGATAGGCTGGGCCTGGCCTGAGCATCCAATTCAACACCATAATTTTATGCCGCTTTTCAAAAATAAATTCCGAAACACTGAAGGTTGATATAAGCGGTTGTAGAAAAAAACGACCCCACAGCGGAACGTTTTTTTGACAACCGCTATATGCGCTATTTCATCTTCTGAGGAAGGACCTCATGGACGATGCGCTCGGAAAGTGATTTGGTCTCTCCCCACGAAATGCAGCGCGTGGGACAGACCGAGTAGCAGGCCGGGGTTTGATCGTTCTTCAGGCGATCAATGCACAGGTCGCACTTGACCGCGGTTTCCTGATCATCATTATACTGCATGGCCCCGAAGGGACAGGCCTCTAAACACGCTTTGCAGCCGATGCACAGGTCTTTATCGATGAGAACCAGGCCCATTTCATTCCTTGAAATCGCATCCACCGGGCACGTCTGCTTGCACGGCGCGTGGGCACAATGGTGACAGTATACCGGGAAAAAATCGGATGATTTTTCGATGACCCGCACCAGACGCGGACCAACACCCAATCCGTGTTCCTGTTTGCATGCCACCTCACAGGCATGGCAGCCCATGCAGTCATTCTTGTAAAACAGTAAAGATAATTTCGGCATTGCTACTCCTCCCGTTGATCGTTAAGATCGTTGAGATCTTTTAGGTCGTTCGGATCATATTTATCCCCGGACGCAACGAATATGATATTTGTTCGTCTTGTAGTAACTGAGCACGTAGGCGCCATCGAACATAACGATCCAGGCATTATTTTTATTGGGTCCAAAAGTGGTCGACGACCAATAGCTCAACGTATCCTGAAAAGGAACCACTTCCCGCATGACCGGCCGATATTTGCTGCGATCCAGCAGGGATTCCAACTCCTTGACCGCCGGAATGCGCCAGTCGTCCTTATCATTCAAGGAAAGTTTCCGGGCGTATGTATGTGCATCGTACCAGGACATCCGGCCTGGAGATTCACACTGCCACTCCAGGCCGGTCACCGGATCAGACCAGGTGGCAGCGTTTACTTTTTGCTGTTCAATCTTTCCAAACTCCATAAAACTTTTCGTTTTCTGTGTGCATTATAGAACCTCGTATGAAACTGCGCGTGGCCGAACAGCGAACGGATTGAACGTCGAACATCGAACTTCCAACATCGAACGTCGAATAATTCGATGTTGGACGTTCAATGTTCAATGTTCGATGTTCATTTTTTAGTTAACCCTTCCTCCACCCGTGTGATGCTGCACAAGCAAACCCGCAGGTTAGTTGCGCCGATGGCCGGATCCATAGACTCATGGGAATTGTCCATCAATAAATTAATATTGGATATATCCCAACCATGTCCGGGCTCTTTTATCTCGGGGTACCACCAGCCGTGCTCGGCAACAATCACCCTGGGATCAATCCCCGCGTTAAACTTGGCGCGCTCTTTCACCCGCCCCCGCGGCGATTCGATAAAGACCCAATCGCCTTCTTCGATCCCGTGCTTTTGGGCGGTGTCCGGATGAATCTCCACAATGGGATCGGGCCGGATTTCCCGCAGCCACGGAATGTTGCGGTTGGCGGAGTGGAAAAAGGTCGGGGTACGCAAGCCGGCATTGAGAATATAAGGATATCGATCAAGCAATTCGGGTTTGGAAACCGGGCTTTCGGGCAGTTCGGTGTACTTGGGCAGGGGATCAAATCCCCATTTTTCCAAAACCGTAGAATAAAGCTCCACTTTACCCGTTGGGGTTGAAAACCCCCGCTCTTTGTACTTGTGGTAAACCATTTCACCTTTCAGGTATCCGACCTTCTTAAATTCTTCCCAGGTGAGGCCCGACGGCTCGAGTAAATAGTCGAGTGAATCCTCGACAGTGTCCCACCAGTCTTGACCCATTCTTTTGCCCAGCTCCAGAAAAATTTTATGATCCTGCCAGGCCTCACCGATTTCGACACATTTTTGGCGTGCCAGAACAAACCCATGGCGCTTCCAATTATCAGCCACATGATCCTGCTCAAGCCAGGTACCTGCGGGCAGAAAGATGTCGGCCAAATCGGCGGTGGGCGTCATGAAAAAATCAATAACGGTCAGAAACTCTATTTTGTCAAGCGCCTGGTAGACCTCTTTGGCGTTAGCCCGGGTCATTATCGGGTTCGTGCCACACAGTAGTCCCGCTTTTAACGGATAGGGTTTTTCGGTTAGGATGGCCTCCCAGGCAACCTTGGGGGTTATGAATGCCACCCGGGCGCCAAGCTTATACCGGTCTCCGCCAAGCCGCTTGGCCCTTTGTTCGATGGAAAGATCCTTGTGGCGGGAAAATTCAGCCACCGTGCGTGTAGGCGGATTCACAAACAGAACGTTGCCGCCGGGCCTGTCCAGATTGCCCGTCACTGCCATCAGCCCGGTCAACGTGCGGGTGCAGTCGGCGCAGTTGTTGGTCTGCTCGGTGGGTACCCCCCAGTGGATGCAGGCCGGCTTGGTTTTGGCATACATTCTGGCGGCCTTGCGAATAAGGTCTTTGTCGACCCAGGTTATCTCCTGTACTTTTTCCAGGGGATAGTTTCTGACCCTTTCCTTGAAAGCTTCCCAGCCGTTGATATAGGTTTGCACGAATTCCGTATCGTAAAGATCTTCTTCCAGGATGACATGGTGGAACCCCATGGCCAGGGCGGCATCGGTTCCCGGCCGCAGCTGCAGCCATAGATCTGCTTTTTTAGCCGTAAAGCCCTTGCGCGGATCGATACAAATCAGCTTGGCGCCCTTTTTGTAAGCGCGCCAGAACCCCTCGCCCTTATATTCATCCGGGTTGGTCCACTGCGGGTTGCAGCCCCACAAAACAATGCATCGGGGCCCACCTTCATAATCAGCAATGGGTAGATTGCCGACCGTAACCAGGGTTGATGCAACTCTGGAGACATAACACATATGGCCGGCAGTCAGCACATTGGGAGTTCCCAACTGGTTCGCAAAACGGTAAAGATGGCTTTCGTAGTCTCGGCCGGTACCCTGACCGATGACAATCGATTCGGGTCCATGCGCTTTGATAAAGGCATTAAATTTTTCAGCGATTGTATCCAGGGCCTCATCCCAGGTGATCCGTTCCCAGCCCTGGGCGGTTTTGCGCATGGGATGCAGGATTCGATCGGGATGATACGCCAGCTGAGTTACCGACAATCCTTTGCTGCACAGCGTCCCATTGCTGATCGGCGACTGCGGATCGCCTTCGACCTTGATGACTTTACCGTCCTGCACATGGGCAATTACACCGCATCCCCCATGACACTGACGGCAGGCCGTCCTTACTTTTTTGACATCACCCATATTTTACCTCCTTACTTCTTTCGAATTTTTTGCCTGGTTTCGTCTTTTTCAGCTAACTCCGCCAGGCCACCCTGGCCGAATTTTTTAATCTTTACACCACCGGAAAGCTTGGGGAAATCGTCCATGATACAAAGCTCATCGGGAAGTTTGTGCGGGGCGATTTGATCCTTCAGTAGGTTCCGAATTTCTTCCAGGGTTACGGTTTGGCCCGACCGCGGAATTACACAGGCACAGATGGATTCGCCCAAGACGGGGTTGGGGGTGGCGACGATGCAAACCTGCTCAACTTTGGGGTGGTCAATGAGGATGCATTCAAGTTCATAGGGATAAATCTTGTAGCCCCCGCGGTTAATCAAGTCCTTGGTGCGGCCGTAAATTTTCATATAGCCGTTTTTGTCCCTGGATGCCAGATCGCCCATGTGCAGCCATCCATCGATAATCTGTTTCCGGGTTTCGGCCGGATTTTTCCAGTAGCCCTGCATGACATGCCAGCCGGCGAGGCTCAATTCGCCAGTCTGACCATCTTCCAGTTCCTGATGGGTGACGGGATCCACAACCCGCATGCGGGTATCGGCCACAGGCGGGCCGATGTACTTTTCCCGGATTTCCAGAGGCGAAGGATAGGGACACATGGTCCCCACACCCGGGCCAACCTCGGAAGCCCCCCAGAAAGAGGTTAAATATAGCCCCATCTCTTTTTCGACCCGGGTTATCAGGCCCTCGGGTGCGATCATGCCGGCAATCAAGCCGGCACGCAGAGAGTCCAGGTCATATTTTGAGCGGTTTTTGTGATTCAGCTCAAGGATATAGTGGGTCGGAGCGCCCAATTGTAAAGTGATCTTTTCCTGTTCGATGAGTTGAAACGCTTTTTCCACTTCAAATTGATCCATCAATACAACCATTGCCTGGAGCAATAGGGGCTGAATCAGAATCGAACCGCAGCCATAAGAATGGCTCATGGGTAAAAAGCCGATAAAGATATCCTCGGAAGAAGCCTGGACACCTAACGCGTAGTGCCATCCCGCCCTTACAGCGGCATAATGGGTGATCATAGCTCCTTTGGGTTGACCCGTGGTTCCGGAGGTGTAGAGCAGCATGGCAAGATCTTTTTGGGGATCGATAGCCACCGAACTAAATGCCTGGTCCATTCCCCGGTTTACCAATTCATAGAAGGAATGCACCCCCTGGCTTTGGCTAGGGCCAACAGCGAAAATAAACTTCAGGTCCGGCAGTTCATTTTTGAGGTTTAAAACGTCATCATGGTAATTGCTGCCATCCCAGTCACTGAAGATAAACACCGCCCTGGCTTCCGAATTTTTGAGTATAAATTGGGCTTCGGTCTTGCGATATAATGGATTGACCCAGGCGACGATTACGCCTAATTTCTGCATCGCATAAAACGCCGCCATGAGCTCAATGGAATTTGGCATATAAATAGCGGTTCGATCCCCTTTTTTTAATCCGATCTCTGCCAGACTGACTGCCAGGGCATTGACCATGGAATTCAACTCGTTGTAGGTAACCCTCGTAGCGCCATCGACCACGGCGATTTTATCGGGAACTTGAGCCGCCCCTCTTTCTAATACCTGTCCGACTGTTATGGATTTTAAATCCTCCATTGTTGATTTCCTTTGAAACTTTTTAAAAGTAGCCACGGACCCACACAGACTCACACGGACAATATGTTCGGGCGACCTGCCCGGCCAAAAGCTGTCATTCAGCTGCGCGGAATATATTCATCTTCTGTTAGACGGTTATTTTTAATAAGCAGTACATCTGGAAAATGACAGTGTTCAAGTTTATTATTAGATTGCCCTGCAGGCACTTAGTATTTCCCTTCGACAGGTCCTGGGGAGAAAAAACTTGCCTGTGTATGTCTGTGTGATTCTGTGGCTAATTTAAACGTCAGCCGGTTGCCTATCTCTTTAAGTATCCCAAATCAGATGAAATGGTCTCGCAGGTTGTTTTCACCAGACCCACGAAACGGTCCAGATTTTCATCTACCTGGCGTTGACCCAGGGGCAATCCAATTCCCAGAACCGCTGCAACCTGGCGGGTATAATCTTTGACCGGCGCAGCAATGCCGATGGCACCTTCAACAGCCTCTTCTTTTTCCACAATGTATCCCTGATCGCGAATTTGTTCCAGACGCAGACTGAATGCATCCTCATCCGTAATGGAAAACGGCGTATGCGCTTCCAGCGGCTGTTTTGCTAATATCGTCCGGACATCTCCGGGATCGAGGCTTGCCATCAGGACCATTCCCAGCATGCCAAAATGCAGGGGCCTTCGCCAACCGATATCCGAAGAGATCCGAATCATCTCATTTCCTTCGCGTTTGTCGACATACACCAGCTGATTATCGATCCTGACGCCCAGGAGAACGGTGGCGCCGGTATCACTCTGAAGACGGGTCATGGGAATGGCAGCGGCCTGGCGTAAGGAGAACGAGGAAAAAACAATACCCCCCAGTTCGAACAAACGCATTCCGAGCTGGTATTTTTTCGATGGCGGGTTTTGCCGGAGGTACTCACGGTCCACAAGATTTGAGATCAGTCGCTTGACAGTCGTTTTATTGAGTCCGGTACGAATGACTATTTCAGACAGCGACAATTCCCTGTTCTGAAAACTGAAGCAGTCTAAAATATCCAGGGCCCGGTCTACTGCCTGTACTTTATATATCGAATTTTGAGTTTGTTTCATATCGTGAACCTTTAACTTAACATATGAAACTTTATACCACGTGGTTTAAAAAGATCAAGCCAAATATGAAATTTTATTTTCTATCGAAGGGAAAAAAGAATAATTGGGGGCGAGGGACCAGACCGTTTGGTATTGCAGCAAGGTAAGATAGGGTCTGTACAAAAAATCCTCGCAGTTTATCTGGTCGGAACATTTTTTACGCAGCGAAAACCCAGCCAATGGGCGCCATCTACAGGATCTTCAGGGGTCCAGCGGCAGGTCACCCTCACAAAGGTTGCTGAGCCCAAAAAACACCCGCCGCGCATGGGCAACCCTTCTTCCATCCACCGGCCTTCACACATCTCCCAGACATTACCGCACATGTCATAACAGCCATAGGGACTGATACCTTCATCAAAAAAACCGATAACCGAAGTGCGTTCAAGCTCATATTCCCTGGAATTGCATTTGTCCGGTAAAAATTCGTGGCCCCAGGCCCACCAGCGGCCGTCGGTGCCGCGGCCGGCCTTTTCCCATTGCGCTTCCCCAGGTAGTTCTTTACCGGCCCATCTGGCATAGGTCCTGGCATCATCCCAGCCGACGAATACGACAGGTTGTAAAGGCTGTCCCCAGTCGGGGTGGTCAATGAGCATGGGTGCCCGGTGTCCGGTGGCCTCAATAAATTTACGGTACTGGAAATTGGTGACCGGATAGCGGTCTATATAATAGGACTCCATATGGATAACTTCAGCGGGTGCTTCAGTGGCAAAAATAGGATTTTCAAACTCATCCAGAATAAATATATGGTTTAACTCTTCCTCATTGAGCCCCATGGTAAATTCACCGGCGGGAACCAGAACCATTTCCGCTCCGTCTACGGGGGAGACGATGGTCTCCGGCAAGGCGCCGGCGTCCATCATTTTGAAGATGTTGCCGTTGTTTTCCAATCCTGGATTTCCCATCTGCTGGTTTTAAAATTATCTGCCCATCAGGACATGCCGGTTAAATTTATAAAAAAAAGGCACGGAAAGCAAGAATTGAATCGGCTGAATATAAACAGCAGATTCCTAAGGAGATTTTTTAATGCAATTATCGGTCACCCCATCCGTCACCTAACATCATGAAATAACGTGACACGAAGCGATTAAGTCCATCCCGTCCTAAAAAATTACAGGAATCAATTTAACGAACGTATTAAAAAAACCTTGACAACATTCCCGGTAGTCCTTAAAATTGTTTTGAGCATATACTCATAATGAAGCGTTCAGCATATTCGCTAAATATAAAATCCGGGTGAACGCGAAATATTTGCAAAAACCGGTAAAGAAGGGGAATTGAATAATGAGAATCGCTATTTCATCTACAGGCAAAAACTTAGATTCGAATTTAGATCCGCGTTTCGGACGGGCAGCCTATTTCATTATTATGGATGCGGAGACGATGGACTTTGAAGCTGTGGAAAACGCCCAGAACCTGAATTTGCCCCAGGGAGCCGGTATTCAGGCCGGAAAAACCATCGCCGACCATCATGTCGATGCGCTCATTACAGGGCACTGTGGGCCCAAGGCTTTCAAAGTGCTGCAAAGTGCCGGCGTAAAAATTTTGACCGGCGCCGGCGGTAAGGTGGCAGATGCCGTTAAGCAATTTAAAAAAGGTGAACTTGCAGCAGCCTCGGAAGCGGATGTGGAAGGGCACTGGGTTTGATCAGGAATCCAAATCGATTTGGATCACAATTAGAATAAAGGAGGAATCATATGCCCCTGTTTGATTATCACTGTGAAAAGTGTGGAAGGGTCAGTGAAGTGCTGTTGAATGTTTCTTCGGGTCCGCCGCAATGTGTTTACTGCGGCAGTCCCAAAATGAAGAAACTCGTATCGGCTCATTCTTCCCTATCCGGCGCACCGCAAATCCGGATGCCGGGAGCGGGCGATACAGGCTGCTGCGGATCGCAGCCGCACCAGGCCAACTGCGAAGGGCCCGGAAGCTGCTGCGGGAAAGGCCGTTAAAATTTAATAGGATATTGTGGTATTTTCTTTATCGACTACTATTTAACTAGTATCCATCCACGAAGAGTGGATGGATACAAACGAATCTAATACTCAACGATATCTAACAAGGAGGTCGAGCGATGAAAATAGCTATCAGTTCATCCGGGCAGGATTTGGCAGCGCAGCTGGATCCTCGATTTGGCAGGTGCCGTTGTTTTCTAATTATCGATACGGACACCATGAGTTTTGAAGTTTTCGACAACGATAATGCCGCGCTGGGTGGCGGGGCCGGGATTCAATCGGCCCAGTTTATTGCCGCCAAAGGAGCTAAAGCTTTGATTACCGGCCATTGCGGCCCCAATGCGATGCAAACGCTGTCGGCTGCTGGAGTTCAGGTGTATGTCGGGCAAGCCGGTGCCGTTCAAGGCCTTGTGGATAAATTTAAAAACGGCCAGCTAACACCCACCACCGAAGCCAACACATCAGCGCATGCCGGGATGGGAGGAAAAGGTATGGGACGCGGTCAAGGTATGGGGCAAGGAAGGGGCATTGGCGGTAGGGGTATGGGTGGCAGAGGCATGGGCGGCAAAGGTCCAGGGGGTGGAGGTACTGGTGGGGGAAGCGCGAGATAGAGCGTTAAAATGCGAGATCGGATAAATCAAAGTCCCGCTATCTGAAAACTAAGGAGAAAGAGAAAATGAAACTTGTCGACATTATGCCGATTGAGAAATGGGTAGAGGTTGAAAAAGAAATAAATAGACGATCCGGACTCAATCCCTCGGTTTATGATGTCCGGGGCATCAGGATCACCGATTTTAAAAATTGGGCCAACCGATTATGTCCGTCCATTCGCGCAACCGAAAAAGGATTGCAATCCATCTGCTCGGTCGCCCATCAAAATATCGCTGCACGGGCTGTTAAGGACCGTCAAACCATCATCGACGAATGCGACGCCGGTCTGATGAAATTCGCAGTACCTATTTTTGTGGACGACGAGTTCATAGGGGTGGCTGGGGGCTGCGGTAAGCTGAGAGGTGAAGGAAAGGTGGAAAAATATCTGGTTCAGCGCACAGCGAATTTAAGCGAGGAAGTCGTTGAAGAACTATCCGCTGATATCGAAACGCTGCCCGAGGACAAGTTGGAATCCGTCATCGATTATGTTGAAAAAACAGTGACTGAAATAATCCGGGAGTTCAGAGCCGATTCCGGCGGCGTGAATTAAAGACAGCTAAAGACGGAGTATGCCAATGATCATCACTATCGCCAGCGGAAAAGGGGGAACCGGGAAGACGACGGTCGCTACCAATCTGGCGTTGTCGATCGGGACAAACGTTCAGCTGCTGGACTGTGATGTCGAACAGCCCAATGCCCACCTGTTTCTGAATCCTGTTTTTGAGCGGACGGATACCGTTACCACTCCGGTGCCCGAAATAGATATGGACAAATGCACGTTCTGCGGGAAATGCGGCGAATTATGCAAGTTTAAAGCCATTGTGGTCGTCGGTGAAACAGTTTTAGCATTTGATGAACTCTGTCACAGTTGCGGCGGCTGCATGGCGGTTTGTCCCGAGG
>Ga0316191_10001252_pt1 | contig 17646 bp, 17 predicted proteins | sample Eddworburr2cm_MG_FD_204928 | JGI IMG/M metagenome (GOLD analysis project Ga0316191, IMG submission 204928) | Coastal sediment microbial communities from Maine, United States - Eddy worm burrow 2 cm | ecosystem: Environmental > Aquatic > Marine > Coastal > Sediment | place: USA: Maine...
ATCAGGGCTTTGCTTTCCGCGTATCCCGATTCCGGCGTGTCCCGGAGCGCCTCCGGACAATTGCTGTCCATCAGGACCTTGCCCGCGATCAGGCGCATGTCGCGAGATTCAGCGGCCTCGAAGATCACATCGGCAGAATGCGCATGCACGGTGCCGAACACCAATGCGGTCGTCGTGCCATTACGCAGCAACTCATCGATGAATGCGTTCGCTACCTCGCGCGCGTAAGACGGGTCGGCGAACTTTGCCTCGGCCGGGTACGCATACTGGTTCAACCAGTCGAGTAACTGTGCGCCGTAGGAACCGATGATATCCAGCTGCGGAAAATGTACGTGGCAGTCAATGAACCCGGGGACGATCAGTTTGCCACTATAGTCCGTGATTGCGAGGTCGGTGGGGAGTTTCTTTTGCAGGGCGTCAGCAGGACCGACATCGGTGATTCGACCGCCATCGACGACGAGTAGCCCGTCCTCAAAATATTCCCAGGCCGACGGGTTCGACCGCTCTCCCGGGTCCGCCAGGCAGTGCAGAATTGACGCCCGCAAAGCCTCCACTAGACGGCTTCCAGCACGACGACATCATCAAGCATATGCGTCTCGCAATTCGACTCTTTACCGCCACGGTCAACGATCAGGAAATCCTGCCCTGCATCAAACGCGATCAATGGCATGTGCCACGTACCGCGATGGTAGTTAATACCCTGTTTGCCGTTTGTCACGAACGCCCGCAGATCGGAGGCTTCAACCGATTCGCCCGGCGGCGCGACGACGATGACCATGCGACAGGGTTTCAAAGGCACGAATGCCTGGCTACCCAGCGGATGGCGTTCGACCATGTCGATCCGCAACGGCAACGTCGTTGGCGCACGACACCGCGCAATGCTGACCGCCACGTCGCCGCCCCCCATGTCAATGTCGCAAAGATCATCGAAGCGCTGGAAGCGTGCTTCGTTCATCGCGTCGGAATTCTCGAGCGATGCCTCGATCACATCGCCATAGAGAGCAAATCGTTCTTTCGTGAGCGGCTCGGGCCGCAAAGAAATGGATCCGCGCTCAGCCATGAACGCGGCCAAACAGACGAAGTCGGCTTACACCACCATCCGGGTAGATCGACATTCGTACATGACTGACCGGGCCGATTTCTTCGAGTGCGTCGTCGAAATAATGCTGTTGATCCATCTTGAGCTTCGCAACCGGCAACAAGGTCTGCCACTTCGGCGAATCGTTACTGGCGTCATCGTCACTGTCGAACAATGCGGCTTCAAGTGAGACCCGATCCGGGTAATTTCCTTTGAAATGCGCCGTATCTATTTCGGCACGCTCGATCACCCCGGCCTGGCCAAGCGCAATAATTACCCAGTCATTGCCCGGGCCCCTCCGCCTCGCGGTTTCCCAGCCATCTCCCATGTTGACGCCGCGCCCGGGCGCCGTCAGGTTGTGCACGCTACCGTAGTGTTCATCGCTGCATGCGATTGGACGACCGCCATGCTCGACCGCGGCCAGGTCCACGTAACCATCGACGTCGGCGAAGTTCGCTTTAACTTCACCAAATACACGCAGCCGGGCCACGCCTCCATCCGGGTAGATGTGCAGGCGGACGTGCGTAAATACCGTGTCATTGCGGGCATCAAGAAAGTGGTGTGAATCTCCGGCAAGGTCGGTTTTGGGAACCAACTCGACCCACCCCTCTTCCGGCACGTCCTCGTTGCTGACACAGGCTTCGATCGAGGCCTGCGGCGGATAATTGCCGGTGAAGTGACTCGTATCGATGTCGAAACCGTGAATGACGCCCGGCACGCCCAGGCGAATCACGCAATAGTCATGGCCAGGCTCACGTTTGCGCCTGCTCTCCCAGCCATCCATCCATTTGCCATGATCGTCATACTTGTCTTCGATGAATACCGGGTCGGCGGAGTCGATCAGGCGTTCCTTGGCACCGAAGAACTCGTCCGTGGCATACGTAACGCGTGTACCAAGGCGCGGTCGGGCGAGCTGCACCCATTTGTGCACCTTGTGTGTCATGCCTCGCTCCTCATCGTATCGAGGCGCAACCGCGCGATCTGGTGTATCTCGGCAAGCGCGGTTTCGAACTCGAGGTCATAGTCGTTTTGCAGGCGGGCGCTGAACGCTTCGAGTATCTCTGCCCTGCTGCTGCCTCGAACGGCCATGACAAACGGGAACCCGAATTTTTCCTTGTAAGCCTCGTTGAGCGCCTGGAAGCGCTCGTACTCGACCTTTGAACACTGGTCGAGACCGGCGCTCGCCTGTTCTGCCGTCGAGTCCGCCGTCAGTTCGCCAGCCACTTGCGCTTTGCCGGCCAGGTCGGGGTGTGCGCGAATCAGCGCGAGCTGTCTTTCGGTATCTGCGTTGTCGACGCAATCAATCATCAGGGCCGCCAGTTGCTCAGTATCGTCGAGCTGCTCCGCGATCGGTGCCACACGTTCAGCCACCCAGGGTGAATGCTCATAAATCCCGGCAAACCGTGCAATGAAGTCGTGTGTATCCACTAGTCGTTTCCTTGGGCAGGATGCTGGTCCCGCCAGTGCCTTGCGATATCGAGGCGTGTTGCTACCCAAGCGTCATCGTGTTTCCCGACATAATCGAGAAACTTCGCAACGGCCGCCGCGCGGCCAGGGCGCCCGGCCAGGCGGCAGTGCAGGCCAACCGACATCATGCGCCCCCCCTCTGCGTGCAGCACCTTGAATGAATCTTTGAGGTACTTGTAAAACTGTTTACCCGAATTAAAGCCCTGGGCGGTCGCGAAACGCATGTCGTTGGCATCCAGTGTGTAGGGCACCATGAGTTGCGGTTCGCCATGCGCATAGTCCCAGTACGGCAGATCGTCTGCGTAACTGTCGGCGTTATAGACGAAGCCACCCTCCTCGGCTGCCAGTCTGTGGCTGCTCGGGCTGCAGCGTCCCAGGTACCAGCCCGACGGTCGCGCTCCGGTTACGCGTTCGTGCACCTCGATTGCTTTCCTCAGGTGCGCACGTTCCGTATTTTCATCAACGTGCTGGTAGTCAATCCAGCGATAACCATGGCTCGCGATCTCCCAACCCGCGCCCTGCATGGCGGCGACTACCTGCGGGTTGCGCTCGAGCGCCATACCCACGCCAAACACCGTGACCGGTAAACTGCGCTCTGTGAACATGCGGTGCAGTCGCCAGAAACCGGCACGCGAGCCGTATTCATAAATCGACTCCATGTTCATGTGGCGCTGACCCTCGATTGGCTGCGCACCGACGATTTCTGATAGAAAAGCCTCGGAGGCGGTATCGCCGTGCAACACGCAATTCTCGCCGCCCTCCTCGAAGTTGATGACGAATTGCACAGCGGTGCGCGCCCCGCCGGGCCAGTTTGCTGTGGGCGGGTTCTGCCCGTAGCCATACATGTTTCTCGGATAGTCTGTCATCTCGCTCACTGCAGCCCCTGGTACCAGGCATCAATCACCTGGCGCTCCTCATCGGTCATCGCCGTCAGATTGCCGATAGGCATTACGCGGGTTACGACAGTTTGCTGGTAAATACGATCCGCGTCCTGCACTACCTGCTCAACGGTATCGAACATGATACCGAGCGGCGCCACCGGGAACGCCGGGTGCACAGGCGCGGCCGAGTGACAAGAAGTACAACGCGCGTTGATGATGTTACGAACCTGGTCGAATGAAACGCTGGTGTCACTGCGTTCCTGCGGGCGCGGCGCAATGGCGATCATGATGGCCACGAAAATCACGACAGCGAGCCCGACTGGCAACAGCGATGCGCTGCCCTTGTGACGATTCACGAAATAGATGCGGATCAGGGCGCCGGCCAGCGAAATGCCAATCAGGATCACCCAGTTGTAGGCATGGCCATAGGCCATCGCGAAGTGATTGCTGGTCATGACAAACAGCACGGGTAACGTAAAGTACGTGTTGTGCACGCTACGCTGCTTGGCCTGGATGCCCGGCGCCGGGTCGGGCGCTTCGCCCCGCTCCGCTGCGGCGACCATCTTTTTCTGCCCCGGAATAATCACGAAAAATACGTTGGCCACCATGATGGTGCCGAGTACCGCGCCAAAATGAATATAGGCGCCTCGGCCACTGAATAACTGGCAAAGACCCCAGGCGAGCAGACTGCACAGGACCAGGAGTACGACTGCGAATACACGTGCATCCCGCGCTAACGCCGACTTGCATAGCAGGTCATAGACCAGCCAGCCGCCGGCGATGAACGCAATGGCGATGCCAACGGCTGCAGCAACAGACAGCTCTGCGACCGACCGGTCGATCAGGTAGACCTCCGCGCCGTACCAGTACACCAGCGCAGTCAGGAAAATGCCGGACAGCCAGGTCGTGTATGCCTCCCACTTGAACCAGTGAAGGCGCTCCGGCAGTTGTTGCGGGGCGACCTTGTATTTTTGCGCGTGATAGAAACCGCCACCATGCACGGACCAGACCTCACCGCCCACGCCCCTGGCATCGTCCGCAGGATCCTTCGGCGCCACAAGATGATTGTCCAGCCAGATGAAATAGAACGACGCGCCAATCCATGCGACACCGCTGATGACGTGCAGCCATCGAACAAGAAGATTGAGCCAGTCGACGAAATAGGCTTCCATGCTAGCGACCTATGGGATGAACGTTGTCAGGATACTCTGCCACGGCAACGTCTGCTGCACGCTCCCTGGTCTTCAGTATCTCGGCGGCAGCCGCGACCGCAATCTCGGCCGGCTTTTTGCCACTGATCCCGTCCACGCCGATCGGACACACAAGAGAATCGATAATCGCCTGCGGCATGCCTTGCTGCCGGAAGCGTTGCTCAAACCGGCGACGCTTGGACAACGAACCGATCAGGCCACAATATCTTGCATCCTCGCGCCGCAGTATCCGCTCGCAAATGTCGAAATCGATGGAGTGGCTGTGGGTCATCACGAGGTAGTAACTGGCGGGTGGCATCGCAGCGACTTCAAGGGCGGGCTCGTCCGCCTCGATTGTGCGCACGTTGCCGGGTACGTTGCGAAACATCTTGCGGCGGTTGTCTATCCAGCGGATGTTGCAGTCCAGTCCGGACAACGCGGCGACAACTGACGCGCCGACATGTCCTGCGCCGAACACAGCGATATTCAGATCTGGAACGACCACGGGTTCGTATAACTCCTGCACGTTGCGCCGAGCCTCCGGCGTGCCGGCGAGAATCGCGCGAGCCGAGGCAACCATGGCGGGGTCGGCCTCCGCTTCTTCGATACCGAATACCTGGTCCGCTGTGGCAACGAATTTGCTCGGCGCCGAGCGCGATATGCGTGTCACGACTACAGCGGGTTCCTTTTGACCGTGCAGCGCCCGGAGGTCTCTTAGCCAGGCAGGTGTCTCACCGACGAGTGGCTCAAACAGGATTTCGACAACACCGCCGCAGCACTGACCCATTGACGATCCCAGCGGGAAACTTCGCAATGCGAGCTGGTCGTCATCGAGCATGCCAACGGCTATGCGCGTGCTCTGGTACTCGAGCTGCCCGCCTCCAATCGTGCCGATCGTCTCCCTCGCAGTCACTATCATTTTGGCTCCGATCTCGCGTGGCGCCGAACCACGAATGCCGGCGACCGTGACCAGCACAGCCGGCTCGCCCGCCGCCGCCAGGTCATTGAGCTCGTCGATCCATTCATTCATCCGCGGCACCCCGCAGCGCGGACAGGACTGCCTCGGGCGTTGCCGGTGCCTGCAAATCAGGCATCGGTGTATCACTGTCTGCGAGCGCATCACGAATTGCATGAAACGCCGACAGGCCCAGCATCAGCGGAGGTTCGCCAACGGCTTTCGAGCGGTAGATCGTTTTCTCGCGATTGGCGAGGCCCTGCACGAGCTCGACCCTGAAATCCGGTGCAAGGTCGGAACAGGTCGGGATCTTGTACGTCGACGGGGCATGCGTCTGCAACTCGCCTTGCTTATTCCAGGAGACTTCCTCGGTCATCAACCACCCGGCGCCCTGGACGTAGCCACCTTCGATCTGACCGAGATCGATGGCCGGGTTTAGCGAGTCACCGCAGTCGTGGAGGATGTCTGTGCGCAGAATTCTGCTCTCGCCCGTGAGGGTATCGACGACCACCTCGGTAACCGCGGCGCCGTAGGCAAAGTAGTAGAACGGTCTGCCACTGAATGAAGCGCGGTCATAATTGATCTTCGGCGTTCGGTAATAGCCGGTTGCCGACAAGGAAATGCGGTTCGCCCAGGCCAGCTGCACGAACTCCGCAAAATCGAAGTCGCGGTCGCCAACATGAACCCGGTTATCACGGAATTCGATTTGAGCCTCTGATACGCCGAAGTGCCCCGCCCCGAAAACGATCAGGCGCTTGAGAATCTTTGCAGCCGCTTTCTGCGCGGCTTTGCCGTTCATGTCCGAGCCACTGGATGCTGCTGTGGCGCTCGCATTAGGCACCTTGCTCGTATCCGCTGCAGTCGTTCGAATCTTATCGATATCGATACCGAGTTCATCAGCAACAACCTGCGCTACCTTGACATACAGGCCCTGGCCCATTTCCGTGCCACCGTGATTGAGTTGCACGGTTCCGTCACGGTACACGTGCACGAGCGCACCAGCCTGGTTCAGCAGTGTCGACGTGAACGAGATACCAAATTTGACCGGCGTGATTGCAAGGCCGCGCCGCAGGACCTTGCTGGCCTCGTTGTAGCGGCGAATCTCCGTACGGCGATTGTTGTAGTCACTGCTTGCCAGCAGTTGCTCAAACAGGTCATCGATGATGTTGTCTTCGACGACCTGCTGATAATGCGTAACGTTACGTTCGCCCTGGCCATAGAAATTGATGCGTCGAACATCCAGCGGGTCTTTCCCCAGCTTGCGTGCGATGTCATCGATGACGTACTCGATCGCAAACATGCCCTGCGGGCCGCCAAAGCCGCGAAACGCTGTACTCGACACGGTATTTGTCTTGCAACGGTGCGATACGATGCGCACGTTCTCGAGGAAGTACGCGTTGTCGCAATGGAACATCGCGCGGTCGTTAACCGGTCCGGACAGATCAGCCGACATCCCGCAACGTGACGCAAACTCGAAATCGACGCCGAGTATGAGCCCCTCATCATCGAAGCCGACATCGTAGTCGATGACGAAATCGTGTCGCTTGCCGGTCATGATCATGTCGTCGTCACGATCGAGACGCAGTTTGCATGGCCTGCCGGTCTTGTCCACGGCGAGCGCCGCAAGACAAGCGATCAACGCGGCCTGGCTTTCCTTGCCGCCAAATGCGCCACCCATCCGCCGGCAAATAACCGTGATGTCCTTCGAGGCTCTTCGCGTTGCATGCGCAATAATCCGTTGCACCTCGTCAGGATGCTGGGTCGAACTGTAAACGAGCAGCCCACCGTCTTCCTGTGGCAGGGCCATTGCGATGTGGCTTTCGAGATAGAACTGATCCTGCCCACCCAGCGATACGCGCCGCTGCAATCTATGGGGTGCGTCTTTGAGAGCCGCATCAGGCTCGCCGCGAACCAGCGTTTCGCTCGGCAACACGAAAGACCCTTTTTCAACAGCGGTCAACGGGTCAAGAATCGCTTCCAGTTCGTCGTAGCTGATAGTCGCCTCGCGCGCCGCTTTGCGAGCCGCATCAACGGTCGTCGCCGCAACGACGAATACGGGCTGCCCTGCATACTGCACGAACCCATCCGCAAGCAATGGGTCGTCCTTGACGATGGAGCCGTAGTTGTTTTCCCCCGGTATGTCGCTCGCGACCATGGTTTCGACCACGCCGGGCGCTGCACGGACTGCCGCAAGATCGATGCTTCGGACGCGCGCGTGAGGCTTCTCGCTCATGCCGACAGCAAGATGCAACAAGTCACGCGGTTCGGACAGATCATCCGTATAAGCCGCCGTGCCCGAAACATGCAGATGTGCGCTGTCATGCGGTAGCGCTTTGCCGACAGTCCTAGCGCCCATAGGTATACACCGTCTGCGGGGCTTCACCGCTTGTTTCCAGCCAGAAGCGACGCAGCAGATTCTGCACGGCGACAAGGCGCATATCCGCCGACGCACGCATGTCCGTGATTGGGCTGAAATCCCTGGCCAGCGCGTCGCAGGCGCTGTCGATCGTATCTGCGTTCCAAACCGCGTCATTCACGGCCGCCTCGCATGCCGATGCACGTTTGACTATTTCGGCGAGGCCACCGCAGGCCATCCGGAAACTGACTACCGTGTCGCCCTCGAGCTGCAGCCGGTACGCGGTACAGACCGCCGAGATATCCTGGTCGAATCGCTTCGACCATTTCTGACTGCTGACGATTACGCCATCATCCGGCAATGGAATTCGAATGGCCGCAACAAACTCGCCAGGTTGAAGATCGTTGACCTGGTAAGAGCGATAAAACTCATCGAGCGCCAGTTCGCGCTGATCAACACCCTTGCGCAGAACGAGTGAGGCACCCAGAACCATCAGCGCGGGCATCGAGTCGCCAATGGGCGAACCATTGGCGATGTTGCCGCCGAGCGTGCCGACATTGCGGATCGGTGGCGATGCGAAACGGCGGAACATCTCCGCCAGGCCCGGGTAATGCGCAGTGATCAGCGGGATAGCGTCCGTGAGGCTCACTGCTCCGCCGATTTCCAAGTGCGTGGCAGAGACTCGCTGCTCGAGCAGTTCGCGTACACGACCCGTGTAGATAATCGTGTTCAGCTCGCTGTGTTGTTTCGTTACCCATAAGCCAACGTCAGTACCACCGGCGAGCAACGCGGCATGTGGACGGGATTCGAACAGCTCCGCCAGCGTCGAAATATCTCGTGGCGCGAAGAAACGGCGACCGCCATGGTTGATTTCCAGGGAATCGTCACGGCCGATTGCACGCAGCTGCAATTCATGGTCTTTCGAATTCCAGTCGTCGCTTCGCTCATGCATCGATTGTGCGGCCGCGATAATCGGCCGATAACCTGTGCAGCGACAGAGATTACCTGCAAGTGCATCGTCGATTTCCTGTCGCGAAGGGTTGTCGTTTGTGCGGTACAACGCATACAGGGACATGACGAAGCCGGGCGTGCAAAATCCACATTGCGAGGCGTGATGTTCGACCAGGGCCTGTTGCACCGGATGCAGTCCACCGTCATCGCCGCGCAGCCCTTCGACTGTGATCAGTTCCTTGCCATCGAGCGTCGGCAGAAACTGTATGCAGGAGTTGACGGTCTTGAGTTCTATGCCCTCGTTGCTACGGTCGATTTCAACAACGACGATAGTACACGCTCCGCAATCGCCTTCGGCGCAGCCCTCTTTCGTGCCGGTCATGCGCATATCTTCACGCAGGAATTGCAGCACCGTGCGCGTCGGGTCGACGACCTCGGTCTCAATGACCTCACCGTTGAGAATAAATCGGATGGTCGCGGCAGACATCGGGTCTAGCTGCCCCGATACGTCGAGTAGGACCAGGGCGAGGCGAGAAGTGGTACGTGATAGTCCTCGTCGCCATTCACCGAGAAGCGAATTACGACCGTATCCAGGAACGCCGGGTCGGTCAGCTCGACACCTCGTGCCCTGAAATAATCGCCGATGTCGAACTCTAACTCATAAGAACCTGACATCATTAGACTGCCATCAAGCAGGGGGCTTGCCGTGCGTCCGTCGTCGTTGGTCGTCGCATGCGCGACTTGTTTACGCGATTCGCCTAATGAGAACAGACGAATTTCCACATTCGACGCCGGCCCACCATGTGATGTATCAAGGATATGAGTTGTGAGTCGTCCCATCTTTCCCCCATGCATGCAGAAATCCCAGCCTGTGATTATACGCCGTGGATACGACTGTGCGCGCCTTCCGCCTGTTGTAGTTTGTGCTGCTGGGGACAACATGAAACGCAGGCTTGCGCTCGGCGCACGTATCGAGATCGCATGTATCGCTGCCGTAAAGTCGCGGCGTTACTCCGCGATTAGCTGGTCGCGCCGGGTGCCCAGCGACTTCAGGCGTTTCTTGTCGAGAACGTCAGCGAAGTTCTCGGCCAGAACGTTATCGTCCAGTGCCCTTAGCGCCTTGCGCCAGCCTTCGCTAACTTTTATCGATGCCGATGAGAGATGCGGTGGGCGGCCCTTCGAACTCTTGAACGCACGTTCATGCTCGATAAGGATCAGATTCCAGGCTGACGGCTCGTAGACCATTCGCTGCAGACTGCGACCTTCGTTGTAAATCAAGATATCGAAGACATACATCGCTTCCCATTGAAGCGGCAAGGCACACGAGGCACCGGCACCCTGGCCCGATGCGGAGCGCTGCCCTTCGTCACTGATACGCTGGGGCAAAAATTGCAGGGACCCTTCGCTCTTGCCAACCGTACGCATCACCGTGACCGGCACCATGTCCAGGTTCAATAGCCTGTCAAGTCGGTAGGCGGCAACATCAGGGTAGAATCCGCGGCCGCTGCGCTTGTTGAATATTGCCGAAACCGTGTGCGCACCGTCGGAAACGCTTACCAGCGTGCGGCCCGTTTCCCCGTCTTCGCTTTCCGAAACAATCTCCCCTGTTTCCAGCAACGTCTGCAGTTCGTCCGCTGACAGGTTTCCCTGGCGCCTGCCGACCATGCGCGGGTGTTCTATCGGCGCGTAAGCTTCGGAACCGGACTGGTTGTAAACCTTCAGATCCGAGCCTTCCATAACCAGCGCGTTGCCGCTGCCCTTGTAATAAAAGTTGAGCATGCCCGTATCGACTTCGACGATGCGGCCATTGAAACGCTCGAGCACTTTCCTGTTGGGAGTCGGTGTGTGACCAACCACGACCCGATTGGCGCCAATCGCCTGCAATGCGGCATCGAGCCGATGTTCTTCTATGATCCCACTGCAGGAAACATTGCCTCGGTACCAGAGCGGACCCTCGGGCGTGAACAGGCTGGCATCACCGAGTTTCTTTACTGTTGCTACGGCGTTGATGACATCACGCGATGCACTCAGCGATGGGGCGTAGTTGTTTACGATCGACTCATGGTCGTAGTAGTTGTCGGTCGGTAGCAGAACTTCCGCCTCGATGAGCGTGTCGACGGCGCGCACGTAGTCGGCCATCTCCCGCTTGAGGCCTTCATTGATCCCGGCAAGACCAATGTCCGCAAGTTCCGGAGGCAGGCCGCCGTGCACAAAAGCCGTGCCATTAATGACAGCCACCACGTTTTTTTTGAGCAGCCATTTGCCGTACTTTCCTTCTGCGCTCAACGCACTGCGCAACGCGAAGTAGCCTGCAGGGAACGTACTATCGAACCGGGAACGCAACGTCTCGGCATCACTGTTATTCCGCTCGGCCCAGGCAGTCAGCCAGCGCTCGCGCATTTCCGGAGTTTCTTCGCCGGCAAACGCCGCATATTCCTCTTTGCTGACGTAACGCAGGTCGCCGATCATGTTCATGGATTCGTGATTACCGATAAGCACGTGAACACGACCACCCGCCGACTGCGCCTCGACCTCGAGCCGCATCAGAAGATCCATCGCATCGCGAGAACGCGGCCCGCGATCGAGCAGGTCGCCAACAATAACGAGGTGTGCTGTGCCACCGGTCCAGGAAAGCTCGTCGTTCAGAATATCGACATTGCGCAGCGTCTCGACCATTGCGTCGTAGGCGCCATGCACGTCCGATATCGCGACCACGCGGTCGACATTGTCGACACGCCAATCACCAGCATGTGCCGGCGCGACAGTCAGAACAGCCAGAAACAGGCCGAGAATCAGGTTCTTGAGCATACTGGGCAAAGTTTCGTTCCTGAGTACAAGAAGATGATCAGTGTAGTGTCTATGCTAGACTTTGACCACCTGAGCGGAGGAGCAACCAATAAAAATGAAACCGCTACATTCCATTATTCTGCTTGCCGCGCTGGCATGCGGATCGGCATTGGGTGCCGAAAGCACGGGCAGCAAAGACCCTGCTCCATTATTCAGGAGTAACGACGTCCTCGAGGTCACTATAAACGCACCGATCAGACAGATCATGCGTGATCGATCAGATTCAGAAGATATCCAGGGCACGTTGACCTACGAAGACCCCGAAGCAGGGGAAACAACACTTGATATCGGTATTCGAACTCGCGGGCGATTTCGACGCCAGACGGACATTTGTCCATTCGCGCCCCTACGCCTCAACTTTCGCAAAACCAAGGGCACGCTGTTTGCCAAGTCGAATAAGCTCAAACTGGTAACGCACTGTCGCAACGGCTCAATTCTCTACACGCAGATGATCCTCAAGGAATACCTGGCGTACCGAATCCTGAATACTCTGACCGAAAACAGTTTCAGGGTTCGTTTGCTGCGTGTGACGTATGTCGATAATGAAAAAGACAAAGTCGTCGATACCAACTACGCATTCCTGATCGAACATCGCGATCAACTCGCAAAGCGTATTGGCGGAGAAGTCTCCCGTGCAGAATCCACCACCGTCAGCGCGCTGGATGGCGCGCAGACAAACATCAGCTCTGTATTTCAATATATGATTGGCAACACCGACTTCTCGCCAATCAAGGGCGTCCCCGGCGAACCCTGCTGCCATAACCATGTCCTGCTGACGGACGGCGAAGACAAGATGTTGTCGGTCCCTTATGACTTCGATGTTACTGGCATCGTTGACGCGCCGTACGCCGTACCCAATCCGCGATTCAAACTTCGTAACGTCGAGCAACGCCTGTACCGTGGACGTTGCTATAACAACGAATATCTCGAGACAACACTGCAACTATTCAGGGACAGGCGGCAAGCTATTTACGACCTCCTGGATACGGTGCCAGATCTCAGCGGCACCAGTATCAAGAAGGTGCGCCGATACGTAGACGAGTTCTACAAGACAATTGATTCACCCAAACGCGTTGACCGTGACATCGTACGCAAGTGCCTTCGGTAAACCGCGGGGCTGCGGTGTCAGGTCAGCCAGGTAGCAATGATCTTGGAAACGCGCGGGTGAATGTAGTAGCCAATCGAGCTGTGTGGGTTTGACCTGCCGTAACGGACCGCAAGATTGAAGACCCGAAAGTCGTGCACGGCGCTGACCTGCCGCTGCACCATCATCTTCTTGAAGTCGTCAGCGAGCGTCGTGTCGTGGGACGTATAGTCATCCTCGGCGGCCAGGTTATGCCACGAAATGACATTACTCGGGAATTTGTTCTCGTCACGCTCCTTGGCGCCCAGTAATCGCTTTTGCACGACACTGTCACCGAGTGGTGAGCCGAGCGTCAGCCAGTGAGCCACTTTGCACTGCCCGTACTCGGGATAGGTCTCCGTGTCGTTGGACAGCTCCCAAAGGACATCGTAGGCAATCACACTGCCTGTGCCGTGAGTAATCAGCATGATCTCGTCACCGCGGTCCATAAGCTGGCACAACTTGTCACGCAGGCGCTTGCGCACCGCCTCCGCGTAATCCGAATCCTTGTCGTAGTAAGCCGCAACGTCTTTGGCCAGTCGCGCCAACACGGGCGTTCGAAAGCCAACGGCGCGCATCAGTGGTGCCCCGACATCCATGAAAAACTCCGGCAGCGCCGACTTGCCGGGCAGCTGGTCATAAAGGCGGATGCCGAATTTCTTGCGCGGCGTGATTTCGCTGAGCGCTTGCAGGGCATTACGTCGATCACCAACGTCCAGTTCTTCATCATAGGTCCGGCCTTTCTCCAGCAGGATCTCTGCGCTGAGGTCGCCATACCAGGCAAGATCAATGGGTAACTCATCGAAACACGCGACACAATCGGGATAGTCACGCACAAGACCGGTACGCAGCGCCGCAACCGAAAGTTCGAGGTAGGTTTCTGCTGCCGGCTTGAAATCCCGCCCGTGAATGAGCAGCAGGCTTTTGTATTGCTTCGTTTCGTCAGTCATAACTGGAGCAGTATTCCTAGTAGTCGTCTTCGCCGGCATCGCGACGCGTCATCATGGTCAGGAATGGCCCGGCCAGGGTCTTACCGTACTCCAGCTTCCAGATAACAAGCGTAGCCAGGACGAATGTAAAGGAAATGACCGCCGCAACACCCAGCGCTCCGATGCCGGCACCCAGCCCTAGCGCAATAGCGACGAAGATATACATCGCGTCCGATGGCTGGTTGAGCGTAAAGCGGAAGCGAACGGCTGCCACGACGCCGGCGAGGCTGAACGCCAGTGCAATACTGTTGACAACAATCATCGCAATACCGGTCACGACGATGGGCAATATCATGATTGTCTGCAGGAATGACTGATCAATGCGCCGAGCCCGGCTTGTAATGAAGTACACCCAGGAAATAGGTACGGTCAGAATACAGGCACCGATAGAGGCAAGCAGAAGGCGTATCGGCGACGTGGGTGCAAGCAGTGTTCGTTCTACGCGCGTGTAGATCGGCTCGAATGTTCCCGGATCGGACGCCGCAAGGTCACTGATGCCGCCGAGCGGCAGATATTCGCTCAGCACCGGATAACGCCGCAAAAGTAATGCGGTCAACACAACCCAGAACGCATAGTAGATAAGGATCAGGGTGAGCGGAATCAACAAGCTCGCAGATCTTCGCATTGTCTAGTACCCACCTTTCCATTTCTCGTCCGGTGCCCCGCAGGCCCAATACCCGCCCCTTGAATTCAGGCCGTCCGTACGACGTGCAACACGATACCGGCTATCGCCCCCATTCGCCATATCATTTGCCCCTCGCGTGGTGGTAGGCTATGCGGCGTTTTTCTCCCGGCAGATGGACTCTCATGACAGATTCAGTACAAATTCTCGGTATCAGCAATGCAATCGTGGACGTTCTTGCACACATTGATGACGACACGCTCGAGGATATTGGCTCCGTTCCGGGATCGATGAACCTCGTCGACCAGGATCGAGCCAACGAGATCTACAATGCGATAGGTCCTGCGACCGAGATGTCCGGCGGGTCTGTCGCCAACACGATCGCTGGTTTTGCCAACCTCGGCGGTACAACCGCCTACATCGGCAAGGTCCACGACGACCAGTTCGGTCGAATTTTCAACCACGACATGAAGTCGCTTGGCGTCGATGTCCGCCTGCCACGGGCCCAGGACGGCGCCCCCACCGCTCGCAGTCTCGTGCTGATTACCAAAGACGGACAGCGCACGATGCACACTTACCTGGGCGCCTGCACCGAGCTCGGGCTTGCCGATATCACAGACAGCACGGTCGGAGAGCCCAAAATCATGCTGCTCGAGGGCTATGTCTGGGACATCGAAGAGGGGCCGTCTCTCGCCCGCAAGGCGATAGACATCGCCCGTTCGAACGGCACGGCCGTCGCGCTGTCGTTGTCTGATTCGTTCTGCGTCGAGAGGCACCAGAGTTCGTTCATGCAGTTCGTCGGCGACGGCGTCGATATCGTCGTGGCGGATGAAGACGAGGCCAACGCTTTGTTCGAGACCGACAATTTCGACGACACTCTTGCTGCGCTCAAGGGCTTCACCAACCTCTGGGCAATTACCCGGTCGGACAAGGGCTCGGTGATCATTCACGGTAATGAGAAAATCGAATACCCCGCAACGCCGGTGGAGAAAGTCGTCGACACAACAGGTGCCGGCGACGCCTACTGCGCGGGATTCCTGTTTGGCTGGGCCAACGGCCACCCGCTCGAGGACTGTGCGCGTTACGGCACGTACTGTGCGACCCGGGTTATTCAACAACTGGGTGCCCGTATCGAACCTGGCCTGCTCGACGATTTCGAATCTCCGTAACGAACCCCAGCTCCCAAAGTACGGCCCATATTGTATTGGATGCATCCGCAAGAGAAACGGTTGCGTATCGGGTCCTGGTAGCTGCTTGCTATTTCGGATCCAGGTATAGCTCGTCGACGATACCGACAACGATTGACCGGACCGGCGCGCTTGCATCTTCGAGGATCTGTCGCGCGCCACTGCCTTCATCGAGTATCAGTACAGTCTCACCTCTGCCCGCCCCAATGCCATCCAGGGCAATGAGGTAGCCTCCAGTCGGTTTGCCCTCCTGGTCGAGGCGTTCGGCGAGCAACAGTTTGCGACCGTCAACGATTGGATGATGAATGGTCGATACGACGTTGCCTGTTATGCGGGCGAGTATCATCAGTCCAGCTCTTTCTTCGAGTAGCGGTGAACCTCGTCCACGAGTCCGACAATTGCGTCGTCGACCGGGACGAACCATGGGTCGAGTGTAAGGGCAGCTTCACGGCTGGCAACCCAATAGATAACCTGGCCGGGTCCGGCCATTCTTGTGCCATCGGCACAGACCAGCGGGTCACCCTCCGGTTCGCCATTTTTGTCGAGGGGCTGTACCCAGAGCAGCGGCGTCGCTGACAACTCGTCAACAAGTGTAGCCGGAACGACCGTGCCGATTACGCGTCCCAGGAGCATGCCACCTCCTCCGGGTATTCCGCCCCTGACGGCTCCCACGTGGTGCACGTGCCAAATCGCGTGCCCTGATCAAGAATCGAACGCAGGTCGTGGTCGAGCCGTGGCAACAATGTGCGGGCAAGTAGCTGCTCGCCGGAGCGCTCGCTGCATATGTCGAGCGCCGTTTCGACGTCGAACAGGTCGCCGCTCATTAGCGCCAGGGCATGACCGCCAAGGTCGTCTCCGAGGCGCACTTCCGAAAGCACGACCGGCGTGCTTTTTACGGCGGCATCGACAGCGGCAAGCAACGCAGGCGACGACCGTGTTTCCACGACCGCCAGCGAGTCACCCTCGACGGCGCGGCGAATGCCGAGAACGGCATCGTGTAATGAAGGGTGAACGTCACCGAGGAATACTTTGCCTCTTATCGCGCCCTGGCTCTCCCCCACTTGTAGCCCGGCCGCGTAGGCCTCCTCGGTGCTGGCGACACTGCCGCCGACGAGAATGAGGAAGTGACCCGGATGAATACTGCCGCAGCGCATCAGCGCGATCGGCGCTCGCTTGACCATCACATCGCCTGCCAGCACGCCTGCGGCAACAGTCTCGAACTCCAGCAGTGCGATCGCTCCATGCCGCTTCTTTTTCCCCACTTCGATCCTCAGACGATACGGAAGTGATCGACCATGACGCAGCGTCGCAAGCGGCTGAATGCAACCGGTCCTGTCAGTCCCTCGCCGGTGGGGCTCGCGATGGTGAAACTGGTGTGGCCTTCGCCCCCTTCGCCGAGTCCGGCGAAGAACGGGCCATTCTTGGTGAAGATACTGGTGTTGATCGTGCGCGCCATGCGACTGAGGGCGTCAATGTCGCGCGAGTACATTCCGGCCGAGTGCCCGAACCCGTGCTCGGCTTCCTTGGCAAGCTCGATAGCCCGGTCGACGTCGGGTGCCGTCGTAATCGGCAGGATCGGCATCATCTGCTCGGTCCATACAAGCGGGTGACCGTTCGAGACGCGCACAACCAGCAATCTCGGGTCGCCATGGGACGCAATGCCCGCACGGGAGAGGATCTCGCTCGCATTCTTTCCTATCAGTTCTTTTTCGAGTGTCGCGCGTTGCCGGCGCCCGGGGTACTCGGTAAATATGACATTCGTAACCTTGTGCAACTCGCGTTCATTGAGCACGCGCGCGCCGTGGTGGCCCATCCGTTGCACCAACTCATCCGCGATACTCTCGACCGCGATCACTTCTTTTTCATCAACACACACGATGTTGTTGTCGAACGAAGCTCCGGCAATGATGTTGCGGGCGGCGTAGTCGAGATCGGCCGTTGTGTCGACCACCACCGGCGGATTTCCTGGGCCTGCACAAATCGCGCGCTTGCCACTGGTC
>Ga0316191_10001253_pt1 | contig 17641 bp, 21 predicted proteins | sample Eddworburr2cm_MG_FD_204928 | JGI IMG/M metagenome (GOLD analysis project Ga0316191, IMG submission 204928) | Coastal sediment microbial communities from Maine, United States - Eddy worm burrow 2 cm | ecosystem: Environmental > Aquatic > Marine > Coastal > Sediment | place: USA: Maine...
ACCGAGTTCCTCAGCCTCGGGCAGATTGATACTAGCCCCTGGTTCAAGTTTGATCTCCACATACAGGGTCTCGCTGGCTGCCTTCACGGGAGACGTTTTGCCGTACGCCGTACCGATAACGACCGTTATCTTCGCCCCTTTTTGGTCCAGAACAGGAATGCCATCGGCCGAGTAGTGCTCAAACCTCGGCTCAGTTTCCTCATGTTCAATTGGCAGCGCGACCCAGGTCTGCAGCCCGTGCAGTTTTTGCCCGCTTGCAAGTAACTCCGGGGACACTTTTTCCGAATGCACGATGCCCTTGCCAGCCGTCATCCAGTTGATCTCGCCCGGACGAATCGGCTGCACATAACCAAGGCTGTCCCGATGCAATATCTCACCCTCGAACAGAAACGTGATGGTGGCGAGACCGATGTGCGGATGCGAGCGCACGTTCACACCCGTGCCCGGCGGAAACTCAGCGGGCCCCATATGGTCGAAAAAAATGAACGGCCCGACCCGCTGCCGACGCTTGTCCGGCAACGCTCGACGCACCGTGAATTCACCCAGGTCCTTCTCCGCTGGCTCAATCAGCAGCTCAATAACACCGGTATCTTCCATCACTACTCCTGTCAGCAGACGGCCTTGCCGAGACGTTTTGAAAAGCGATCGCTTCTCTTAACCTTGATTGTATCCAGACCAAGCCAGTCTTTCAGCGCATGCAGTTCTGTCGCCAGGGCATCGCAACAAATGTCGAGCGAGACACTGTCCTCCTCGTGGGCATTCAGGACGAGCAGTTGCCTGGCCTTCCGATCTGCCTTGAGGTCAACCCTGCCGACAATTCTATCGCCAACCCGAAAAGGCAAGACATAGTAACCCCAACGTCGTTTGTCGGCCGGAACGTAGATTTCAATGCGATAGTGAAAATCGAACAGGCGCTCAGCGCGGGGCCGAAACCAAACGACCGGGTCGAACGGCGATAACAGTGAAACGCCGGGTATCGATCTTGGCAGGCGCGCACCGGCCGACAAGTAGGCCGATTCGCTCCAACCTTCGACACGAACGGGCGACAATTCGCCCTCTTCGACCAGGTTTTGCACAAGGGGGGCTGCAACCCGCGGCGGCATTCGATAATAGTCGGCAAGATCGCGCAGGGTCGCAACGCCAAGCGCTCGGGCCGCGAGCTTCAGTAATTCTGTTTGTGCATCGCTGACCGACAGGCGCGTTTCAAGACACTCCCTTGGCAAGATTCGCTCTGGTAGATCGTAGACACGTTGAAAGTTGGGTAAACGGTCACTGACCGCCAGGTCGCCGCGTGCGAAATGGTATTCGAGCGCCCTTCTCGGCATAGAACGATGCCAGTCACCGGGTTTGCGTTTCGGCCCGGGAGCCGGCGGCAGATCGTTCGCAGTCAACGCGCCGTCATTCTGTACCTGTTTTAACACGGCATCGAGGTATGCCTTGCGGCCGCGCAAATGGCGCAACGGATTTTGCGTGTGAATCTCATGCGACTGCCGACGATACTCAAGCAGCGGCCAGCTCTTGGCGGGGACGATTGACGCTTCGTGGGCCCACTGCTCCGTGTACTCGCGCTTGTCGTAGATGAATCGTTCGAGTCGCTTGCGATCGTAGGCGCCGAGCCTCGACCAAAGCACAAGAAACTGCGCCGGCATCAGCACGTTCACATAGTCGAGTTGCAGCAAACCCAGTGTGTCAATCACGCGTCGAAAATGACGCACGTCGGGCCGGCCGGCTGGTCGTTTCCGGTCGAATCCCTGTGCCGCAAGCGCAATACGCCGCGCCTCGGGCAACGACAGACTCGTACGTCGCACTATTCCTCGGGCCCTCTTATTCGTTAGTATCCCTCGTCATCGCATCATACGGACCCCGTGTTTTGAATCTACTCATTCGGCTCACCTGCCTTTCGTTCCTTGTCTTCACCACGCTGGCCCTGGCCGAAAAAACCGATGTTGAGGGCCGCTGGCTCACGCAAGACGGCGACGGGTGGATAACGATCCAAATCGCAGGTGATTCACTTGAGGGATCTGTTGCCGGATCACCCGACCCCAAGCAGCGCGAAGAGCGTGAGTTCGACGATCGAAACCCTGACCCAAATCTGAGAACTCGTCGGCTCGACGGCCTGAAGATCATGACCGGGTTTGAGTACGACGGTGACGGCCATTGGTCCGGCGGCACAGTCTATGACCCGAACAGTGGCAAGACCTACAAGTGCACTGTAAAACAGCTTGATGCAAATACGTTAAAGATTCGTGGGTTCATAGGCATATCGCTTTTTGGGCGCTCCGAAACCTGGACACGGGACGACGATTAACGAGACAAATCCCGTCTACGAATCCGTGATCACTGCATCGGCCTCAATTTCAACGAGCATGCGGGGGTCGATCAGTCGGCTAACCTCTACCATGGTCGTCGCAGGCATGATGTCGCCGAAAGCCTCTTTGTGCGCGCGCCCGATGTCTTCCCACTGATCGATATTGGTTACGAACATGCGGGTTCGCACAACATCAGCAAGGTCTGCTCCGGCCGATTCGAGAACCTCCCTGATCACCTCGATACAGCGCGTCGCCTGGGCGTAAGGATCGCCCTCGCCGACCAGTTCACCATCCGGCCCGACGGAAGCACAGCCGGTGACGGCGATGAACGGCCCGGTGCGCACGGCGCGCGAGTAGCCGACGATCTTTTCCCACGGTGCTGCGGAGCTGAAGGATTCACGCTTCATAGTTATAAAATACCTTAGATTAGTTCTCTTACTTGTTGTTTATTCGTTATTTTTATCACCAGCAACCACGTAAGTGACAATGCAACGTAGGCGATGACCACCGGCCGGAATGCATCCTCAAGTACTGCCATCCCAATCGGCGCGACGAGCAGCAACCGTACCAACTCCATCCACACAGCATAATCCCTGCCCTCGTTGAGCAATCCAACTGTCCAGAGTTGTGCCCATAGCAACAGGCACGGAATCAATACGCCTGATGAGCCTGTCGTCGCAAACATCTTTGCGATGGCAAGTACCGTTACGATGACCACTGTGAACTGTGCCAGCACGTAGTAGCGCATTCCCGGCCCCGGTGCGTCGTCAAACTTCGCGAAATGTCCAAGGTCAATGGGTGGCTTTGGATACTGCGCTGCAACATCAGCGGGTCGCCAGCCGGTGCGCCGAAACCAGATGCCGATCTTGTCACGCCAACGTGCGGTCTTGCGTGCATCAAACAGCAGGTAGTCATAAACCTGCAGGTTTGCCCAGAACGGGTTCCAGCTGGCCAGCGGCTTGCGTACACCAAACACCACGGGCTCGTCGTCGTGCTCATCTTCGAACGTACCGAACATTCGATCCCAGAGGATCAGCATGCCGCCGTAGTTTTTGTCGATGTAGCGTTCGTTCTGGGCGTGATGCACACGGTGATTTGACGGCGTGACCAGGATGAAGTCCAGCGCGCCGAGGCGACGAACGGTCTGCGTATGCACCCAGAACTGGTAAATCAGGTTGATCGCATTCACGGTGATCAGCACCTCGAGCGGAAAGCCGATCAGGAACAGTGGCAGGTAGAAAATCCAGCCAAACAGGAAGCCCGTGCTGGTCTGCCTCAGGGCGGTCGAGAGGTTGTAGTCTTCACTCTGGTGATGCACCGCGTGCGCCGCCCAGAGTATCGAAATCTCGTGGCTAAAGCGGTGAAACCAGTAGTAACAAAAGTCCCAGGCGATCGCTGCTGTAACCCATAACGCAATGCCTTGAGGTGATGTATCAAACCAGGACAGCGGCATATCGATCAGGGCAAAATTCTGCAGCACGAAGCCCCAGATAACGAACGGCAAAAACTTGGTGAAATAGCCAGTCGTGGTACTGAGGATACCGGCGCTCAGGCTGTTGATCGCATCGTTCGCGCGAAACAATCCCTTTTGGCGAACTCGATCGACGATCAGTTCAATGATGATCGCGAGCAGGAAAAACGGCACGGCCATGGCAATTAGGTTCATGCGCTAATATTACGGTAAGCTCCGCGCCGTAACAGCCCCAGAGAATTCAATGATCAATCCTGCCGAACTGGAACTCCTGCATGACGCACTGGCGAAACTCGCCGAGGGCTACGAGCACCTGCCGGACTTCACGCCGGATTTCGACGTGGATGCCGCTGCAGAGGTACTGCAGACGGTCGCAAAACGCATGCAGGATAACTACCCCTACTACCACCCGCAGTACGCTGGGCAAATGCTCAAGCCGCCGCATGCGGTCGCTCGAATCGCCTATGCAATGTCACTTTGGGTTAACCCCAATAATCACGCGCTTGACGGTGGTAAAGCGAGTTCTGCACTCGAGAAAGAATGCATCATCGACCTTGGACGAATGTACGGCTGGGATGCGCCGCTCGGCCACCTGACCGGCGGCGGCACCATGGCCAATCTCGAGGCGTTGTGGGTTGCCGGGCGACTGCACCCCGGCAAACGGATCATTGCCTCAAAGCAGGCTCATTACACGCATAGCCGCATTAGCGAAGTACTCGGAATGCCATTCTCGCCAGTTTCGGTCGGCCATGATGGTCGGATGGAGCTTGCCGAGATCGAGAAACTGCTGCAGGCGGGTGACGTTGGGACGATCGTCGCCACGATCGGCAACACGGGTCTTGGCGCGGTCGATCGGCTTCCAGAGATACTCGATCTTGCCGCAAAGTACGATGCGCGCGTTCACGCCGACGCTGCTTATGGCGGCTATTTCGGCCTGGCCGGTGAGTTGCGCGACGCTACGCGTACTGCCTACGACAACCTGGTCAACGTGGACTCGATTGTTGTGGATCCTCACAAACACGGGCTGCAGCCCTACGGTTGCGGGTGCGTACTGTTTCGCAATGCCGACGTCGGTAAGTTCTATAAGCACGACTCACCGTTTACGTATTTCAGTTCAGCTGAATTGCACCTCGGCGAAATCAGCCTCGAGTGTTCGCGACCCGGTGCCTCCGCAGTGGCCCTGTGGGCGACACAGCAGCTGTTCCCTCTCGAAAAAGGCGGCCAGCTCTCAGTATGGCTTGACCAGGGTCTGCTCGCCGCACGCAGTTTCTGGGAACGTCTCGATGCGAGCGAGAATTACCAGCCGCTCATGTCCCCGGAACTCGATATCGTTTGCTATGCCCTTACTGCCGACAAGGCCAGCGATTCGAGTGCGAAAGCACGACGCGTTTTTGAACTCGCTGCACAAAAGGAATTGCATCTCGCAATGATCGAGTTGCCGGTCGATCTCGTACGGACCTACGTTCCCGGGCTTGAAGCCGATGTAGAGACCGTAACGTGCCTGCGCTCGGTGCTAATGAAGCCCGAACACCTTGAGTGGCTGGATCGGTTAATGGCAATTCTCGAGGATTGCGCAAAACCCACGTAGGAGCGGTGCCAGTCACCGCGACAGTCGCGCTGGCGAGCAGCGCTCCTACAAACGAATCGCCTTCATCAGCATAAAGCCAGCATAGAAACACGCAAAGCCACCGATCATCGTCACCATCATGTAGGCGAATGAGTTCAGCAACTCACTGCGTTGCAACATTGTATGCAGTTCCATGATCAACGCAGACAGGGTTGTGAAGCTGCCGCAAAACCCGATTGCGAACAAAAGGCGATACTGATCCGGAATGACGCCGGCATCGTTGAACCACGTAGAGGCTGCGACCAGTTGCGCAATGATGCCCATCAAGAGACAACCGAGAAGGTTGGCGCTAAGCGTACCCCAGGGAAACGCGATGTCCCTCTGCAACACTACGTTCAAGGCAAATCGTGCCATGGCGCCAAGCGCGCCGCCAATTGCCACGAAACCATAAGACCAGAGAGCGACGCGCATGGCTCAGGCGGCCCCGATATCGCGTTTTGCCTGCTCGTACTCTTGCTGCATGCGCAGGATCAGTTCGCGTGCCGGCAGGATGTCATCGATATTGCCGACTCCCTGCCCGGCGCCCCAGATGTCGCGCCAGGCTTTTGCATCTGTTTTGTCCGCTTTGCCAAAGTCCATCGCCGCCTTGTTTCCTTCTGGCAGCTTGTCCGGATCCAGCCCTGCATTGCGAATGCTGCCCTTGAGATAGCTGCCGTGCACCCCGGTGAACAGCGAGGAATACGCGATATCTTCTGATGCACTGTCGACAATCATCTCTTTGTAGTCCGGGATGGCATTGGCCTCCTCGGTCGCGATAAAACGCGTGCCCATGTAGGCAAGGTCTGCGCCCAGCGCCCTGGCCGCGAGTATGTCGGCACCGCTGGTCATGGAGCCCGACAGGATGATGACGCCGTCGAATTCACGACGAATCTCCTTAACAAGTGCGAACGGGCTCGAAGGGCCGGCATGTCCGCCCGCACCAGCACAAACGGCAATAACGCCGTCGACGCCCTGCTCAATCGCCTTGCGTGCATGACGCATATTGATGACATCGTGAAAAACGAGTCCGCCGTAGCTGTGAACGGCTGTCACGATCTCCTCGGGTGGCCGCAAGCTCGTGATAATGACTGGCACTTCGTGACGAACACAGACTTCCATATCGGCCAGCAGGCGCTTGTTACTCTGATGTGCAATCTGGTTAACAGCGAACGGCGCCACCGGGTCGTCAGGCGATTTCTCACGATGCTCGGCCAGTGCATCCTTGATTTGCCGAATCCAGTCATCGAGCATTTCCTGCGGCCTTGCATTGAGTGCCGGGAAGGAGCCAACAATACCGGCAGTACATTGAGCGATGACAAGGTCCGGGTTCGAAACGATGAACATCGGCGCGCCAATCAGCGGCAAGCGCAGATTTCCCTGAAGTGCGGCGGGTAGTGGCATCCGGCAGCAGGTCGTCAGGCTTTCTCGAGCATGAAGCTCGACTCGCACTCGGCGACCACGACGTCATCTGCGGCACGACGCATCTCACCCTTCAGGATGATGAGACGCCGACGCTCGGTTTCTATCCAACCCTTTAACAACAGTTTTTCGCCGACGCGCGCCGGCTGGCGATAGCGTATCTCGCATTTCGCTGTGTGGGCCTTGCGCCCTTGCTGGTACAGAATGTTTGCGGTTACATCATCAAGTGCGGTGTAGATAATTCCGCCATGCACTGTGTCGCTAAATCCCACGTGATTGTCGTTCGGCGTGAACTCGGCCGTGCACTCGTCACCCTGAACGTCGAAGCGAATCTTGAGGCCTACCGGATTGTCCGGGCCGCAGGCAAAACACATTGGCGCGGCTTCGATTTCTCCTGACATTTGTGACCCTTACTGAACCTGTTGTTGTATTTGCAACTCGACGTCGTTGCTTCCTGCAGGCGTCACGATGATCGAACCGTACCAGTCGCCCGGCTGCGCGCCAGGCTGCCCGGACAAAGACACGCGCGCGATTAATTCAAACTCTGCAAAATTCGAGAGTTCACGACCGGGCACCATCGATTCACGGTCACCCAGCTCAACGTATGCCGGCAACTCGGAAAGGCGTCTGCGTGCAGCGGCTATCGGTGGAACCGGCACTGCCGGGTCACGTGCAATGAGAAACACTGTCGCTTCTGCTGGTAATGCCGCGACGGCCTCAGCGGACAGGGAAACCCTGGCGCGCACAACAGCACTCTCACCGAGCGCTCCAGCCGAATCTTCGGCGACGGCCCCCGCTGTTGTGACAGCAGGCTCTGACGATGCCAATTCAGGATCCGGTATCACGGGTGGTGCTTCACCACGCCACTCGGCGATGCGTTGTTGCAGGATGCCCTGTATCTCGGCAGGAGGATTCAGAGTCAGCAATCTCTCCCAGCGATCCGCCGCCAATGCTGTATCACCACGATTGAACGCACCGATACCGCCATAGAACAGCGCCTGGGGGTTGTTTGGGTCGAGAGCCAATGCATTTTCAAAAAGCGATGCTACGCGACCGTCGATCTCACTACCGGTGCTCGCCAGCAGGGCCTCGCCAAGCGATACCAGGGCCTGCGGGTTCTGTGCCGACTCAAGCTCGATAGCCTTCTCGAAGGCCTCAACCGCACCCGTGTAATTGCCGATCGACATGTAGGACCGTCCGAGCATTTGCCAGCCTTCCGGGTTGTCGGGGTTGGCAGCAAGCCTTTCGGCCAGGGCATTGATCGCATCATCCATGCCGGGCGCAGCGGCACCGGCACTGCCTGATGGCAGATCAGGGCTTCCCTGGCGGTAGTAAAGCCCCGAAGACAGGGCAACGACGAGTATAACCGTGGCGCCCATAAGCGGGCTCAGGGTCCGCTGGTGGCGATACAAGGGCCATACCGCAAAGCCCACGGCAACCAGGCTCATCACGGCGAGCAAAATCCAGAGTGTCATCAGTATTAGTCCTTGGCGGCCGAGTCGTCGTCAATAGGCAATGTCATGCGCCGGCGAACGATATTCACGAGCACGAAAGCGCCACCCAGCAGGAACAGTGCCGGAGCAATCCAGAGAATCAGGGTCTTGCCGCTTGCCCGGGGTTTGTAGAGTGCGAAGTCCCCGTAACGCTCGACCAGGAAATCAAAAATCTGTTCGTCGGTCAGGCCGTCTTCGAGCATGTGACGAATTTCACGGCGCAGGTCCCCCGCGAGAAACGCGTTCGAGTCCTTGATGGTCTGATTCTGGCACTTGAGGCAGCGCACCTCGCCAACGATTTTCTCGTACCGTGCCTGTAGTACCGGGTCATCCAGTGCATCTTCAGTATCCACCGCATACGCGACTGTCACGAACAGCGACAACGTCAAAAAGCTGAACAAGATTCTCATTGTGTCTTTCCTGCCGATTCGAGACGGGGAACGAAGTGCTTCTCCCAGAGCGAGCGATTGAGCGGCCCAAGATGCTTGTACAACACCGTGCCATCCGCTGCGACAAGGAACGTTTCCGGCGCTCCGTAAACACCCCAGTTGATACCCGCCCGGCCATCTTCATCGTATGCGGTATCTATGTACGGGTTGCCCAGGTCCTGCAACCAGCGTTGCGCCTCGACCCGGTTGTCACGCCAGTTCAGGCCGAACATTCGAATGGAACCCGACTCTGCCAGCTGTAACAGGAATTGATGCTCCTGCCGGCAGCCAACACACCAGGTCGCCCACACATTGACGAGGCTCATCTCATTGCCGAAGTCGGCATTGCTCACGGTCTTCGATGGATCGGTTAAAGACGGCAATTCAAATTCTGGTGCAGGTTTACCCAGGAACGGCGATGGCAACGCATTCACATCCCGCTCCGGATCCAGACCTTTGACAAACATCAGGATCAGCAGCGCGAACAGGACTACTGGTACGGAGTACTTCCACATCAGGCTGGCTCCACGGCGGCACCGCGCACTTTCTCTTTTGCTGGCACGGTTGACCGATAACGGCGATCGGTGACCGCAATCAAACCACCAAGCGCCATGACCAAGGTACCGAGCCAGATGAAACGGATCATCGGCTTGTACTGGATACGCACGCTCCACGTGTCGTTGCCAAGCTGATCACCAAGCGCGATGAACAGGTCCTTGTTCCAATGGACCTGGATGCCGGCCTCGGTCATCCAGTTTTTCTGTACGAGATACTGGCGCTTCTGCGGGTGCGCCTCAGAGACGAACTCTCCGTCCTTGCGAATCTCAATGACGCCTTCGATAGCCGTATAATTCGGGCCCTCTACTTGTCGAAACTCGCGCAGCTCAAATGAGTGGCCCGCAACATCGAGCTGCTCGCCCGGTCGCATCGACATGTCCGTTTCGACATTGAATGCTGAAGTCACCGTTACACCGAGAATGAACATACCAACGCCAAAATGCGCGATTGACATACCGAGCACCGCAGGCGTGATGCGTGCAGTGCCTGCAGCGCGACGCCACGATCGAATGGGCTCGATCACGGACGTCGACATCACCCAAAGTGCCGCGATGACGCCAACGCTGACCATGACGCCAAAGCGGCCGTACAGTAAGCCGGGAATCAGGATGCCCAACACAATTGAAAAAATGGCCGGCAACATCAGTTTGCTCGTCAGCAGGTTGCCCTTGTGGCTGCGCCAGGTTGTGTGCATGCCGATACCGATCAGGAATACCAATGGCAACATGGGCAGCAGGAACACCTTGTTGAACCAGGGCGCGCCTACCGAGATCTTGCCCATATCGAGCACCTCATAAATAAGCGGCGCCAGCGTGCCGTAGAAGACGACGATCGTAGCGACCACCAGCAGTACATTGTTCAGCAGCAGGAATGTCTCGCGAGAATTGGGACTAAAACCTGCATCCGAATCCAGCCCCGGGGCGCGCCAGGCGAACAGGATCAACGCACTGAGGACGACGATGCCGAGGAATGCCAGAATGAATATGCCGCGCGCCGGATCCGTCGCAAATGCATGCACTGACACAATGATGCCGGAACGAACCAGGAACGTGCCGAGCAGACTCAAGGAAAATGCGGCGATTGCCAGCATCAACGTCCAGCTCTTGAACAGGCCACGTTTCTCGGCGACCGCAAGCGAATGGATCAGTGCCGTGCCGACAAGCCATGGCATGAAGGACGCGTTCTCAACCGGATCCCAGAACCACCAGCCTCCCCAGCCAAGCTCGTAGTACGCCCACCAGCTACCGAGCGCGATACCAAGCGTCAGAAAAATCCACGCCATGGTTGTCCACGGACGCGTCCACTTCGTCCACTCTTTATCCAGATCACCGCTGATCATTGCGGCGATCGCAAAAGCAAATGCCACTGAAAAACCCACGTAACCGACGTACAGCATCGGTGGATGGATAGCCATGCCGGGGTCTTGTAACAACGGGTTCAGGTCGGCGCCATCCGGCGGCGCGACAGCCAGTCGGTCAAAAGGATTCGACGTCAACAGCGCAAATAACAGGAAGCCGACGGACAGCAGCCCGAGGACGCCTATAACGCGCGCCACAAACGAGTCCGGCAAGCTGCGACTGTAACGGCCAACGGCCACGGTCCAGCCAACAAGTATCAATATCCACAAAAGCACCGAGCCCTCATGACCGCCCCAAACAGCGGCGATCTTGTACATCGTGGGCAACGCCAGCTGCGAGTGATTGGCGACGTAGGCCACAGAGAAATCACTCTGCAGAAACGCATACGTCAGGCAGCCATAGGCGATTGCAACGAATACGAATTGCCCAACCGCAGCCATGCGTGCCGTCGACATCATCGCTACGTCATTGCGGTGAGCACCAACAAGCGGCAGGATCCCCTGCAGCAACGCCAGAGACAGGGCCAGAATCAGTGCGAAATGGCCAATCTCAGGAATCATTGGACGGACACCCCGTCGGCCCTGCTTGCAGGCCTTCGGTCTGCTCACGGACGTGGTCCGCCTTTGCTGCGGCGTCGGCCTCGGCATCAGCAAGCGATGCGGCAACTTCGGGCGCCATGTAGTTCTCGTCATGTTTGGCGAGAATCTCGTCAGCAGCGAATACGCCGTCTTCACGCAGGTGCCCGTGCGCCACGACGCCCTGGCCCTCGCGGAACAGGTCGGGCAATACACCCGAATAACTGACCGCAAGATCACAACGCAGGTCAGTTACGAGGAAGTTCAGCTCGATAGACCCTTCTTCCCGCGTCACGCTACCATCCTTGACCAAGCCACCGACCCGGAAATTACGATTGTCCGGGTATTTACCTTCGGCGACCTCAGTCACGCTGACAAAAAACATCATGCTGTCTTTCATTGCCTGCAGCGTCAGTCCCGTTGCAATCGCAACGCCGACGACGACCAGGCCAACAGCCAACATTCGTTGTTGTCTGGGTCTCATTAACTATCTCCAAGTGCCTTAATACGAACTTCAATGTCCCTGTATACGCGGCGATGACGCAAGCGCGCCCGCCATTCACAAATGACGAGCACGACACCAGCCATGATGAAGCAAGTCCATACGTACGCGCCGTAACCACCCATCGAGAAATCCATACTCAACTGCCTCCTGACAGAACCAGGTCTTTGACCCAGCGCGTGCGGCGCTCGCGGAACAGGACCTCGGCTCGCACGCGGCGCAACAACAGGGCGCCAAAAATAAATGTAAACCCAAGAATCATCGCAAGCAGCGGGTACAGCATGCCCGGGTCCATAGCAGGCCCACCCTCTTTGATCAGCGTCGGTCCCTGGTGCAGCGAACTCCACCACTCAACCGAGAAATGGATGATCGGAACATTAACCGCTCCCACCAGCGCCAGCACCGCACTCGCCCGGTCGGCCTTGGTCGTGTCGTCTATTGCGCCACGCAATGCCATGTAGCCGAAATACAGGAACAACATAATGAGTTCTGACGTCAGCCTTGGATCGCCCCATTCCCACCAAGTTCCCCACATCGGCTTACCCCAGATCGATCCGGTTGCCAGGGCGAGGAAGGTGAACCAGGCGCCTAGCGGCGCTGCAGCGGCCGCGACCGCATGAGACAGCTTGATGCGCCAGATCAGGCCGATGCCCGCGCTGACAGCCATCGTCATGTAGGCCAGCATCGACAAATACGCCGACGGCACATGCACATAGATGATGCGGAAGGCATCGCCCTGCTGGTAGTCCATCGGCGCCAGGAACAGGCCGGCGTAGGTACCGTAGCCGATCAATAACAGGCCTGGCACAGCAAGCCACGGAATCAGGATTTGGGCAATCCTGTAGAAATGTGGCGGCGACGCCAACTGGTGTATGAATTTCCACATGGTCGGGGATTTTACTCGTTACTGATACGTAAAGCGGCAGCCGTTGCGAACGGCGCGAATGACAAAGTTAATACAGCATATGCCGCAAGAAAATAGAGACCTCCCGCAACGCCATCGCCAGAAGCCACGAGTGACACGGTGCGCGCACCAAATATCAGGATAGGCATGGCGAGCGGCAAGATCAGCAGACTTAACAGCGCAGTGCCGCGGTGCAGGCCGACTGTCAGGGCTGCACCTACCGAACCCAGCAAGCTAAGGCTAATGGTGCCGAGCAGCAACGTCAGCATCAGGTAGCCCGTCACAGAAAACGGCATCTGGAAGGTTATGGCAACAATGGGAGAAAAGAGAACTAACGGCAACCCGCTCGTCAACCAGTGTGACAGTGACTTGCCCAACGCGAGCGCCGATAGCGGGACCGGGCTGACGAGCATCTGATCCAGGCTGCCGTCCTCATAGTCCGACAGAAACAGGCTGTTCAGTGACAGGAGCATCGACAGCAGAGCTGCCACCCACAGCACAGCGGGCCCACTGAACTTCAATTGCTCAGGGCTCGGCCCTACGGCGAGCGGGAACAATGCCGCAACCATTGCGAAAAAGAACAGCGGGTTGAGAACATCGCCAGGACGCTTCCACGCGAGCAACAGATCGCGGCGCGCTATGCCGGCAATGCCGGAGAACATGCTGATTGATTCGTCTTCGCTGTTCATTGCAGTACGATCTTTTGCACGTTGCCACCAATCTCAACATCCTGGTGTGCGGCCATGATGCACATGCCACCACGCTCCAGATGCTCGGTCGTCAGGTTCATCACGAGGGCCCGGCCCTCACGATCCAGGTTCGTGAAAGGCTCGTCCATCAACCAGAGCGGCACACGTGACAACAACATGCGCGCCAGTGCGACACGGCGCTGCTGCCCGGCCGACAGTGATCTGAGCGGCAGGCGCTTGAGGCGGTCGATGTCCAGACGTTTCAACACTTCTTCGAAGTCTTCACCGGACTGTGTCCTGAGATGCGCCTCGAACTTCAGATTTTCGACGAGGTTCAGGTCCGCCTTGAATCCGACGCGATGCTGCATCCACACGAGCGAGCCGTAAAACGCCTGGCGATTCAAGCGCACGGGCTTACCCTCCCAGTGAATATCGCCGTCCTCAAACTCGATGAGACCCGCAATTGCGCGCATCAGGCTGGTCTTGCCCGTGCCGTTGCGACCTTCCAGCAGCAACAGCTCGCCAGGCTTTAGCGCAAAACTCAGGCCCTGGAAAAGACATCTCTCACCCCGAAACAAGGTCAGGGCGTCAGCGGATAACTGTGCAGTCAATACCTTGCGCCTCGTCGCCGAAGGCAGACAGTATATGAGCTAGTTCTAAACATCTTTTACTTTCAACCTGTTATTAAACTTTATTAATTGCATTTCTACATTACCGCCGTGTCCACTTGATCCACAAGGGATCCCTTGATCACGGTTTACAAGTGTTCGACGCCGGTCGTAGACTGGTTGGCCGGGCGCAAGAATACTATTCCTGACGCCTCGGCCCAAGAGCAACGAATATTACGCGACAACGAATGTACGCGAGCAACTACTTATGGACTTAGGGGCAGCCGGCCTTAACGAACAACCCTTTCGGACCCACGGACGGCCGCTAGCGACCGTATCCTACGCGTCTCACAATGAAGGACTCAAGGTCCTTGAGGAGTCCTGCACCCAGGCCAACGGCCTGAGCCTGATCCAGGGCCCCACGCTGTCCGGTAAATCCAGCCTTGTGCGTAAGTTTGTTGACTCGATGCCACAGGAGTGGTCCGTCGCGGTGGTCGATGGCAAGGGCCTGAATACAAGCGGTCTTCTGCAGGCAATATTGCGACAGTTCGGCTACGTTCTCGACCAGAGTTCTACCAATGAACTGCTGGGATTGCTGCGCGTATTTACGATGCAGCAGGCAGCGTCGCACGAGCCACCGATACTCATTATCGAGAATACACACGCGTTGAAAGCCAGCGCCTTGCGCTCCTTGTGCGAACTCGCCGATCTCAAAGTTCAGAGAACAAGCGCACTGAAGATGGTGCTCGTTAGTGACCGCCCTCTGCTGAGGCTGATTCAGTCACCCGAGATGACACCACTGGCCGATCGTCTAACCCATGATTTTCACATGCGGCCGATGAGCAACGAAGAAGCGATGCGCTACGTCTATGACAAGCTTCGCGCCGCCGGCAGCACAGTGCCCGAATTCGTGTTCCCGATGGCAGTGTGTACGGAATTATGGCGGGCATCGGGTGGCTGGCCCGGAATCCTCGATCGCGTCGCTTTGCTCGCACTGGCCAATTCAGCCACGCTGCCTGTGCCGCAGGAAGATATCGAACGGCCGGTACTGCCGCAGGGTACCTGGATCGATGCTGACCACGTTACGGCAGACAGTGAGTCAACCGAGCCAGCGGGACCGCCAACGCTATACGTATCGCATGACGGCGAAACACTGCGTGAACTGACATTCGATTTACAGCGCCTGCTGATCGGCCGCTCAGAACACAACGATATATCTATCAACAGCAAGTTCGTCAGCCGACACCATGCACTCCTGGTGCGGCATGGTACCTCGACGTTCCTGATGGATCTCAATAGCAGCAACGGCACGTTCGTCAATTCGCGCCGCATATCGAACCACGTACTTATCCATGATGATGTGATTACGATTGGTAACCACCGCATCAAATTCAATGATCCGCATGCGACCCGGCGAGGATCGCTCGATGGCAGCGAGTTCGCCGAGACCGCGGTCATGAAGACACTGGAAGATATGCGCAGCCTGTTGGCACAGGAAAATACCGAACTCCTGCCGACGCTAACTGAGAACCTGCCGACCTCAGGTGTTTAGCTGAAGAATTTCTCTTTGAAATGCTTGCGGCACATTGACACGTAGCGATCATTGCCGCCGATTTCTATTTGCGAGCCCTCGGTGATCGCATTGCCGGCTTCATCAAAACGAACAACCATCGTCGCTTTGCTGCCGCAATCACAAATCGCTTTAAGTTCTTTGAGATTGTCCGACCAGGCCAGTAAATACTTGCTGCCCTCAAACGGCTCACCCTGAAAATCGGTACGCAGCCCATAAGCCAGTACCGGAATATTCATTTTATCCGTCACCTCGCCAAGCTGAAACACCTGTTCTTTTGTCAGGAATTGCGCTTCGTCGATGAGCACGCAGTGCAGCTGTGAATGCTTGTTGCGCGCCTCGACCAATGCAAGAAGATCATCTTCGGGCACAAACGTTCTGGCATCGGTCTCGATGCCAATACGCGACGTCACTTTGCCGGCGCCGAAACGATCATCGAGCGCGGGGGCAAGAACCAGCGTGTTCATGCCACGCTCGCGATAGTTATAGCTGGATTGGAGTAACGCCGTCGACTTGCCGGCGTTCATTGACGAGTAGTAAAAATAGAGTTTGGCCATGCGGCAAAGTGTGCCGCAATGAGTGGCGTAACTCTAGCGTCTAATCAGGTGCGTCAGTATGTCGCGCAGATTACGACGTCTTGGTTTGGCGCATCCCGCGCATAAGGAACGGGGCGTGTGCCGGTGCGATACGATCTGCGGTACCGGCGTCACACGCCCTTCCCTCAGACAAGAACTGCATATCACGAGATCGGACATTAATCCGAGCAGGCGATAGTCAACATTGCTGGCAGTGGTTGCAGAACTCATCGTGCGTCTCCGTGGGACTTGTCTTGTTGTCCCAAAACGCGCGAAGAAAGTCTAATAAGTCATTGGTTTTCATTGAAAACTGTGAGCCAGTTAACACTCAAAGTGCGACTAGCGTATGGGAACGCCTGCATTACAAGTGACCCCAATCCCCAGGAGCAATGCCAGTTTTGTCTTCATGACCGCCTCCCAAAGTGGGCCTAGTCCAGACGCTATTTCTGTTACTAAACAAAATATGTTTTCCATAATACATTACGGATTACGCTACCAGACGGCGCCAGGTCACTGGAGGCCTCACACAATTGATATCTGCTAGACTGAATTTTCTGCGAAAAAATAATATGAAAAAGCAGATTCGCCAGGAACACAAAACACTTGCCGCGATCTTTCTGATCGTCGCGGCTACTGCCGTTCTTTTGCTCCTGATTCCGCGAACAGAGAACTTCGGGGCGATCAGTAGCCACGAAGTGGACGAATACCTCTACAAGAAATTGGACGAGTATGTGCGCCCTTACGAGGAAGACCCGAGTTTGGCGAATATATTCACCACAGCAATAACGAATCCCGATGAGTTGTCCGTGGCAGATCGCCAGACTTATCTAGCCCTCGAGCGAAAGCTCTTCAGCGGATGGGAGGTCGCGTGGTCATACAAAAACGACGGATATTTTCGCGGTGATCGCTACGATGAATGGGATTCCTGGTATATCGCTGAAGTCAGTCGTCGCCCTGCTTTCGTCTGGACGGAAAACAGAGAACATTTTTCCTACTCGGAAGCGTTCGTGCAGCATGTCGACGAGTCCACAAAAGAGCAACCATTCGAGTGACTATCTGCACTCGGCCGTAAGCGGAGGCAGAAGGTTGCGCTAACCGGGGCAAATCATTCGATCTTTGAGCTTCGCGGGCTCAGTAACTGTATTGGTGCCCAGGGCCGGACTCGAACCGGCACGCCATTTCTGGCAGCGGATTTTAAGTCCGCAGCGTCTACCAATTCCGCCACCCGGGCACTGCGAGAAAAAATGGAGGCTAGGGTCGGAATCGAACCGGCGTCCACGGCTTTGCAGGCCGCTGCATAACCACTCTGCCACCTAGCCTCAGGTTTGCAGGCGTCGCAGTATACAGTCGAATTCCGCATAATGCAGTCATGCAATCGTATTTCCTGATATTGGCTGCTGGCAGCCTGTTTTTATTCGCCGGCTGCTCGAAAACGCCGCTGCCTTTTGAGCCTTTGCTGGTCAATGTACCGGCCGGCATTCCGGCCACGGGGCCCAGGATCTCAGGTGACGAGGCAACCGGGCTTGTGCTGAGCTGGATGGAACAGGACGACGATGGCGCCTCGCTGCACTATGCA
>Ga0316191_10001254_pt1 | contig 17641 bp, 13 predicted proteins | sample Eddworburr2cm_MG_FD_204928 | JGI IMG/M metagenome (GOLD analysis project Ga0316191, IMG submission 204928) | Coastal sediment microbial communities from Maine, United States - Eddy worm burrow 2 cm | ecosystem: Environmental > Aquatic > Marine > Coastal > Sediment | place: USA: Maine...
ATGAGACTAGTTGAGCGTTGACCATGGCCAAACACCGAATTGCGATCATTGCAGCGCTCGCGCTCGGCATTGCGGCCTGTGGCGGAGCGGACGCAGCGGACTCGACGGCATCCGACCCGGCCGGAGAGGTGCTCGTCTCGGCCGCGGCATCGCTCACCGATGCCTTCGCCGATATCGAAGCAGCATTCGAAGCGACGCATCCCAAGGTGGACGTGATCCTCAACCTCGGAGGCAGTTCCTCGCTCCGAGAGCAGATCCTCGAAGGCGCACCGGTAGATGTGTTCGCTTCGGCAAACGCGTCGAACGTGGCACGCGTGGTTGACGAGGGGTTGGTTGCCGGAACGCCGCAGGTCTTTGCTCGCAATCTCCTCCAGATCGCCGTTCCGTCCGGCAACCCCGCGGGGATCACCGGCTTGGAGGATTTCGACCGTGAGGATCTACTGATCGGTCTGTGCGCTGAGGCTGTTCCGTGTGGAGCCTTCGCCAGGCAAGCCCTTGAGAACGCGCAGGTCACCGCTGCGATCGACACCAACGAGCCGGATGTTCGGGCGCTGCTCACCAAGATCGAGGCGGGGGAGTTGGATGCCGGGATCACCTATGTGACCGATGTCGCTTCGACCGGCGGCGGCGTCGATGGCATCGATGTCCCGATCGACGTCAACGCCGCGGCCGAGTACCCGATCGCGACCCTCGTCGATGCTCCCAACCCCGGTGCTGCGGCCGCGTTCGTTGCGTTCGTCATCTCCGATGAAGGGCGTTCTATCCTCGAGTCGCACGGATTCGGTACCCCATGAGTATTTCAACGCCGGAGCGCCGCCGGGTACGGAGTCGTCCTCCGGTGTTCCTCGTAATCCTCGGTATCCTGGGGCTGGCGATTTTCGTGATCCCGTTCGTTGGATTGCTGGCCCGTGTCCCGTGGTCCGACCTCCCCGAACTGCTGACGAGCGATATCGTCGTGGACGCCCTGCGGCTGTCGCTTCTGACGTCGATTGCTGCGACCGCCCTCGCTGCGGTGCTCGGCGTGCCGCTCGCCTGGCTGATGGCCCGGGTCGAGTTCCCGGGGCGAGCCATCGTCCGAGGCATCGTCACGCTGCCACTCGTGCTCCCTCCGGTGGTCGGTGGCGCCGCTCTTCTCTTCGCTCTCGGCCGACGCGGCCTCGTCGGTGAGCCGCTGTACGAAGCAACCGGCCTGGTCCTTCCGTTCTCAACCTGGGGGGTGGTGATCGCGAGCACCTTCGTGGCGATGCCGTTCCTCGTGATCACGGTGGAAGGTGCGTTGCGGAATCTGGACCAGCGCTACGAGGGCGCCGCCTCAACGCTGGGAGCGAGCAAGTGGACGGTGCTGCGCAGGGTCACGCTCCCGATGATTGGCCCATCGCTCCTGGCCGGACTCGTCCTCACCTGGGCCCGGGCGTTCGGCGAATTCGGAGCCACGATCACCTTCGCAGGCAACCTCCAGGGCAGAACCCAGACAATGCCGCTGGCTGTGTTTGTCGCCCTCGAAAGCGATCGTGACACGGCCGTTGCGATCAGCCTGGTGATGGTGGTGGTGTCGCTCGTCGTCCTGATCGCACTCCGTGAGCGCTGGTGGAAGGCGCTGTGACCCGGCAAGGGCTGGAGGCCCACCTCCAGGTGGTGGTGACGGATGCCTTCCGGCTCGAAATCCAGCTGTCGATCCCCCCGGGGAAGACGATTGCCCTGCTCGGTCCGAACGGCGCTGGGAAGTCGACCGCGGTGTCCGCCCTCGCCGGACTCCGACCAATCGACGGCGGACGGATCGAACTTACCGGTACGGTCCTCGACGATCCCGAACGGGCCGCGTTCGTTCCCCCGGAGCAGCGCCACATCGGCGTGGTGTTCCAGGACTACCTCCTCTTTCCGAACCTCTCGGTCCTCGAGAACGTGGCATTCGGGCTCCGCAGCCGCGGCGTGGCGCGCGATGAGGCTGTCACGCGATCTGAGACCTGGATCGAACGCCTCGGACTCGGCGGTCTTGGCGTCCGAAAGCCGTCGCAGTTGTCGGGAGGGCAGGCACAACGGGTCGCGCTGGCAAGGGCGCTGGTCACCGAACCCGACCTTCTGCTGCTCGATGAACCGCTGGCCGCCCTCGACGTCACCACGCGAGCCGAACTGCGGCGTACCCTCGCAGAGCATCTTCGGACGTTCCCCGGACCCCGGCTGTTGATCACCCATGATCCGACCGAAGCGTTCCTGCTCGCCGACGAGATCCATGTCATCGAGGATGGAGAGATCACCCAGAGCGGCACGGCCGACGAGATCCGCCTGCGTCCTCGCACGGCGTATGTTGCGGACCTCGTTGGCTCGAACCTATTTGCCGGAGTCGCAGATGGCGGGCGTGTCGAGACCGCCGGGCACCATCTGCACGTTGCCGACACTGATGCTGCGGGCGACGTTCTGATCACGATTCGCCCGACGGCGGTGTCGGTGCATCTCCACGAACCGGACGGGAGTCCGCGCAACACCTGGCCGACCACGATCGAATTGATCGAACCGCTTGGCGAACGCACCCGACTCCGCACCGGGGGACCGCTGCCGTTGGTCATCGAGATCACGACCGAGGCCACGCGATCGCTCGACCTCGCAGCCGGGACCGACGTGTGGGTTGCTGTCAAAGCCACTGAGATCGGTGTCGAGACCGACCGGCCGGTATCTCAGCGTTCCGGTAGCCGGCCGGATGCCGCCGGTGGTCGCCCGTAGTACCGTCCCGATCCAGATGAACGGCTACGGGCAAATGACCGAGGAACTCTTCGGCGTGCGCGGCGACGTCACGCCGCTGCCGGGCGAGTTCGACGACAACCGGAAGGTCGTCGACACCGACGGCCGCGCCTACCTGCTTCGCATCACTCCTGCACATCAGGATCCGGCGATGCTCTCGTTCCGTCAATCGGTGATCGCAGCAATGGGCGGAGAGACGATTGAGACGCCACGGGTCGTCCCGACCGTGGACGGTGCCCCCTGGGCCACGCTCGAAGACGGGCGGTTCGTCCACCTCTACACCTGGGTTGATGGTGCGCCATACAGCGAGGTCGGCCGACCTGCGGACCTGGCAACCGAGATCGGGGTGGTCGCCGGCACCGTGGTGAACGCACTCGCAGATCTGGAGTCCGGACCCCGCCCCGATCGGTTCCTCTGGGATCTCACTGATGCCGTCCGGATTGTGGGGGAACGGGCCGTCAGGATTGTCGACCCGCTCCGCCGCAGGCTGATCAATGATGTGCTCCGCCGCATCGCGCGCATCAACTACTCCACGCTCCCACGGCAGGTCCTGCACAACGACCTGAACGATGAGCACCTCATGGTCCGCGACGGAGTCATCACCGGCGTCATCGACTTCGGCGACGCGGTCTACACCGTGCGCGTGGCGGATCTCGTCATCGCCTGCACCTACGCCATGCTCGACCAGGACGATCCGGTCACCGTTGCGGCAGGCGTGATCGCCGGATATCGAACTGTTGCCTCGCTCGAAGAAGTCGAGGCCGACGTGATGCTCGACTTCATCCTGGCCCGCCTCGCGACCTCCGTTACGGTGTCCGCCGCCCGCGGTGGCGCCAACCCTCACCACATGCTGACCGAGTCCATGGCGTGGGACCTGCTCGAACGGCTGATGCTCGGTGGCACGGACGGCATCGCAGCAGAGCTCGCCACGGCGGCCGGCTACCCCCGGGAGCCCAGTCATGTCACGGCAGACCTGCTCGATCGGCGTTCCGTGCTCGGCCCATCGCTCCGCCTCAGCTACCAGGATCCGCTCACCATCGTGCGCGGCTCGGGAACGTATCTCTACGACGAGCGCGGGCGCCGTTACCTGGACTGTGTGAACAACGTCTCGCATGTCGGCCACGGGAACCGGGCCGTGGCCCGGGCCGCCGCCGACCAGATGCTCGTCCTCAACACCAACACGCGGTACCTCCACCCCGACATCTTCCGGTATGCGGAGCGGCTCTTCGCGACGCTCCCCGGTCACCTCGACCGCGCCTTCCTCGTCAACTCCGGCAGCGAAGCCAACGAACTCGCGATCCGTCTCGCACGCACCGCAACCGGTCGCCACGACATGGTGTGTCTGGACCACGGATACCACGGCACCACCTCCACGCTCGTCGACGTGAGCCCGTACAAGTTCGATGCGCCGGGCGGCAAGGGCCGGCCCGACTGGGTGCATGTGCTCCCGTCGCCGGATCCCTATCGGGTCCCCGAATTCGGCGGCAATGGCGCCGGGCGGAGGTACCGGGCGCTGGCGGACGGGGTCCTCGACGGAACCGACCCGGCCGGCCTCATTGCCGAGACGCTGCCCGGATGTGGTGGCCAGGTGATTCCAGAGTCGGGAGTTCTGGAGGCTGCATACGACGCGGTGCGGGCGAGAGGCGGACTCGTGATCGCCGATGAGGTGCAGACCGGGTTCGGCCGTACCGGCATCTTCTGGGCGTTTCAGCGATACGGTCTCGACCCGGACATCGTCACGATGGGGAAGCCCGCGGGGAATGGGCATCCGCTCGGGGTGGTCGTCACGACCAGTGCGATCGCCGCAGCGTTTGACAATGGGATGGAGTACTTCAACACGTTCGGCGGCAATCCCGTGTCGGTCGCGATCGGGAACGCGGTACTCGACGAGATGGATCGTCTCAATGCCGTCCGCCACGGTGTCCTGCTCGGCGACTCCCTCCTCGAATCGCTGAAGGCGCTTGCGGAGCGACACGACGGCATTGGCGACGTGCGCGGCGCCGGCCTCTATCTGGGCGTCGAGTTGGTCGAGGACCGTGAATCGAAGGCTCCGGCGACTGGCCGCGCACGAGCCGTCGTCGAGTACGCGAAGGACCGTGGGGTCTTGCTGAGCGTCGACGGACCGTTTGCGAACGTCATCAAGATCAAACCGCCGATGGTGTTCGGCACAGCAGACGCCGACCGTCTGGTCTCGGTGTTGGACCAGGCCCTCACCGCCGTCTAACGCCACGAACCCAGGGTTCTCCACCTCGTATATGACGCCGTCAGCCCGCGGTACAGCCGCGGGCGGAGCCTCTCGTCATTCTCTGGGCCCACGGCGTCAAATAGAAAGCGGAGAACCCTGGGTTCGCAGCCTTGTATATGGCGGCGTCAGCCCGCGGAATGGGATCCGCCAGCTGGCGATTGTCAGCCCTCCGGGGACGGCGGTCCCGACGACTCCCAGCGCCAGGCGGATTCGATGATGTCCCCGAGGTCGGTCGTCTGTGGTGACCAATCCAGCACGCTGCCCGCTCGGTCGCAGGTTGCCACCAGGATGGCGGGATCGCCGGACCGGCGTGGCGAATCGACGGCATCGATCGGCATGCCGGTCACCGCTTCGGCAGTCGTGAGAACCTCGCGAACGCTCGCCCCGTGGCCAACCCCGAGATTCAGGGCGGTGGTCGCGCCGCCACCGCGCAGGTAGTCGATGGCACGCACATGGGCGGAGGCAAGGTCGCTGACGTGGATGTAGTCGCGAACGGCGGTGCCATCCGGGGTAGGCCAGTCGCTTCCAAACACCATCATCGGTGTTCCCTGGCGTGCCGCTCTGAGGGCGAGAGGGATCAGATGGGTCTCGGGATCGTGGCGCTCTCGCCGCAGGTCGGTGGCGCCCGCCGCGTTGAAGTAGCGCAGAGATACGGCCTGTAGGCGTCCGGCGGCCGAGAGATCCTCGAGGACCATCTCGACGACCAGCTTGGTGTTGCCGTACGGGCTCGTCGGAGCCTTCGGATGATTCTCGGGAATCGGGACCTCGATCGGGTCGCCATACACGGCGGCCGACGACGAGAACACGGCGTTCTCGACACCGAGATTTGACAGCGTCTCGAAGAGGCTGATGCTCTCTGCGACGTTGCGCTGCCAGTAGAGCGCCGGCTTGGCGACGGACTCGCCGACGGCAATCAACCCGGCGAAGTGGACACAGGAGTCCACCTCTTGCTCTTCAACGATCCGCGCGACGGCTTCCGTGTCGCCTACGGCTGCCTGGTAGAACGGGACGTCGCTATCGACAACCTCGCGATGGCCCCGGCTGAGGTCGTCGATGATGACTACCTGCTCGCCGTGGGCGCGTAGTTGATCGGCGACGACGCTGCCGATGAACCCGGCCCCCCCGGTTACGAGCACACTCATGTCGTGTTCTCCTCTGTTGTGACGCTGGTGCCGTCGGACGGTTTGCATACGAAGAGCGACGGTTCGAGCTCCGTCCACTCGCGGTAGATGCGCGCCGTCTCGGCAAGGAACTCATCGAGGCGCTCGCTCTCCACCAAGGCGACGGCGCTTCCGGCGAACCCTCCTCCGGTCATTCGAGCTCCGAGACATCCGGGAGCGGCCAGTGCCGCGTCAACCATGGCATCGAGTTCGCTACCGGAGACTTCGTAGTCGTCGCGAAGACTCTCGTGAGAAGCAACCATCAATCGGCCGACTTCGGTCACGTCGCCGTCTGCGAGTGCCTCGGCAGCGTCGAGCGTACGCTGATTCTCCGAAACGACGTGACGGGCTCTCCGGTAGAGCAGCGGATCGTCCAGGCGGTTGCGCTCGAGTTCGACGGCGGAGAGATCTCGAAGGTAGGCCTTCCCGTAGGCCACCGTGGCGGCTTCGCACTCCTCGCGCCGTTCGTTGTACCGGCTCTCGGTCAATCTCCGTCTGGTGGCGGTGTCGAGGATGACGACGTCGGTCCCATCCGGGATTGCGACGGCGCGTGTGCTGAGGTCGCGGCAATCGATGAGGACAGCGTGGCCTTCCATCCCGGTTCCGCACACCAACTGATCCATCACTCCGCTGCTCAGGCCGAGCCATCCGTTCTCAACCCGCCAACCGGCCAACGCGGCGCGACGAGGATCCCAGTCGAACCCGCTCGTGACCGATAGCGCCCGTGCCGTCGCCATTTCGAGCGCTGCTGAGGATGAGAGTCCCGCACCCGGAGGCAGATCGGAGGTGAGGACACCGTCGAATCCAACGAGGACCTCGCCTTCTTCGGTGAGTTCGTGAGCCATGCCCTCGACATAGGCGGTCCAGCCTTCGTGCTCTTCTAGTCGATCGAGGTCGATCTCTGCCCACTCACCGGTGAGTTCCGCCCAGATCCGAATCCGGCGGTCGGTCCGGGGGCGCATGGCCAGCCAGAGGCCCTCGTCGATGGCGATCGGAAGAACGAAGCCTTCCGAGTAGTCGGTGTGGTCTCCGATGAGGTTCACCCGGCCGGGAGAACGCACCATGTAGGCCGGTGGTTCGCCGAACTGCTCGACAAAGCCAGTTCGGGCCCGCTGTTCTGCGGTTGCGGCCTCAGACATCGACGGCTCGCAGCAGGTCGGCTTGATTCTCGGGCGTGATGTCGTTGATGAACACGTCCATGCCCGACTCGGAACCGGCGAGGTACTTCAGCTTGTCCGCAGAGCGGCGAACCGAGAACACCTCGAGGTGCAGGGCAGCGAGGTCACGATCCCGGTGGGTCGGGGCCTGGTGCCAGGCGGCGATGTACGGGAGCGGCTGGTCGTAGAGGCCGTCGAGGCGCTTCAACACATCGAGGTAGATGCCAGGGAATTCGGAACGTTCGGCTTCGTTCAGGTCGGTGAGGTCCGGCATGCGCCGGTGGGGATAGATGTGCACCTCGACCGGCCAACGGGCGGCCGCCGGCACGAACGCCGTCCAGTACTCGCCGGAGACGATGACCCGGCGTCCGGATTCACGTTCGAGGGCGAGCATGTCGTCGTAGAGGTTGCCGCCGGTGGTTTCGCGATATTGTCGCGCGTTGTCCAGCATGCGGGTGGTGCGCGGCGTCACGAACGGGTAGGCATAGATCTGGCCGTGCGGATGGGCCAGCGTGACCCCGATCTCCTCGCCACGGTTCTCGAACGGGAACACCTGCTCGACTTCCGGCATCGCACTCAACACCTTGGTCCGTTCCGTCCACACATCGAGGACCATCCTGACCCGCTCGGGGGAGAGATCGGCGAACGCCGTGTTGTGGTCGCTGGTGAAGCACACGACCTCGCAGCGACCGACGCCGGGACGGCGGGCAAAGAGTTTCGATCCCGGTTCCACCAGCGGTTCCACCTCGGCAACGTCGCTGGCGAGGCTCGGGAACCGATTCTCGAAGACCACGATGTCGTAGTCGGGACTCGGGATCTCCGATTGGTTGGCCTCGTCGCTCGGGCAGAGCGGGCACTCGGCGGCCGGCGGCATGAACGTGCGTCCCTGACGGTGAGAGGCGACCGCGACCCACTCGTCCCGGAGCACGTCGTAGCGGATCTCGGACGACGTCGAGGTCTCCGGTAGGTCGCGAAGGTCAGGTGTGTCGCGTACGACGGATTCGTCTTCGTCGTAGTAGATCAACTCGCGGCCGTCGGCCATCGTTGTCACGGTCTTCTTCATCCGACGATCCTGCTTTCCGGAGTGGCGCGGACGATGATCAGTTCACCGACCGTCGATTCGAGTGCTTCACGTGCGTCGGGGTCGAGGCCCTCATCGGTGATGAGGATGTCGGCCTGGTTCAATCGGGCGATCGTGCTGATACCAACGACGCCCCACTTCGAATGATCGGTGACCACCACGAGTCGACGTCCCGATCCGATGAGGGCGCGGTTGGTCTCGGCCTCGCGCAGGTTCGGCGTGGTGAACCCGGTGTCGGGGCTCATTCCGTGCACCCCGATGAACACGAGGTCGACGTGGAGTTCCGCCAGCGCGTTGATCGCGACGGGGCCGACCAGCGCGTCCGACGGTGTCCGGATGCCACCGGTGAGGAGCACCGTTTGGTCGGTCCGACCGTTGGTGTAGAGGATGTCGGCGATGTGGATCGAATTGGTGACGACGGTGATCCCCGGCACGTCGACGAGTTCGTTGGCGAGCGCGTGCGTCGTGGTGCCGGCGCTCATGGCGATTGCCGAACCCGGCTCGACCAGGCTGGCCGCAGCGGCTGCGATCGCGTGCTTCTCCCCCTGCTGGAGCGCGGCCTTCGCTGTGAATCGCGGCTCGTACGAAGGACTGTCGGCGACGCGGGTCGCTCCGCCGTGGACTTTCTGAACGAGACCCGCGTCCGCGAGCACACCGAGGTCGCGGCGGATGGTCATGTCCGATACTTCGAGGTTTTGGACGAGGTCGGAGACGCGAACGGCTCCGTTCCGAAGCACGAGTTCGAGGATGGCTTCCTGGCGTTGTTCCGCGAGCATGTCAGTCGGCCTCCTCTTGGACGATGGCCACGGCTCCGGCCTTCAAACTCAGGGTCCCGGTCACGTCCCGATCGGCGACGAGGTCGCGTCCCCTAGTCCTGACGTATGCGGGTTCATCGCCGTGGTTGATCAGGAAGAGATACGAGCCCTCCGGTCCCGAGCGCCGTGTGGCTTCGAGCCCCGGGGGAGCGGTCACGCGGGGAATCGGCGGCTTGACGCGCGTGGTCTTGAGAGCGGTACGGACCAGGGCGTCGGTCGCTGCCTGGTCGAGGCGGGTCGCGATGTACCAGGCGGTGCCCTCCCCGTGATGGTGTTCGGTCACGGCCGGCACGCCGGGAAGTGGACCATCGACGTAGCTTGCGAGCGCGGTGGCTCCTTCGAGGTGGAGGAGTTCACACCAGGTGTCGACTGTCGAGTCGTCATCGAGCGTGACCTGCTCGCCCTCTCGGAGGGGGAAGAACTCCTCGACCCGAATGCCGAGCGTGTGGCGGAACGCGCCGGGGTATCCGCCGAGGTAGATGTGCAGGTTCTCATCAACGGTTCCACTCAGATAGGTGACGATCGCCGATCCGCCGGAGGCGACAAACCGATCGAAACGCTCGGCCATGTCCCGATTCGCTATGTAGAGGGAAGGGATGACGACGAGCGAGTACGGCGTGAGGTCGCGGTCCGGCGGCACGACGTCGACCGTGATGCCGGCGTTCCACAGTGAGCGATAGAGAGCCTGCACCCGATCGCGATAGGTCACGTCGATCGACGGGTGGGCCCGTTCGTCCAGTGCCCACCATGACTCCCAGTCGAAGACGAGCGCGACTTCGGCCGTCACGCTGGTGCCGATCATGCCGTCGAGTCGTTCGAGGATGGCGCCGAGTTCGGTGACCTCTCTCCAGACCTTGGTGTCCGTGCCGGCGTGGGGGACCATGCCGGAGTGGTACTTCTCTGCGCCGGCTCGCGAAGCACGCCACTGGAAGAACATGACGCCGTCGGCCCCTCGAGCCACATGTTGCAGGCTGTTGCGGATCATCTCGCCTGGCTGTTTCGCGATGTTGCGCGGCTGCCAGTTCATGGCGCTCGTCGAGTGCTCCATCACCATCCACGGCGTGTCCTCGACGAGGCAGCGGGATGCGTCGGCCGCGAAGGCGAGTTCGACGTAGGCCTCCGGGTCGGCCGTGTTGAGGTAGTGGTCGTTGGCGACGATGTCGACTTCGGGAGCCCAGGACGCGTAGTCGAGGTCCTTCTTGAAGGCATTCACCATGAAGTTCGTCGTGATCGGGATGGTCGGTGTGATGGCCCGGAGGACGTCTCGCTCGGCGCGGTGGATGTCGAGACAGGCGTCGGAGGAGAAGCGGTGGAAGTCGAGATCTTGCGTTGGGTTGTGGAAGGTGCCTGTCTGGCGGGGAGGCAGAACGTCGTCCCACTCCGAACAGCGCTGACTCCAGAACGACGTTCCCCATGCCTCGTTGAGGTCGTCGAGATCGCCGTAGCGAATCTTGAGCCAGGTTCGGAATGCGTCAGCGCTCATGTCGCAGTAGCAGCGCGCGTTGTGTCCGCCGATCTCGTTGTTGACGTGCCACATGGCGAGCGCCGGGTGTCCGGCATAGTGCTCGGCGATCGCTGCCGTGAGTCCGAGCGCGTGTTCGAGGTAGATCGGCGAACTGGGGCAGTACGCCTGACGAGAGCCGGGCCAGACACGTGACCCGTCTTCAAGGATCGGGAGTGTCTCGGGGAAGAGACGCGAGAACCACGGCGGGGGAGAGGCGGTCGCGTTGGCCAGGTTTGCATTGATACCGGCGCCGGCGAGGCCGTCCATCACCTCGTCGAGCCACGAGAAGTCGAGAACGCCGGGGCGCGGCTCGAGGTGTGCCCAGGAGAAGATGCCAACGCTCACGAGGTTCACCTTCGCCGTGCGCATGAGGTCGAGATCCTCGGCCCAGACGGCGTGATCCCACTGCTCGGGGTTGTAGTCGGCTCCGTATGCCGGCGTGCCGAGGAATGAGAGCGCGTGACCCATGCGGTCAAGATTGCACCAAGAGAACCCACAAGTCAACACATTCCACCACATATCCACAGGCTGGGTGTTGGAGGTCGAATTGCGAAGGAAGGCTGTGAGGATATGAAGAATCCGGGCATCCGATGCGAATGCCACTTGACACGGACCCGATTTCCAGGTCAAATAGTGGGACGATCTGTTGGATTCTGTTTGAATCAGTTCAGGTATGAGTCCACAGACACATGGAGGAGGAGTCTGAATGGCCAAGATCGAGACACCGAGCGACTCCAGCGGCCCGAGCATTAGCCGCCGGAACCTCATCAAGGGAGCGGCGGCCGGCGGCAGTTTGCTGGTCGTGCCGAGCCTGCTCGCCGCCTGCAGCGATGATGGCGGAGACACAACCACCACGGCAGCTGCCGGAGATACGACAACGACGGCGGCCGGTTTGCCCCTGGCGGGTACCACGGTCTCTGTCGGATCCAACGCTTCGGACGAGCTGACCAAGAACGCCTACGGCGCGATGTTTGATCGGTTCCAGGAGGTCTCGGGCGCCGAGCTCGACATCAACACGGTCGATCACAACACGTTCCAAGAACAGATCAATACCTATCTCCAGGGCCAGCCGGACGAGGTCTTCACCTGGTTCGCCGGCTACCGGATGCAGTTCTTCGCCGACAAGGGTCTCGCGACCCCGATCTCCGACGTGTGGAGCGCCGAGCTCGATGCGAACTTCGATCCCGGCTTCAAGCAGGCGTCGACGGGTCTCGACGGTGAGCAGTATTTCGTGCCGTTCGTCACCTACCCCTGGGCGCTCTTCTATCGCAAGAGCGTGTGGGAGGAGGCGGGCTACACCGTCCCGACGACCATGGACGAATGGGTCGCGGTCTGCCAGGCGATGGAGGCCGATGGTCTCGTCCCGATCGCCTTCGGCGACAAGGACGGTTGGCCGGCGATGGGCACATTCGACTACTTCAACATGCGCATCAACGGGTACCAGTACCACGTTGACCTGATGGCGCATCGCGAGAAGTGGGACGATCCGCGGACGAAGGAAGTCTTCGCCACGTGGAAGGACATGCTGCCCTACCACCAGCCCGGAGCGCTCGGCCGCACCTGGCAGGAGGCCGCACAGTCGACCGCCAGCGGCGACGCCGGCATGTACCTGCTCGGCATGTTCGTCGGCGAGCAGTTCCAGGAGTTCTCGCAGGAGGCTCGCGACGACCTCGACTTCTTCGCCTTCCCGGAGATCAATCCGGAGTTCGGGCAGGACTCGGTCGACGCACCAATCGACGGCTTCATGCTGTCGAAGGAAGCTCCCAACGACATCGAAGGCGCCAAGGCGCTTGCGGCGTTCATCGGGACCGGCGAGGCCCAGAACTACTACACGGCTGTGAACTCGAACTGGTTGGCTACGGCCAAGGATGCCGACACGAGCGGCTACACCGGCCTGCAAAACAAGGCGCTGGAGTTGATCGGTTCGGTCGACAACATCGCGCAGTTCCTCGATCGTGACACCCGACCCGACTTCGCGTCGACGGTCGTGCTGCCCTCGATCCAGAACTGGTTGAATGATCCGGAAGACATCGACGGCATCACGGCGTCGATGGAAGAGCAGGCCACGGCGATCTTCGCCACGGAGCAGTAGGGTCCACCTGCGATAACGAGGTAGTGAGTATGGGCGCGAGTACCACCCAAGTCGCGACGAGCGAGTCGACGGAGAAGAAGCCGAAGAAGTCACGCTTCAGCCTCCACACTCGCCGCGACAAGGTGGTGCTTGCGCTCTTGCTCGGCATCCCTGCTGCGATCCACGTCTTCTTCGTCTGGGTTCCGGCACTCCTGTCGATCGTCCTTTCGTTTGCGCGGTGGGACGGGATCGGCGGCGTTGAAGCGATCGAGTGGGTTGGTGTCACCAACTACGAACAGATCGCCACGATCTATCCGCCCTTCTGGCCGGCGGTTACCCACAACTTCATCTGGCTCGGTTTCTTCATCTTCATTGCGACACCGTTCGGCATGTTCCTTGCCGTCCAACTCGACAAGGAGCTGAAAGGGTCGAGGTTCTATCAGAACGCCTTCTACGTGCCCGTCGTCCTGTCGCTCGCCCTGGTCGGGTTCATCTGGCAGTTGATCTACTCGCCGGAAGAGGGCCTGATCAACAACCTCCTCGGTCGGACCGACCCGGAGAACCTCATCGACTGGCTCGGCAACCCGAGCATCAACCTCTACATGATTCTGATCGCCGCGAGTTGGCGCCACGTCGGGTACATCATGATTCTCTACCTCGCCGGCTTGAAGGGTGTCGACCCGACCCTCAAGGAGGCCGCCGCGATCGATGGAGCAACCGAACGCCAGACCTTTTTCCACGTGGTGTTCCCGGTCCTCAAGCCGATCAACCTCGTGATTCTCGTCATCACGATCATCGAGTCGCTCCGCGCCTTCGACATCGTCTACGTGACGAACAAGGGGACCAACGGCCTCGAGCTGTTATCGACCGCGGTCACCAACAACATCATTGGTGAGGCCAGCCGTGTCGGGTTCGGTTCGGCACTCGCTGTGATCCTCCTCCTGCTTTCGTTGGGAATCATCATCCCCTACCTCTGGCGAACGTTCCGAGCAGATGAGAAGGCAGCATGACCACCACGGCACCCGATACCAAGGACAAGGTCGACACCGCTCAGGTGCGCGCGAAGTGGCGCCGGCGAGGCCTTCAGACCTTCCTGTTCATCACCGCGATGGTGTGGCTCGTTCCGCTGCTGTGGGCCGTCTATACGTCGCTCCGCCCGTATTCGTCGACGGCGGAGAATGGCTACGTCTCGATCGGCGGCGAGTACAACTTCCAGAACTACATCGACGCCTTCACCCAGGGCGAGATGTTCAAGTACTTCGTCAACACGCTGATCATCACGGTCCCCGCCGTGATCTTTACGCTGCTCCTCGCGTCGATGGCCGCATTCGTGCTCGCGCGATTCAGCTTCAGATTCAACCTCATCATGTTGATGCTGTTCACGGCAGGGAACCTGCTTCCGCAGCAGGTGATCATCACCCCGCTGTATCGCATGTATCTCGAGATGCCGTTGCCGAGTTGGCTCGCCGAGAGCGGCATCTTCTACGACAGCTACTTCGGGATCATCGCCATCCACATCGCGTTCCAGATGGGATTCTGTACGTTCGTGCTCTCGAACTACTTCAAGTCGCTGCCACCCGATCTCAACGAGGCAGCGTTCGTGGACGGTGCGTCGGTCTGGCGCCAGTACTGGAACATCATCATGCCGCTGGCGCGTCCTCCGCTGGCAGCCCTGGCGGTGCTCCAGTTCACCTGGATCTACAACGACTTCTTCTGGGCCCTCGTGCTGATGGTGTCCGGCGATAAGCGGCCGATCACGTCATCGCTGCAGAATCTGAGCGGCACGTTCTTCAGGAACAACAACCTGATCGCTGCCGGTTCGCTGCTTGCTGCGATCCCGACGCTGCTCGTCTTCGTTGTGCTGCAGCGGCAGTTCGTCAAGGGCCTCACGCTCGGTTCGACGAAGGGCTGACGCTGCCGGATTCCGAACGGCCGATCAACGGATCTCGAGGACGAATCCTCCGCGGGCCGGAATCGTCAAGCCGATTGGTGTGCCGGGAATCACCGGAATCTCGGTGATGTCAAGTCCCGCGTCAACTCTGTCTTGCAGCAGCATCCCGCTGCGCTTCTCTTCGAGCCATGAAGGGTTGATTGTCACGTCAACGGCTTCGGGCCCAGCAATGCCTGCCACGTACCAGGCGTCGCCGCTTCGGCGTGCGATCACGCTGTGCGTGCCGGGGAAGCCGTCGACGTGCCGAATCTCGTCCCACGCCGCGGGTATCCGGGTCAGGAGGTCGACGACCTCAGCTGGTAGCGAGCGGTAGGACTCGATGCTGTCGGCGTAATGCTGGACGCCGGACTCGTAGAGCACTCCAAGGGCGATCTCGTGTGCGGTCGACGTGAGGTGCGGATACAGCTGGTCGCTGATCGTCACCGGCGTGTAATCCATCGGGCCGATCACGTTGCGGGTGTAGGGCAGGATCGTGTTGTGCCAGATCGCCGTCTCCGGGAACTCCGATGCGAACGCGTACTGCTCGCCACCGCGCACGCCCTCCACGGACATGAGGTGCGGCCACGTGCGGTGCCACCCGCGCGGCACCGGGCACCCGTGCAGGTTGACCATGATCCCGAGGTCCGCTGCGTCGGCAAGCACGTCCCACATGAGCTCGATGCCATCCGGTTTGTCGCTCTGGAAGAAGTCGACCTTGACACCCGCGATGCCCCAGTCGGCGAGCTTGGCGAACTCGGCGCGTCGCTTCTCCGCCTCGTGCATGCGATCGCGCGGCCGTTCGGTGACGGCGTTGTGCGGGCCACCCGAGTTGTACCAGAGCCATGTCGCGATCCCACGCTCGCGGGCGTACTGTGCCAGCGCGGCGATGTCGGCCTCCCGATGGACGTCCCAGTTGGCGTCCACCATCGTGTGCTCCCAACCCATCTCCGCGGCGAAGTCCGCATAGCGGTAGAGGTCGGGCAGCGACTGCGGGCTGTCGTGATCGGACCACCAACTCCATGATGCCCGACCCGGGGTGATCCAGGTGGTGTCCTCGATCTTGGAAGGGCTGGCGAGATCGGTGATCAACGTCGTCTCGACAATCCCGTCGAGGCTCTCGGCAACGACGATGACACGCCACGGGGACTGCCACATCCCGTCGAAGGTCGGCCACACGTCTCCGAGACCGAGACCCTCATCGGGTTCGGGGGGAACCATCCGATAGGTACCGTCGGCTGCGGCCGACAGATGCATGCCGACCGCCGGCGGGACGAGATCGGATTCCGCGATGAGGACCCAGCGATCGCTGGTGTGGAAGAGGGCCGGCATGTTCCAGGACGGTCCCGGTTCCGGCGAGCCGATCGGGATGGCGTTCGCGTAGAGCGCTTCGTAGGCGGGAGTGAAGAGGGTGGCGGCGTCGTGGGGCTGAATCCACGCGTGCCCTTCGCCGAGATGGAACTCCGTGAGCTCAGCCGTCAGCTGCGATTCACCCGCAGGCGTTCCGGTCACCCGGTAGCGGAAGGCAGCGCCGTCGTTGGAGACCCGAACGACGAGTTGGCCTTCGTCACCAGCCTCGTTGCAGAAGGTCGCGATACGTTCGCGAGCATCGACCTCGACCACTCTCTGCTTCCCATGAAGCAGGTGATAGGTCTCCTGGATCGCCACCGCATCACTTACAGCCGCAACAAAGACGCCGGAGAGGCGACCGGAGGTGTGCTCGATACCGAGGCGGGATTCCTCCACAATCTCGGTGTCGTCGTGCAGTATTCGGTACGCCAGAGCGGGCTGTCCGTCATCGCGGGTCGCCACGATCTCAAAGGCGAGGCGACCGTCGGGGGAGACAACGGTCCAGGGTGATTCACTCATGATGGGTTCCTCTGTTCCACGGGCTTCGGCGACGCCGGATGGTAATGCTGGGACCGGCTCCGTCGGCCGACTCGAAGGCTTGCTGACGGCGGTACCGTGGCTCCGAAACCGAGAGGAGGCCCGAGGTGAGCGATCGATTCTCGCTGTACGGGAATGCGCTGCAATCGAAGTACGTCAAGCGCGCCCGCAAGTGGCAAGACATGTTCATCGAGAAGTTCTCGTACGACCCGGATGAGGAGTACGAACTCACCCTCTTCGACAACGAGTACCTGGGCTCCGTCTTCGGTCTGCAAGACATTCGCCGGAGCGGCGAAGGGGATCCGGTCGATCCGGAGAAGGGCGTCATCTGCGCCACCGTCCGGATGGGCTTCGGCCACTACCGGATCGCGATGGCGGGTGCATCGTGCGCGAAGGCGATGGGCTATACCCCCTACTGGCTCGACCTCCTCGCGGTCCCCGGCATCACCTCCGATGTGATCAATTGGTGGAACACCGGCTACAGCCGCTTCTCCCGGGTCTCCCAGCGCAGCAAGCTCTTCAATCAGTACGTGTGGGAACCGGTGACGACCGGTGACCGCACGCTCCCCGGCCTCTGGTGGGCGCTCAATGCTTTCGCCGTGGGCTGGCCCTGGCGGTTCATCAAGGCCAACGCCAGGGACTACCGGATGAGCGAACTCTTCGCCAACCTCCACCGGGGTCTTCCGGCCGAGACGCCGCTTCTCGGTTCTCACATGTGGAACTCGATGGGTGCGGTAGCGGGCGGGATGACCAACGTCGTCGACATGATGTTCGACAACTGGCCGATGGCGTTCCAGCTGATCGAGGGCGCACACCACGCCGTCCAGTCGCCGTCCGGCTACTACGGCTTCAGGACGATGCGCGGCTTCGACGAGAAGAACAGCATCCTCAACCCGGTCCCCAGCGACGCACTGACGTTCGTCGGACACCATGTCGACCACGAACTGGTCGAGAACATCGAGGTCGACTGCGCCAGCCGGATCGAACGGATGGAGAACGGGGAGCCCCGGCGGTTCCTCCTGACCATGGGCGGAGCAGGGGCACAGCGCGACCTGTTC
>Ga0316191_10001255_pt1 | contig 17634 bp, 29 predicted proteins | sample Eddworburr2cm_MG_FD_204928 | JGI IMG/M metagenome (GOLD analysis project Ga0316191, IMG submission 204928) | Coastal sediment microbial communities from Maine, United States - Eddy worm burrow 2 cm | ecosystem: Environmental > Aquatic > Marine > Coastal > Sediment | place: USA: Maine...
TCTGCCAGAATGAACTGAGTGTCTATCGGTCCCGGTGATACCAGGCCGACCTTGATGCCGCTGGCCTGCAGCTCTTCCGCGAGCGCCAACGTGAATGACCGCAAGCCCGCCTTGGTCGCGGCATAGATCGTTGATCCAGGCACCGGAGTTCGCCCGGCCATGGAGCCAACATTGATTATTACTCCGGATCCGTTTTCCTTGAGATAGGGAATGGCTATTCGACTCAGTATGATCGGTGCACGAAGATTGACGTCGACGATTTTTCCAAGTTCCGCCGCGTCCACATCCTCGACATTGCCACGCGCATGGTAGCCGGCATTGTTGACCAGCACGTCAATCTGTCCGAATTCGAAAGCCGCTTTCTTGAAAACATCGACGCAGGCATCTGCATCGGTCACGTCCATCGCGAAGATTTCTACTCGCGTCCTGTCACGTAATTCGTCGGCGACGGCCTCAAGGTTTTTCCTCGTGCGCGCGACCAGCATCAGGTTGGCGCCAGCATCGGCAAAAAGTTTTGCGGCCGCTGCACCCACACCTTCTGATCCGCCCGTTATTACGACGGTTTTGTCTTTGAGAATCATGTGGGGATGGTATCAGAACCCCAGGTAAGCTTTGATCTTCTTCCAGAGAGACGACTCCCAGCCGTAGACTTCAAGCGCGTTGGGATCGAGGGCTGCTACAGGCATGGTCGTATCAGGCGCGGGCGGGTCGTTCGCCGCAACGTCCTCGGGACGCAACTCGAGGCCGTGGTTTTTACCTTCCCTCGAAGTCGTAAGCCCGTCGACCTCGAGGCTCAGATACGGCAACACATCGTCATCGACGATGTCTTCAAGAAATACGGCATCCGGATCGAAGGCTTCCTTCGACAGGATTACGCAATCATCGAATGCATTGTTATGGTCGCTGATGGTCCTGCCCCTGTGGCGAAACACCAATAACCTTATGCCTCTTGCCCGGTTTTCGCTGTGAGCGGACTCACACAAACGAGATTACGTTAACTGCTTGAAAAACATGCGCTTTTCGACTTGCTTTTGCGACAAAAGGCAGCGTGTGTGACGAAATTCAAAAAAAAGGCCGAGCAAAGCCCGGCCTTTCCTGTGTTCCTGCAGGTGTCAGCAGAACTGCCTACTCGTCGGCAGCAGCCTCCTGGGTGGCCTGCTCCGTCAGCATGACAATTGCCATCGGCGCAGCATCACCGGGACGCGGACCCGTCTTCAGGATGCGCAGGTAACCACCTGGACGCTCCTTGAAACGCGGACCGATTTCCGAAAACAGCTTTCCGACAACTTCCTTGTCGCGAAGACGATTGAACGCCAGACGGCGATTCGCAACGCTGTCTTCCTTGGCGAGCGTGATAAGCGGCTCGACGACACGGCGCAGTTCCTTGGCTTTTGGCAGTGTCGTACGGATCGTCTCATGCTTCAGCATCGAGGCGGCCATATTACGAAACATGGCCTTACGGTGAGAGCTGTTACGACCCAGTCGACGACCGGATTTTCTATGACGCATTGTTCTATTCCTTCATGACAGGAGCGATCGGCCGCGCAAATCGCGCGCTGGAGCGCACTCCTACAATAATTTCATTACATCATGAGCTCGTGCTCAGGACGAAGGCTCGCCGGTGGCCAGTTATCCAGGTGCATACCCAGACCCAGGCCATGGCCTTCCAGAACTTCCTTGATCTCCGTCAGAGACTTTTTGCCGAGATTCGGCGTACGCAGAAGTTCAACCTCGGTGCGTTGCACCAGGTCACCGATGTACATGATGTTCTCTGCCTTGAGGCAGTTTGCCGAACGAACCGTAAGCTCGAGCTCGTCAACCGGACGCAGGAGAATCGGATCCACCTGGTTTTCGGCTTGTGCGCCAACGCCTTCCTCCTGACCCTGCAGGTCAACGAAGACAGACAACTGATCTTTGAGAATACTGCCAGCGCGGCGGATCGCCTCTTCGGGATCAATCGTGCCATTGGTTTCAATATCGATCAGCAGCTTGTCGAGGTCGGTCCGCTGTTCGACGCGGGCCGCTTCAACGTTATACGTCACGCGAACTATCGGGCTGAACGAGGCGTCGAGCTGCAGACGACCAATCGGGCCGGCCTGGTCTTCGAACGACGGCCGTTGCGTGGCGGGACGGTATCCCCTGCCGCGCTCGACCTGGAGGATCATGTTCAGCTCACCAGCTTTTGTCAGGTTGGCGATAACCATGTCCGGGTTCATGATTTCAACATCATGGTCCAGCTGAATGTCGCCTGCTGTGACAGGTCCCGGGCCCTTCTTCGAGACGCGTAGCTCGGCCGTGTCACGAGTATTCATCGTAACGGCAACCTGCTTGAGGTTGAGAAGAATATCTACGACATCTTCCTGTACGCCTTCGATGCTCGTGTACTCGTGGAGTACGCCTTCGATCTCTGCTTCCGTAATCGCAGCGCCCGGCATGGACGACAGAAGAATACGACGCAGGGCATTGCCGAGCGTGTGTCCAAAACCGCGTTCAAACGGCTCGATAACAACTTTCGCTTGCAGATCGTTGACCGGCGTTACTTTTACAACGCGCGGCTTCAGAAATTCGTGTACTGATTCCTGCATGGGGATATACCCTCCGATTACTTCGAGTACAGCTCGACGACTAGGTTTTCGTTGATGTCGGGGAGAATGTCTTCTCTATCCGGCAACGATTTCAAAACACCAGCCATCTTCTTGGCGTCCACTTCTACCCAGTCGGGCTGGCCGACCTGGCTCGCAATTTCTAATGCACTTTGGATGCGCAACTGCTTCTTCGCCTTTTCGCGAATTGTGATTGCATCGCCCGCCTTGAGCTGAGCCGACGGGATGTTAACGACCTTGCCGTTAACCTCAATGCTCTTGTGGCTAACGAGCTGGCGCGCTTCAGCACGAGTCGAGGCGAAGCCCATACGATAAACGGTGTTATCGAGGCGGCCTTCCAGCAAACGCAACAGGTTCTCACCAGTTGAGCCTTTCAGCTGCGCAGCACGCTTGTAGTAATTGCGGAACTGACGCTCGAGTACGCCGTACATACGACGGAGTTTCTGCTTTTCACGAAGCTGCAAACCGTAGTCCGACATGCGCGGACGGCGCTGCGTCGGTCCGCCCGGAGGTACTTCGAGCTTACACTTCGATTCGAGCGGACGTACGCCGCTCTTGAGAAACAAATCCGTGCCTTCGCGGCGCGACAGTTTGCACTTTGGTCCTAAATATCTTGCCATTGTTCAGCCTCTACACGCGGCGTTTCTTGGGCGGACGACATCCGTTGTGCGGAATCGGCGTCACGTCCTCAATACTTTGAATACGGAAACCCAGGGCGTTCAGGGCGCGAACCGCTGACTCCCGGCCCGGGCCTGGTCCACGAACACGTACGTCGACGTTCTTGACACCAAACTCGAGGGCAACACGGCCCGCCTTGTCTGATGCAACCTGCGCCGCAAACGGTGTGGATTTACGAGATCCTCGGAAACCACAACCGCCGGCTGTTGCCCATGAGAGAGCATTGCCCTGCCGATCTGTGATCGTGATGATCGTGTTGTTGAAGGAAGCATGAATGTGCGCAATTGCGTCAACGACGTGCTTTTTAACCTTCTTTTTCTTTGCTTCAGCCATCTAGGACTTACCTCTTGATCGGGCGCTTCGGTCCCTTGCGGGTCCGGGCGTTTGTACGAGTGCGCTGGCCACGCAGCGGCAAACCACGACGATGACGGATACCGCGGTAGGAACCGAGATCCATCAGGCGCTTGATATTCATCGACGTCTCGCGACGCAGATCGCCTTCGACCGTAAATGTCGCAACTGCCTTACGAAGTTTCTCAACTTCCGGCTCCGCGAGATCCTTGACCGGCGTGTTTCCTGCAACACCGGCTGCCTCGCAAATCTGCTGCGCTCGAGTGTTTCCAATTCCGTAAATCGACGTCAGTGCAATCACGACGTGTTTCGTCAATGGAATGTTTATGCCTGCTATACGTGCCACTTAAAAATCCTCGTAATAACGCGGGGCCTAGCCCTGGCGCTGCTTATGCCGTGCGTCAGTGCAGATCACCCGCACAACACCGTTGCGGCGAATGATTTTGCAGTTTCTGCAGATTTTTTTAACTGATGCTCTTACTTTCATGAGCTGTCTCCTAAACGCTGACGAATCAGCGTGCTTGTCCGCCCCGGCCGTAGTTGCGCAGGTTGGCTTTCTGCATCATGCCTTCGTACTGGTGACTCATGGCATGTGCCTGCATTTGCGACATGAAGTCCATCGTGACGACGACCAGAATCAGCAGCGAGGTGCCACCGAAGCTGAACGGCATGCTCGGGTAGAACATGCGAACGAACTCGGGCAGCAGACAAACACCTGCAATATACAGCGCGCCCCAGAACGTCAGTCGGGTCAGAACCCTGTCAATGTACTCTGCCGTGTGAGCGCCCGGCCGAATACCCGGCAGGAAAGCGCCCGCCTTCTTCAGGTTGTCCGCTGTGTCTTTCGAGTTGTACATCAGCGCCGTGTAGAAGAAGCAGAAGAAAATAATCATTGCTGCGTACAGCAATACGTAAACCGGCTGGCCGGGACCCAGGTTCGCACCAATGGTCTGCAACGCACGCTGAGCGGCGTTGGGTTCGGCTGCCTGGCCAAAAAACTGTGCGATCGTGGCCGGGAACATCAGGATGCTCGAGGCGAAGATTGGCGGGATAACACCCGACATGTTGATCTTGAACGGCAGGTGCGTGCTCTGGGCCTGGAACATCTTGCGGCCTTGTTGGCGCCGCGCATAGTTCACCGTTATGCGGCGCTGTGCGCGCTCCATGAACGTCACAAACACGATTGCCGCAACGCCGCCGATCAACATCAGGATCGCCGTAATTGCTGCCATTTCGCCATTCCGAACGAGTTCGGCCGTGCCAGCAATAGCTGCCGGAAGACCTGCCACGATGCCCGCGAGAATGATCATCGAAATGCCGTTGCCGATACCGCGTTCAGTAATCTGCTCGCCAAGCCACATCAGGAATACCGTGCCTGTAACAAGCGTAATACACGCTGTGATCAGGAACGCGGGACCCGGATTAACAACCAGTCCAACCTGGTTCTGCAACCAGCTTGCCGCCGCAACCGACTGGAAGCTCGCCAAAGCTACCGTGCCATAGCGCGTGTACTTCACGATCTGGCGGCGGCCCTGCTCGCCTTCCTTGCGCAACTGCTGGAGCTGCGGAACGATATGGCTCGCCATCTGCATGATGATCGACGAAGAAATGTACGGCACGATGCCGAGAGCGAAAATACCGAAGCGCGACAGTGCTCCACCCGAGAACATGTTGAACATGCCCAGCAGGTTGCCCGACTGCTGCTCGAAGAAATCGGCCAACGCAACCGGATCCACGCCAGGCACCGGAATGTAGGTACCAACGCGGTAAACGATCAACGCGCCGACAAGGAACAAGAGACGAATCTTCAATTCGCCAAGCTTGCTCGCCTGCTTCGCCAGTTCCGCCGGATTTTGTTGAGGCTTCTTCGCCACTTCGTTATTCCTGTCTTCGTTAATCGCGCGCCACATGTCCTGGGGACACGAAGCGGGCTTCTACGATACTTCCCTAAACTTCTATCGAACCGCCAGCTTTCTCGATCGCTTCGCGTGCACCCTTGGTGACCGCGAGACCTTTCAGCTTCACAGCTTTCTTAATTTCGCCCGACTTGATGACCTTCACCTTGGTCGTAAAAGCAGGCACGAGATTGGCCTTTTTCAACGCATCCATGTCGACGACGTCTACTTCTGGCAACTCGAGCTCGTGCAAACGCAGCTCCGCCGAGTACTTGGCCATGCGCGAACGGAAACCGACCTTTGGCAGGCGACGTTGCAGTGGCATCTGGCCACCCTCGAAGCCAACCTTGTGGAATCCGCCCGAGCGAGACTTCTGCCCCTTCTGGCCGCGACCACTGGTCTTACCCTGGCCGGCGGAATGACCGCGACCCAGGCGCTTGCCATCTTTTTTCGCACCCTTGGCGGGTGAAATTTCGTTAAGACGCATGTCAGGCTTCCTCTACCGACAACAGGTACGAAACACGATTGATCATCCCGCGGTTCTCCGGCGTATCGATGACCGAAACGGTCTGATGCATCTTGCGGAGACCCAGGCCGGCAACACACGCCTTGTGGCTCTTAAGCCGCCCGTGTTTGCTCTTGACCAGCGTGACCTTCAGCTCTTTTGGCTTCGCCATGATCTTGTCTCTAAATCTCTTTGGTTATGACCCGGGCCTTAAGCCAGGATCTCCTTAACTTTCTTGCCGCGTTTTGCAGCGATGGACTGCGGCGAGTGAATCTCCGACAGTCCCTTGATCGTCGCGCGAACAACGTTTATCGGATTGCGCGAGCCGTAACTCTTGGCGAGTACGTTACGTACGCCTGCCGCTTCGAATACTGCGCGCATCGCACCACCGGCAATTACACCAGTACCTTCCGATGCCGGCTGCATGTAGACCAGCGTGGCTCCGTGACGACCTTTTTTGGCGTATTGCAGCGTGTCATTGTTCAGGTTGATATTGATCATGTTGCGACGAGCAGCCTGCATCGCCTTCTGGATCGCAATCGGCACTTCACGTGCTTTGCCGTACCCGAAACCAACCTGGCCTTGACCATCGCCGACAACGGTCAGCGCGGTGAACCCAAATTGACGACCGCCCTTGACTACCTTGGCGACGCGATTGACGGTGACCAGCTTCTCAATGAAGTCATCGCCAGCTTGATTCTGTTCATTTCTTGCCATGTTTTAGTCCTGGCAGCTAAGCCGCCAAAAGTCCTCTTGAATTAAATAATCAGAACTTCAGACCCGCTTCGCGGGCAGCGTCGGCCAGTGCCTTAACACGACCGTGGTAACGGAAACCTGAGCGATCAAACGCCACTGTATCGATGCCGGCCGCTTTCGCCTTTTCGGCGATACGGGCGCCAACGATGGCAGCTGCTTCAACGTTTCCACCGTTTTTCATTCCCTTGCGAACCTCGGCCTCGAGCGTCGATGCAGACGCCAGGACCTGCCCTTCTTCAGCGCCGAGAATCTGCGCGTAAATATGGCGCGGCGTGCGATGAATACTCAGGCGGTTTGCTTTGAGTTCACGAATCTTCGCGCGGGCCCGACGGGCGCGACGCAAACGATTTTGTTTCTTGTCCAATTTCATCGGTATCTACCTAATTATTTCTTCTTCGCTTCCTTGAGCTGCACGCGCTCATCGGAATAGCGAACACCCTTGCCCTTGTAGGGCTCCGGCGGACGGAAGCCGCGAATCTCTGCGGCGGCCTGACCAACCTTTTGCTTGTCTGCGCCTTTAACCACGATCTCGGTCTGGCTCGGCGTCTCAACCGTCACGCCCTCCGGCGCTTCGTAAACAACCGGGTGCGAAAAACCGAGCGACAGGTTCAGGCTCTTTCCTTGTGCCTGAGCGCGATAACCAACGCCCTTCAGCTCCAGTTTCTTCTCGAAGCCATCGGACACGCCTTTCGCCATATTGGCAATAATGGCGCGCATCGTGCCGGCAATAGCCGTCGAGAAACGCGAGCCCGAACGCGGGGCCAGTGTCAGTACGTTCTCTTCCTTCTTGAGCTCAACCTCTGAATTCAACTCAAGCGAAAGCTCGCCGTTGCCGCCTTTCAGCGTGACAACATTGCCGTCTTGCTTGAACTCAACACCTTTCGGCAGCTCAATCGGTTCTTTTGCAACTCTTGACATAGTTCTGTCTCTTCTGAATGAGGACCGGCATCAGCTAACGATGCAGAGAACCTCACCACCAATACCTTTCTCGCGCGCCTGGCGATCGCTCATTACGCCCGCAGACGTTGAAACGATTGCAACACCGAGGCCGCCCAATACCTTTGGCAAGTCTTCCTTGCCCCGGTAAATACGCAACCCGGGCCGACTGGCACGTTGGATCTTCTCGATAACCGGCACGCCTTCGAAATACTTGAGTTCAACTGTGAGCTCTTTCGTAGCGCCTTCACCATCGGTCGCGAAACCGGTGATATAGCCTTCGTCCTGCAGTACTTTCGCGATAGCTTCTTTTGCTTTCGAGGCCGGCATCGACACGGCAACCTTGCGTGCCTTCTGTCCATTGCGAATGCGCGTCAGCATATCTGCGATTGGATCGGTCATACTCATGTTCTGTCTCCGCCTACCAGCTGGCTTTTGTCAGGCCGGGAATTTCGCCATTCATGGCGGCTTCACGCAGCTTGTTACGGCCAAGGCCGAACTTGCGATACACGCCGTGCGGACGACCCGTTATCGAACAGCGCGCACGCTGCCGTGTCGGGCTACCGTCGCGCGGCAACTTGTTGAGTTTCGCCTGTGCAACAGCGCGTTCTTCGTCCGAGCTGTTGATGTTGCGAATGATCGCCTTGAGTGCCTTGCGCTTCTCAGCCTGCTTCGCTACCAGCTTGGTACGCTTGAGTTCGCGCGCAATCATCGACTTCTTAGCCATGCTATTTCCTATTTCTTGAATGGGAAGTTGAACGCTTCGAGGAGCACCTTACCTTCCGCTGCATTACGTGCCGTCGTGGTGATCACAATGTCCATGCCACGCAGTACGTCAATTTCGTCGTAGTTGATTTCCGGGAAAATAATCTGTTCCTGGACGCCCATGCTGTAGTTACCCTGCCGATCGAACGACTTCGGGTTCAGACCGCGGAAGTCACGAATACGCGGGATCGCAATATTTACGAGACGATCGAGGAACTCGTACATACGCTCACGACGCAGTGTGACTTTGCAGCCAATGGGCATGCCATCACGAATCTTGAACGCAGCAACCGACTTGCGGGCAATGGTCGTCACCGGCTTCTGTCCGGCGATCTTTTCCATATCGGCCCGGGCCTTTTCGATGACCTTCTTGTCCGCAACCGCGTCACCCACGCCCATATTCAGCGTGATCTTGGTGATCTTCGGTATTTCCATCGGGTTCTTCAGGCCAAGCTTTTTCTGAATTTCTCCAGCCAGCTCGTTCTGATATTTTTCCTGTAAACGTGACATGTCTGTATCTCTTAGATGTCTACTACGTCGCCGCTCTTGAAAACGCGCACTTTGCTGCCGTCTTTCTCGATACGGAAACCGACCCGCTCACCCTTTTTCGACTTCGGGTTAAAAACGAGTACGTTTGAAATATCCATCGGCATCGCTTTGTCCTTGATGCCGCCCATCTCGCCGATATTCGGATTCGGCTTGATGTGTTTCTTCGCGAGGTTCACGCCTTCAACCAGCACGCGGTCATCTGCAAAGACCTCCAGGACAGTACCGCGTCGGCCCTTATCCTTAACGGTCGTTACGATGACTTCATCGCCTTTTCTAATCTTGTTCATTTAGAGGACCTCAGGGGCCAACGAAATAATTTTCATGAACTGGCTGGTACGCAGCTCGCGCGTAACCGGGCCAAAAATACGGGTGCCGATCGGCTCGAGACGCGCGTTCAACAGAACCGCGGCATTGCCGTCAAAACGAATCAACGAACCGTCTTTGCGACGAACGCCTTTGCGCGTACGGACAACAACGGCGTTGTAGATCTCGCCTTTCTTGACCTTGCCACGCGGAATTGCGTCCTTGACGCTCACCTTGATAACGTCGCCCACACCGGCGTAGCGGCGCTTCGAGCCGCCTAGCACCTTGATGCACTGTACGCGGCGAGCACCTGAGTTATCGGCTGCGTCCAGAACTGTCTGCATCTGAATCATGACTGAATCCTAAGTGTTGTTACTTGTCTGCTGTGCGTTCAACAACGTTGACGACAGCCCAGGATTTGTTCTTCGACATCGGACGGCACTCCGAGATCGACACGCGATCACCGGCTTTGCACTCGTTCGACGCATCGTGCGCAAGCACCTTCGATGTACGACGAATGTATTTGCCGTACACGGGATGCTTGATCCGGCGTTCGATGGCAACCGATACGGTCTTGTCCATTTTCGCGCTTACGACACGACCATTTACGGTACGCTGTACTTTCTTTTCTTCACTCATTTGTCTTCACCCGCCGCACGCTGCAATTCGCCAAGAACTGTTTTTACGCGCGCGATCTCTTTCCTCACGCGACCGTGCTCATGATTGTGGGTCAGCTCGCCTGTCGCATGCTGCATGCGCAGGTTGAACTGCTCGCGACGAAGTGCAACGAGTTCCTCGTTGAGTTCGTCAACCGATTTGCTACGGAGATCTGCTGCTTTCATCACATCACCTGCCGCGATACAAACTTGGTGCCAAACGGCAGCTTCGCAGCCGCCAGGCGAAACGCTTCACGTGCAATCTCTTCCGTGACACCTTCCATTTCGTACAGGACACGACCGGGCTGAATCTGGCAAACCCAGTATTCAACGTTGCCCTTGCCCTTACCCTGACGCACTTCAAGTGGCTTCTTGGAGATCGGCTTGTCGGGGAAAACCCGAATCCAGATCTTGCCGCCACGCTTGATGTAACGTGTCATCGCACGACGAGCCGCCTCGATCTGGCGAGCCGTCAGGCGCCCACGGCCGGTCGCTTTCAGACCGAACTCACCAAAAGAAACGTCACTTCCGCGATGTGCCAGGCCGCGATTGCGACCCTTCATCTGCTTGCGAAACTTTGTTCGTTTAGGCTGTAACATCTATCTATTCCTTACGAACGTGCGCCGGCTGCTGCTTCTGGAGCTTCTGCCGGAACCGCCTCGGGCTTGTCAAAGACTTCACCCTTGAAAATCCATACCTTCACGCCGATCACACCATAGGTCGTGTGTGCCTCGGCCGTGCCGTAGTCGATATCCGCGCGCAGCGTGTGCAGCGGAACGCGACCTTCGCGGTACCACTCCGAACGTGCGATTTCAGCACCGTTCAGACGGCCACCGACTTTAACCTTGATGCCCTCCGCGCCAACACGCATCGTGTTGGTCACCGCACGCTTCATTGCGCGACGGAACATGACGCGGCGCTCGAGCTGCTGGGCGATACCTTCAGCAACCAGCTGCGCGTCAAGCTCAGGCTTGCGAACTTCGCTGATGTTGATACGAACATCCTGGATTGCCATGCCAACCATCTTCGATACTTCAGAGCGCAGCTGCTCGATGTCCTCACCTTTCTTGCCAATCACGATGCCCGGCCGTGCCGTGTGGATCGTAATGTTGACCTTATTGGCAGGACGCTCGATCGAAATGCGGCTAACAGAAGCATCTTTCAGCTTCTTCTTGATGTAGACGCGAATGTTGTGATCAGCACTGATGTACCCGGGGAACGCCTTCGAGTCGGCGTACCACTTGGACGCCCAGTCTTTGACGATGCCAAGGCGAATACCTGTTGGATGTACTTTTTGGCCCATATTACTTACTCGTCTCCCAGCCGATCAGCCGGTAAATCCTCGATTCCGTGATCATGATTCGTCGCCTACCCGGATCGTGATGTGGCTGTTCCGCTTGATAATCCTGGCGCCCCGACCTTTTGCACGAGCGCGGTAACGACGGAACGTCGGCGCCTCGTTGACTTCAATCGTCGCGACCTTCAATTCGTCGATGTCTGCACCGTGATTGTGCTCTGCATTGGCAACGGCCGACTCCAGAACCTTTTTCACGATACGCGCGCTTTTCTGCGGCGAAAAAGTCAGCGTGCGCAAAGCCTCATCAACAGACTTGCCCCGGATGACATCAGCCATCAGCCGACATTTCTGCGGCGAGATGCGTGCGTATCTAAGTGTTGCTGCAACCTGCATGACCAGACCCCTTACTTCGTCTTGCGGTCACCGGAGTGACCACGGAACGTACGGGTCATCGCAAACTCACCGAGCTTGTGACCGACCATGTTTTCAGAAATCAGAACCGGAACGTGCTGACGTCCGTTGTGAACGGCAATCGTCAGACCAACCATGTCCGGCAGTACCATCGAACGACGCGACCAGGTTTTGATCGGGCGACGATCGTTTTTCTTTGCTGCTTCGGCCACCTTCTTCGCCAGATGCGTATCGACGAATGGGCCTTTTCTTACACTACGTGGCATCTTCTAAGATCCTTTCCTAGCGCTTCTTGTTGCGACGGCGAACAATCATGCTGTCCGTACGCTTGTTGGAGCGCGTTTTGGCGCCCTTGGTCGGCGTGCCCCACGGGCTGACCGGATGGCGTCCACCCGAGGTGCGGCCTTCACCACCACCATGCGGGTGATCAACCGGGTTCATGGCAACACCACGAACCGTAGGACGTACACCTCTCCAGCGCTTCGCACCGGCCTTGCCGAGCTTGCGGAGGTTGTGTTCGCCGTGACCAACTTCGCCTACCGTCGCGCGGCAGTCGATGTGAATTCTTCGCATTTCGCCCGAGCGCAGACGCAGTGTTGCGTATGCGCCCTCGCGTGCGACGAGCTGAGCCGAACCACCTGCGGAACGCACCAACTGGCCGCCCTTGCCCGGCTTCATCTCAACATTGTGAATTGTCGTACCGACGGGAATCGCACGCATCGGCAGCGCGTTGCCTGGCTTAATCGGCGCATCTTCACCGCTGATAATCTTTGTGCCGGCACGCAGCCCTTTCGGCGCCAGGATGTAACGACGCTCGCCGTCTGCATACTTGATCAACGCAATATGCGCGCTGCGATTCGGATCGTACTCGAGGCGCTCTATCTCGCCCGAGATACCATCCTTATCACGCTTGAAGTCGATAACGCGGTAACGCTGCTTGTGTCCACCGCCCTGATGACGAATCGTGATACGACCGTTGTTATTGCGACCACCCTTCGACGTCTTCTTGTCCAGAAGCGCCGCATGCGGTTTGCCCTTGTGCAGCTCCGGCGTCTTGACGGCAACGACGAATCGGCGCCCCGCGGATGTCGGTTTGGCTTTATGCAGAGACATGATCTTCTAACCCTTATTCGCCGCCGAAGAACTCTTCGAGAGAGCTCCCTTCAGCCAGCTTCACGTATGCTTTCTTCCAGTCGTTGCGACGACCTTTGGCCTGCTGGAAGCGCTTGTTCTTGCCCTTGACGTTTACAACCTGAACGCCTTCGACCTGGACCTCGAAGAGCAGCTCAACAGCCTGCTGAATCTCTTTCTTGGTCGCATCGGTGCGTACTTTCAGCACGACCTGGTTGCTCTCGGCAGCAAAGTGCGCCTTTTCCGAAAGGTGCGGGCCGCGGATAACCGTCATCAGTCTTTCCTGGTGTGCAGCCTGGCTCATGACAGACGCTCCTCAATAAGCTTCAGGGCCGGCAGCGTCACCAGCACCTTTTCGAAGCGAATCAAAACAACCGGGTCCATGGAAGCAACATCGCAGATGCCGACGTTTGGCAGGTTGCGAGCGGCCAGGAACACCTTTTCATCAAAGGCCTCGTTCAGGATAAGCACGTTGTCCAGTTCGAGCTCTTTCAGTTTCGTTGCGAGCAACTTGGTCTTCGGCGCCTCGAGTTCGAGGTCGTTGACGATGACCATGCGATCCTGACGGATCAGCTCGCTGAGTACCGACCGCAACGCAGCGCGGTACATTTTCTTGTTGACCTTCTGGTCATGGTTGCGCGGCTTGGCAGCAAATGTGCGCCCGCCACCAACAAAAATCGGGCTGCGAATCGTTCCGGCGCGTGCGCGACCAGTGCCTTTCTGCCGCCAGGGCTTGGCGCCACCGCCACGAACGGCTGCGCGGTTCTTCTGAGCCTTGGTACCAGCGCGGCTACCTGCGAGGTAAGCCGTAACAACCTGGTGAACGAGTGCTTCGTTGTAGTCCGCGCCGAATGCAGCCTCTGCTACATCAACCGATCCCTTGTCCTGGAGTTTCAGTTTCATCGTCAACGCCCCTTAGTTCCTGGTCTTGATCGCGGGACGGACAATTACCTTGCCACCTGCGTGACCCGGAACAGCTCCCTTGATCAAAAGAACATTGCGCTCAGCATCAACGCGTACAACTTCGAGATTCTGTACGGTGCGGCGAACGTTACCCATATGGCCGGACATCTTTTTGCCCTTGAATACGCGTCCAGGCGTCTGGTTCTGACCGATCGAACCCGGCGCGCGGTGAGACAGCGAGTTGCCGTGGGTGGCGTCCTGCATACTGAAGTTATGACGCTTGACAGTACCGGCGAAACCCTTGCCGATCGAGGTACCAATTACATCTACCTTCTGGCCTTCCGCGAACAGATCGACACCTATTTCGGCACCAATCTCGAAATCCGCCTTATCGCTGTCAGCGAGACGGAATTCAGTAAGTAGGTCGCCGGCTTCTACCTTCGCCGCTGCAAAGTGGCCGGCTGCAGGTTTACTCACCCGGGACGCTTTGCGGCTACCGGCTGCAACTTGCAGCGCACGATAGCCGTCAGTCTCCAGGGTTTTCACCTGTGTGATTCGGTTTGGTTGTGCCTCGATCACGGTGACGGGAATCGAAACTCCCTCGTCCGTGAAGACACGTGTCATGCCGCATTTGCGGCCAACAAGACCCATTGTCATTTTCAAAACCTCTCACTGACTGCTTTTGGCCAGTGCAAATCTTTAAATTCAGTTCTCACCACGGCCACTTCGTTTGGCGACCGTTGAATTCGCGAATCTTTCAGACACACGAAAGGGCCAGCCATCGCTGAGAGCGCTGCTCTCTATGCTCTGGGGCTGACCCTAAGCTCCGAACCGGTCATTCAGCCGGCGCGGCGGTTCCGGGATTTGCCGTGTCACCCTCGATTTCCTGGCGACCTGGTGTTATTTCTGGTTCGGGCCGACTCCCGGTCCGGCCTGATCCAGCGAGCCCGCTATTATACGACTCGAAACCCTCATTACAAGCGGTTTGGAATGTTTTTTTGCGGGTTTTATCTGCTCAAATCGAGCTAATTAAATCAATGACTTAGCCGGCCGGTCGCGCTGACCGGCCGATTGCCGATCTAATTGAGCTTGATTTGGACGTCGACGCCCGCCGGAAGCTCGAGCTTCATGAGTGCATCAACTGTCTTGTCTGTCGGGTCCACAATGTCCATCAGGCGCTTGTGCGTACGAATTTCGTACTGGTCACGAGCGTCCTTGTTGACGTGTGGTGAGATCAGGACCGTGAAACGCTCCTTCTTCATGGGAAGAGGAATCGGACCCTTGACCGTGGCACCCGTGCGCTTGGCCGTATCGACGATTTCGCGCGCAGAATTGTCGATCAGGCGATGATCGAAAGCCTTCAGGCGGATACGAATATTTTGATTTGCTGCCATTTTCTGTTCCTGTGATTGCAGGGGCGCGCCTCGACGCACCACATCGGCCGCCGAGGCAACCGCCTACGGTTGTCTGCTTACTCGATAATCTTTGCTACGACGCCGGCGCCCACGGTACGACCACCTTCGCGAATAGCGAAGCGCAGGCCGTCTTCCATGGCGATCGGGGCAATCAGGTCTACAACCATCTGCACGTTGTCGCCCGGCATCACCATCTCGGTGCCTTCCGGCAACTCGACAGCACCCGTAACGTCCGTCGTACGGAAGTAAAACTGCGGACGATAGCCCTTGAAGAACGGGGTATGACGACCGCCTTCATCCTTCGTCAGGATGTAAACCTCGGCCTCAAACTTCGTGTGCGGCGTAATCGAGCCCGGCTTCGCCAGTACCTGGCCGCGCTCAACCTCTTCACGCTTCGTGCCACGCAGCAGAACGCCAACGTTATCACCCGCCTCACCACGATCCAGCAGCTTGCGGAACATCTCAACGCCCGTGCACGTCGTCTTCGCCGTGTCCTTGATACCCACGATCTCGATCTCGTCACCCACCGTGACCACACCGCGCTCGATTCGACCCGTTACCACCGTGCCACGACCCGAAATAGAGAACACGTCCTCTACCGGCATCAGGAAGTCACCATCAATGGCGCGCTCCGGCTGCGGAATGTAAGAGTCCATCTCTTCGATCAGCTTGTGAATCGACGGAACACCAATGTCCGACATGTCGCCTTCAAACGCCTTCAGCGCTGAACCCGTTATGATCGGCGTGTCATCGCCCGGGAACTCGTAGGTCGACAGAAGATCTCGAATCTCCATCTCCACCAGCTCCAGAAGCTCTTCGTCATCAACCTGGTCCGCCTTGTTCATGTACACCACGATGTACGGAACACCAACCTGGCGTGCCAGCAGAATGTGCTCGCGCGTCTGCGGCATCGGACCATCCGCTGCACTCACCACCAGGATCGCGCCATCCATCTGCGCCGCACCCGTGATCATGTTCTTCACGTAGTCCGCGTGTCCCGGACAGTCAACGTGCGCGTAGTGACGGTTGTCACTCTCGTACTCCACGTGGGCCGTCGCAATCGTGATACCACGCTCGCGCTCTTCCGGGGCGTTGTCGATCTGGTCGTAACCCTTGACTTCACCACCGTGCTTCTCAGCCATCACCTTCGTCAGTGCCGCCGTCAGCGTCGTCTTACCATGGTCAACGTGACCAATCGTGCCAACGTTAACGTGGGGTTTTGTTCTCTCAAATTTTTCTTTAGACATAGCCCTATCTCGGTTTTTTTAACTTGCCTTTTTCATGACCAAATCCGCAACGTTCTGCGGCACTTCTGAGTACTTCTGAAACTCCATGGAGTACACGGCACGGCCCTGGCTCATCGAGCGCAAGTCCGTGGCATAGCCGAACATTTCGGCCAGCGGTACCTCGGCGCGAATGACCTTGCCTGCGGGCGTGTCATCCATGCCTTGCGGCAGACCGCGACGGCGATTCAAGTCACCCATCACGTCTCCCATGTAATCTTCAGGCGTTACCACCTCGACCTTCATGATCGGCTCGAGCAATACCGGACTCGCCTTGGCGGCGCCTTCCCGGAAGCCCATTGAACCGGCTATCTTGAAAGCCATCTCACTGGAGTCAACGTCGTGGTAGGAGCCGTCGTACAAGGTAACCTTGCAATCGACGACCGGGTACCCGGCGACAACACCGTTTTGCATTTGTTCCTGCACGCCACGATCAACGGCCGGGATGTATTCCTTCGGCACGGCCCCGCCAACGATGTCGTTGACGAACTCGTAGCCGGAACCCGACTCCGTTGGCTCGATACGCAGGTAAACATGACCGTATTGGCCGCGCCCACCCGTCTGGCGTACGAACTTGTATTCCTGCTCCACCATCTGGCGAACCGTCTCGCGGTAAGCAACCTGTGGCTTGCCCACGTTGGCATCGACCCTGAACTCGCGCTTCATCCTATCGACGATGATATCGAGGTGCAGTTCGCCCATACCCGAAATAATCGTCTGATTGGACTCCTCGTCCGTGTGAACGCGGAATGACGGGTCCTCTTTTGCGAGCTTCTGCAGCGCGACACCCATCTTGTCCTGGTCAGCCTTCGTCTTCGGCTCGACCGCCACTGAAATAACCGGCTCCGGAAACTCCATGCGCTCGAGCATAATCTGTTCTTTCAAATCGCACAGCGTGTCACCTGTGGTGACATCCTTGAGACCAACTGCCGCGGCGATATCGCCAGCGAATACTTCCTTGATCTCTTTGCGATCGTTAGAGTGCATCTGCAAAATGCGGCCAATGCGCTCTTTCTTGCCCTTCACAGGGTTATAAATCGTGTCACCCGAGTTCAACACTCCCGAGTACACGCGGAAAAACGTCAGGTTGCCGACGAACGGATCCGTCGCAATCTTGAAAGCCAATGCCGCAAATGGCTCCTTGTCATCCGCCGGGCGCGTCGCTTCTGTCTCATCGTCGACATGACCCGTGATTGG
>Ga0316191_10001256_pt1 | contig 17632 bp, 13 predicted proteins | sample Eddworburr2cm_MG_FD_204928 | JGI IMG/M metagenome (GOLD analysis project Ga0316191, IMG submission 204928) | Coastal sediment microbial communities from Maine, United States - Eddy worm burrow 2 cm | ecosystem: Environmental > Aquatic > Marine > Coastal > Sediment | place: USA: Maine...
CTCGATGGCCTCACGCAGTCGGTCGTCATTGATCGGTTTCAACAGGTAGTCGAGCGCATTTGCAGCAAATGCTTGCAGTGCAAACTCATCATAAGCCGTGACGAAAATGACCCCAGGCATGCAGCTGCCGGACAAACGTCGCAGAACTTCGAATCCGTCCATGCCCGGCATCTGGACGTCGAGAAATATCAGGTCAGGGGAATGCTCGCGTACAGCGGCTATCGCCTCACGGCCATTGCGCGCCTGGCCACAGATCCGGATGTCGTCATACTCGGCGAGCCGGATCTCGAGACCACGACGCGCAAGCTCTTCGTCGTCAACGATCAGTGAGCTAAGCATCTCTTTCCTCGAAAGGAATATTGATTGTAATAGTCAGACCCGTGGGTTCGTTCGGCGCCAGCGTGAATGCCTGTGCTTCGCCGTACAGCTGTTGCAGGCGCTCCCGCGTGTTCTTGAGCCCCACGCCGCTCGACTTCTGGCCGTTATTACCGTTGCCGAGTCCCGGGCCAGTATCTGACAACTGCAGAATCAGGGTGCTCTGCTGCACGCGAGCCGAGATACGCAACGCCCCTCCTTCCTCCATCGGTGAAATAGCGTACTTGATCGCGTTCTCGATCAATGGCTGCAAAATCAGACTCGGTACGAGCGCTTTCGCGGCACGATCATCGATATCCTTCTCGATGATCAGCCTGTCACCAAAACGTACTTTTTCGATTTCGAGATACAGGTCCAGCGCATCGAGTTCGGAACCCAGGGTGACGCGGCTCATCGGGTCATTATCAAGCGTATAGCGCAGAAAATCGCTGAGCCTCGTAACGGCCTGGTTGGCGGTCTTGTTCGAGCCGTCCAGGATCAGGGTCGAAATTGCGTTCAGTGTGTTGAAGAGAAAATGTGGATTCAGCTGGTAACGCAGCATCTTGAGCTGCGCCTGGTGAGCGGCCGCGACGGCTTTCAATGTCTGTTCCGTCTGCTTCTGCAACTGCTGGTAATACTTGATACCAAAATACAATCCGCTCCAGCACAGCATGATGTAGAACGAACCCATCACGCCGCCAACGTAGTCCATCAGGTGTTCGGGCTGCCAGTCGTTCTTCACCCAATCGTAATAGAGAAAATTTCGCAACCACTGCCAGACAAAGGCGACCACGTAGCAAGTAACGAGCGTGGCCGTCCCGAGTACGGCCACGGACTTCGACCATAGCTTCTGGTAGAGCGACCGCAGCATCAGCGTGGCGAGGAACCCGGATATGGCCGACGCAACGATGACGGCGAAATACGCTTCCGGTTTTTCGTGGGCGAGCGCTCCCAGCCAGGCAGCCAGCGCATAGCCGGCCCAGCCCGCAATATTCAGTATCCAGAAAAAACGACTACGGTCGCGAAATAGTTCTGCAAAAGTCACTGGCGGTATCACAAACCCATAAGTTACTGATTATAGTTTGCCAGAGCAGCAATGCTGCACGCTTCATCGTCCCCCAGGCACGTTTCGTCGCCAGGGGTCGCCTAGCCCGGCTTTCCGTCGACGCGTGGTCGAACGAGCATTGGCATATATCGTGACAAAAACAGCGCAAATGCCAGCACCCAGGCCAGACCCGATAGAACGACCAGGACCTGGTAGTTACCTGCACTCCCGGCTACCACCCTGAGCAGCGCAGCTACCTGCAGCACTGTGAATGCAGCCATATCCATGCGGCTCGCAACAAGCATCCGGCCGGTGTGACCTAACGTGCTACGCATCATCATCGCCATCATGAGGCTGCTGAGCGCCCCCATTGTCAGCGCATGAATCCACGCGCCCGGCACGACCATCGCTTCAGTCGACAGCGCCCGCAACGCGAACGCCACCGGCAACCAGGCGTAGGCAACAGGCATCATCCAGAGCAGCGGATTCCCGAGCGTTAGCTGGGGTTGCCAAAGCGCGAGACGCAGCAGGTGCGCCACCGCTGCAACAACGAACAGGCTTGCCGGTATCCATGCCGCAAGCGGGAGCGCGCCGCCAACCAGGGTGACCAGGGCAATCATGAGTAACGAGCCAAACGAGACAACTTCGAGCCAGGGCTCGTGGCGCGGGTTTGAGCCGGCGACTGCATTGCGCGTAAAAGCAGGAATAACGCGACCCCCGACCAGTGCAAACAGGACAACAACGAGATCGATGGACGCAAAAAGCGATGCGCGCGACAACCAGGCCGGCAATTGACCACCGAGCGCCAGGTGAAACAGGAGGTGCAATAGCGACACCGCTGCGAGTACGCCAATGACTTTGTAGTTCCGTTTGTTTCGACTGCGCAATATTGGAATGGCAATCGCGACTGCCACTGCGGGCAGAAAAGCGACATCAAGAAAAACTGCTGGGATGCTCGGACCGGATACCAGCAATACGCGCGCGAGCAACCACAACACAGCAATGCCACCGAGCATGACGCCAGTCGGTGTCGGCAGCCCTGTCCAGTTGCGAACTGCTGTGAAAAGGAAACCCGTGATCACCGCCACGATATAGCCGAACAACATCTCGTGGCTGTGCCAGAGCATGCCTTGCAGGTAGTCGCCAAAGTATAACCTGCCAGTAAGGCTCGCGAGCCAAAACAGAATCGCCGCTACGGCGAATACCGACGCAAGCAGGTAAAACGGCCGAAAACCAAGTGCCAGCAGAGGCCGACTCAATGACACAGCTCGAACGACAACCTGGTAATCAACCCACTGGCTCCTTCTGCTCAAACCAGTTCCGGGTACCCAGGCAGAACCGCACCAGCATGAGCATGAGCGGCACCTCGATCAGAACGCCGACGACAGTCGCGAGTGCCGCCCCGGACGACAACCCGTAGAGCATGGCAGCCGTCGCAATGGCAACCTCGAAATGATTGGATGCGCCGATCATCGCCGTTGGCGCCGCATTTTCGTAGCTCAGCCCGAGCAGCTTGGCGAGTGCGTAGCCAAGCGCGAAAATCGCCACCGTTTGCACAAATAATGGAATCGCGATCCACAGTATCGTGAGCGGATTCTGCACGATCGTCTCGCCCTTGAAGGAAAACAGCAGGACCAGCGTGATGAGAAGTGCCGTGATTGTGACGGGCGTAAGAAAATGCAGGAACTTGTCTTTGAACCAGGCTTCGCCTTTCCTGGCAATGATCCACTTGCGCGATGCATATCCGGCGACGAGGGGCAGCGCAACGTAAATGCCTATCGACAGCAATAGCGCTTGCCAGGGAACGGGCAACTTGCCGACACCGAGGAGGAAGCCTCCAAGCACCCCGAAGAGAAGAAGCATCGTAAGCGAGTTGATTGCCACCATCACCAGCGTGTGACTGTCATTACCTTTCGACAGGTAACCCCAGACAAGGACCATTGCCGTGCACGGTGCGATACCGAGCAGAATGCAGCCGGCCAGGTAGCTGCGCCATAGCGGCACCTCGAGCATCTTCATGCCATCGACCAGGACAACGGTACCTGCCCCATAGGTATCGCCAACAACGAACTCCTTGCCCAGGGGCATTTTGACCAGATCGACGGCGTCGGGCCCGATAAAGCCAAGGAACAGCGTGCCAAGGAAGAAACTCGCGATGGCGTACATCGTGAACGGTTTGACGCACCAATTGATAAATAACGTCAAGCCAACAGGTTTTGCGGCCTTGCCGGCCTTGACGACTTCACTGAAATCGATTTTCACCATGATGGGATACATCATGAAGAACAGACACAATGCGATGGGGATGGAGACAACGGGCGCACCGTTGACAGTGATCGCCATCGCGTCCAGCGACTGGGCGATCTCTGGTGCGACTTTGCCAAGCGCGATGCCCGCAATGATGCAAAGCGCGACCCATACCGTCAGGTAGCGTTCGAAGAAACTCATGAGGGCTGCCTTTACAATTGGGAAGGCCCCGAATTCTCCCCCTTTCGGGCCGTTTTTCCTAGACGGATCGTGTCGCTATCGCCGGGGAGATGTTGCTGGCGCGCTGCGCCGGCCCCGCTACGGCGATCTGTCCGACCACCCAGAGAATGACCATCGCAGCTGGAATGACGTACCACGACATGGGTGACAGAGAAAACGCCTGCACCATGACGATGTTCAGCGCAACGGCAAGAATCCCGCCGGTAACCACGCCGATGCTGCTGACAATGAAGTTCTCGATCATGAAATAGCGAATAATCCCCATCCTGGTCGCTCCGAGCGCGCGCCGGATCCCGATCTGCCGCGTGCGGCGCGCAACGCTGAAGCTCGCCAGGCCGACGATTCCCAGGCCCGTAATGACGGTCAGCAGGGATACCACGAAGGTCAGGATCTTGATCATTGCCGCATCGCCCAGGTAGGAACGCTGGCGCGCCTTTTCAACCGTATCAACCGACCTGATAATCCGGTCCTTGCTGCTTTGCGACAGCAGCTCTTCTATTTCCGACATCAACTCATCGCGACGCCCCGGTTCGGTCCTGACGACATAGCGAACAAAATCGGACTCGCGACTCAAAGGCACCAGCATGGACCGCTCCACGCCCGACCAGTTTGCCCACGGTGCCTGCAGGCGCTCCACGACGCCGATCACGTTGGCCGGATTATCGTCATTGAAGTAAAACGTCTTGCCGACGTAGGACCCCTCATGATCGGGAAACAGGTGTTCGCCGAGCGCCTGTGTGATCACTACCGTTGCCGGCCACGGATCGGTGGTATCAGAGTCCCATGACACCTCCTCGGGCGAGAAGTTCTTGCCGTCGATGAGGTTCAGCGCAAACGTATCGAGCCCGTGTTCGTCAACGAAGTAGATTGCCGAACTCGAGACACTCTTGCCCACGCCCGGTTCGCGGTGCAGGCTCTCGGACCAGCCACCCTGGCGGAGAGGGAACGAGTTCGTCGCAACGGCATTCGCGACGCCGGGCACCTTGCGCAACAGGTCGAGGTCCTCCTCGATCAACGATCGCTCGTCAAGATCGGGCTTGAAGCCGATACTCAAGAGAGAAAACGTATTCGCCTCATCAATACCGCTCGGCCGAGCCATCTTCACCGATCGCTCCTGAATAATCGCGACCGCGTTGACCATGATCGCCATGGTCACGGCAATTTGCAGTGCGATCAGCAGGAAACCGCCTTTGTGCTGCAGCATCGCCCGCCAGATTGGTCCAAGTTCCATGTGATTCTCCTACTGCAGCCGCAACTGGGTGGCGGGCGTGATGTTGCAGGTTCGCCAGGTTGGATAGAGTGCGGCACAGAGCGCCGACAAGATCGCGAGCACCACGGCGAGCATGACCATCGACCAGTCCATACGGACGAGGTGCTCAATAAAGTCGTACTCGATGAATACGTTCTCGATGCCGCGCAGACCAAGCCATGTCATCGCGATTCCGAGCAGTCCGCCCGCGACACCTATCATTCCTGCCTCGATGATGTGTTGCCTGAATAACTCGGCGCGACTCGCACCCAGCGCACGACGCAGGCTCGTGTCCCTGGCGCGTCGCGTGGCTTTTGCGAGTAGTAACCCGATCGTATTCAGCAGGCAGACGACAAGAAACAATACGGCCATGCCAAGCAGCACGTTGACATCGTCATCAACGACGTCGCGATCTTCCATCCACTCTGCCGGGTTGTTCAGGCGATTATTGAGCGGTCGCGGGAAGCGGCCGAGCAATTTCTGCTCCTCGACATAAGCGTCAAGAAAACTCATGTAGGCCTGTTTCTCATCCGGACTTTGCAGTTCCACCCACATCTGGATCCAGATGCACTCGGATGCCAGGAATCCTTCGCGGCCCGCACCTTCCTCCACCGGTTTCCAGCAACTCGTATTGCCCGTATTGTCAAAACTGCCGGCAACCGCGACGGAAAACGGGAAGAACAATTGCGCGGGCTCGTCGTAGGGATTGTTATTGAGGTCATAGAACTTGGGCACAGGATTCCACGTATCCATGACGCCGGTTACACGATAGGTTTCGTCGTTCAGCCGCAGGGTGCGGCCGACAGAGTCTTCGCCGCCGAACAGCTTCTCATTGAGTTCCCTGCCGATCACGATAACGCGCTCTTCGGTTTCGTCCGCGGAACGGTCCCATCCGGCGCCATAGAGAAACGGCACATCGAACATCGGGAAAAAGTCGGCTGTTGTCGCGCGAGATTCCTGCTGAAACGGTCGCGCGTCCTCGCCCTCGGGTTGGATTACGCGCGCTGACATAAAACTCGTGGTCTGGCGAAAGGCGCGGCCCGCATCGTGCAATGCCCTGGCATCCATGTAGGTCATTTGCTCGGGCGGCAAGTCCGGATCCTGGTACGCATCATCCGGGTTCCAGTTGTCGACCTGCACGTGATAGAGCACGTCGTTCTTGTGTTCTATCGGGTTGCCGCTCATAACGTGGCGTACCGTGACGATGGTCATGCAGGCGCCGATGCCGATCGCAATTGCCGCCACCATCAATGTGCTCAGCAACGGGTTCGCACGAATACTCAGAAAGCCCAGCTTCAGGTAGTAACGAAACATCAGGAACTCCCCGTCTAGCCCGCGGCCATAGTGGCAAGGTGTAACTCGGGCGCACTGTCACTCACCTGGCCGTCACGAACGAAGATGTTGAGCTTCGCGCGATCGGCCAGCGACAACTCATGCGTCACCATGATGATGGTCGTACCGGCGTCATTGATCTCGGTCAGGAGATTGAGGACGCTGTCCGCCATTTGCGAATCCAGGTTACCGGTGGGCTCATCCGCCAGCAGGAAGCGCGGTTCGCCGGCAAGCGCCCTCGCGATCGCGACACGTTGCTGCTGTCCGCCCGAAAGCTGCGCGGGAAAATGCTTCATTCGCGATGCGAGCCCGACCATCTCGATGGCCTCATCGATACGGCGTTTTCGATCAGCCGCATCGAAACCACGATACCGCAATGGCACGTCGACGTTGTCGAAGACATTGAGCTCTGGAATCAGGTTGAAGCTCTGGAAAATAAAACCGATCTTCTCATTACGTACGCGCGAGCGTTCCCTGTCGTTGAGCTTCGAGATGTCACGACCATCGAGTTCATACGTGCCGCCAGTCATGTCCTCTAGCAGCCCCGCAATATTGAGAAAGGTCGTCTTGCCCGACCCGGACGGCCCGGTCACCGATACGAATTCGCCTTCTTCAACCGTCAGCGAAAACTCGCGTAGTGCGTGTGTTTCTACCGTGTCGGTTCGATAAACCTTGGATACGTTTTTCATGTTCAACATAGCCCTGTTCTCCTGAATGGCTAATCAGTTAGCAGGACTGTTTCTGCACTACGAAACGCGTCCAGGTTGGAAATAACAATCGTTTCTCCGGGCTGCAGCCCCGCCACGATTTCTACGGCGCTGAGGCTTCGGGCCCCAGTTTCAATCTTGCGCTTGCGGGCCATGCCCTCTTCGGATATGACGTAGGCGATACGGCCGCCACCGCTGTCGAGAAACTGCCCGCGCTGCACCATCATCACGTTGTCGTGCTCGGCAAGCAGGACGCGAACGGTGAGCCGCTGGTTCTGTCGCAAGTTGGTCGGCGTGTCGCCGCTGAAACGCACACGGCTGGCAACCTGGTTACCGACGATCTCCGGGGATACCGCGACCAGTTGCCCGGGATATCGCTGGCCATTGGCGACAATCTCTGCGGTCATGCCGATGGCCAGGTTGTCCGCATAGCTCTCCGGTATCTGTGCATCGACCTCGAACCGCGTCAGATCAACGACGGCCATTACCGGCATGTCGCGCGCTACCGCGGCCTTCTGATCGACAAGCAAGTCGCCGACGATGCCGTTGACCGGTGACTTGATGGAAAGATCATCGACCTGGCGGCGCAGGTCTTCGACAAGCAGTTCCTGGCGACCCACATCGAACTCGGAAGCACGCAGCTCGAATGCCAGGCGCTCGTCGAACAGGTCAGCATCGGCGACTGCATGTTTGTGCGCGAGTTCGGCGTTACGCAAATCGTCCTGCGCCTTTTCAAAGTCAATTTGGGGAATGACACCGCGGGCATGCGCCTCATCGGCACGCCGTTTTTCGCGATTCGCCGCGATGAGGGCGACATCTGCAAGGTCTGCTGCCTTGCGCTTTTCGAGTGCCTGCTGCCGTGACTCGATCCGCTGCCGCTCGAGCTCCATTCTGCGTTGCTCAAGCGTCGACTCGGCCTGTTGGAGCTTGTTGGTCAGCTCGGGGCTGACAACCGTCGCGAGAACCTGGCCCTCCAGCACCTGTTCGCCAGCTTCGGCCTGCAAGGTAATCGTGCCGCTCGCGGTGGCGTACAAGGTCGGGCTGACGGCAGCAACGACACGACCCTGAACCGAAACGTCCTGAACCAGGTCGCCCCGCGTAACCGTGGCGGTACGTACACGGTCGGCAGGCACGCTGACGCTCGCATTGGCCCAGCGCTGCACTGTGGGCGCCGCGAACCAGCCACCCGCGATCATCGCGAGAACAACGCCACCGATGATCAAGTGCCTGCGCCTTGGGTCCCGCGGCGCAATGCGAACATCTTGCCCTGATGTATCCTGAATTTTCAGCTTTCTGCGCCCAGGTCGTATCGGTTACTTGCACATTTAGATGCCAGCGCTGCGGAAAACGTTTAATTGAGCAGGTAGACGCGAATCGGGGCGGGATGCTCTATTCGGACTTATAGACGACCGTTTCACCCAGGTACTGGTCTTTCACGAGGCGGTAGTGCTCGTCGCTGCCAAGGTCATAGATCCAGATCGCCGTCTTGCCGCGGTTACCGATGAGGCTGCGCCAGGGTTGTGTCAGCACCAGGGATTCCTGGTCATGCAGGTAAGCGACGGCGCGGAAAGACCTGTTTTCAGGCAAAGAGAGGCGGCCGCGAGGTGTGCCATCCAGATCGAAGAATGAATAGCTCTCGAACTGACCGGACGTTGCTGTCATCCTGCAGAGCAGTTGCCGGGATTCGTCGATCCAGATTGCCCCATCCAGGCCGCAAACGGCAGACAGTTTCTCGAGTGTCTTCGTAGTGTGCGTATTCGCATCGTGTACGAATATCAGCTCCCTGTCAGTGTTCCCGATGCTGTAGAGGAAACTCGAGTCCGACATGGCTATCAGCTGTATCCTGTCGCTGAATCGGTGTTGGGCCAGCTCAACATCCGCACGCCCGCCTTCACTGCTGACTTTCGCTCTCAATCGCAGACGATAATCGTAGACCAGCATTTCCTGGCCGGCGAGATACAGGCCTTTTCGGCCGTTGAACAGTATCCCCGTCTGCCCCGTTGCGATCTCGTACTGCATCAATCGATAGGTCTCTTTGTGATTGACGATTCCAAGAACGGTGAGCAGGAGATTCCCGTCGCCGTAGGCGCTGACCCGCCTGATCGAAACATCGCCAAGATTAGCTTCCACGGACGTGCTGCCGTCGCGAAGGTCAAGACGGCCGAGGTACTGACCCGAACCAAAATAGAGGTGTCCGCGGAGCTCGGGATGAGAGGGCTGCTCACATCCTGCAAGCTGGGTGAACAACGCCGATGCCGCAACAAGCAAGGACAGCAGGAACGAGATTCGAGTAATCCGCCGCGAAGTTAGCAAGGAATTTTCTTTTGATGGGAATTGGCTCGATTTTAGCGGAAAATGACCCGAGCAAATCGTTTTTCGAGGCTCGTAAATAATGAAAACTACCGCCGCCGCGCTTGTTCGCCATGCGCTTGAGCAGATTGGTGTCCGATACACATTCGGCATCCCGGGCGTTCATAACATCGAGCTTTATGATGAATTGCTCGGCTCCGACTCCATTCAGCCGGTGCTGGTCACACACGAGGGCTGCGGTGCGTTCATGGCAGATGCCATCAGTCGTGCAACCGATACGATCGGGGTCCTGGCCATCGTCCCGGCCGCCGGGATTACGCACGCAATGAGCGGTGTTGGTGAGGCATTTCTCGATGGCGTGCCCATGCTCGTTATCTCGGGCGGCATTCGTACGGACATGGAGCAGTCCTTCCAGCTACACGATGTCGACCAGCAGGCGATCATGCGCCCGCTGACCAAGGCGCAGTACAAGATAGAACGCTACGAGGATGCGATCCCCGTGGTCTATGAGGCCTACAAGACGGCCGTTTCCGGTGAGCCCGGCCCGGTATTTATCGAGATTCCGGCTAACCTGCAGCTCCTGACGGGCGAAGTCGATGCCATGCCGTCTGCAGACATCACCCTGGAACGCCCTGCTCTTGACGAGCAAGCCATCAAGGAGGCGGTGTCTATGCTCGCATCCGCCGAGAAGCCCGGGTTGTTTGTTGGCTGGGGTGCCCGGTATGTCACTGATGACCTCATTCGAATCGCAGAACACCTGGGCGCACCGGTCGCCACCACCCTGCAGGGCCTCGCGACATTTCCCGGTGATCATCCGCTACATGCTGGCATGGGCTTTGGACCTTCGGCCGTACCAGCCGCCGAGAACGCATTCAAGGAATGCGATGTGATGCTCGCCGTCGGTACCCGTTTCGCTGAAATCTGCACGGGCAGCTATGGCGCCATTCCACCGGAGAAACTGATTCATATCGACATCAATCCCGGCGCAATCGGTGCCAATCATGAAACGCCGATCGGCATTCATGCGGATTCGCGTGACGCAGTGCCGGCTTTTGCAGAGGCGCTGATCGGCAGCACGGAAGCCAGGGACGGATCGGCTGTTATGCAGGCGCTGGCAAAAGACAAGGCAGCCTATCGCGAAGCATGGCTAAGCCACGACTCGAAGGGCCGGGTAAACCCCTGCCGCTTCTTCGAAGAACTTCGTTTACAGCTCCACGATGACGCTATTGTCATCTCCGATGACGGCAACCACACATTTCTGACCGCCGAACTCATGCAAATTAACAAAGGCGGCAATTATCTCTCGCCGACCGATTTCAACTGCATGGGCTACTGCGTACCTGCGACCATCGCCACCAAGATGGCGCTGCCGGAACGCCAGGTCGTCGGCATCGTCGGGGACGGCGCGTTCCTGATGACCGGACTCGAGGCCGTGTCGGCCGGCACGAATAATATTGGCGCTGTCTGGTTCGTTTTCAACGACGGGGAACTCGCGCAGATTGCACAGGCCCAGGAAATGCCCTACCAGCGAACTGCCTGCACCAATATCGGCAAACTCAATTACGAGGCATTCGCTGCAGCGGTCGGCACCGAATACGTTACGATAGAGAAAGACGCTGACCTGCAGGAAGGGATTGCCAAAGCACTCGCGGCATCGGCCGAAAACAAGGCGGTGCTGGTCAACGTGCACATCGACTACAGCAAGAAGACGCAGTTCACGATAGGGACCGTGCAGACGAACCTTAAGCGTTTCGATACGCGGAACAAGCTGCGTATCGTTGGGCGCGCGTTGAAACGAAAACTATTCGGTAGTTAACGCAGTTTGCGCAACATCTTGAACTTCCCTTCCGTGAAGGGCGCGTAGCGAAGCGCGACGTCCGGCCACCAGCCGCGTTTCATCACGGCTTTCATGTGGCTAAACGTACGAAAACCGTGCTCGCCCGAGTAGTTGCCCATACCGCTGGGACCTACGCCACCGAATGGCAACTCGTCGACCATCATGAACATCATCGTGTCGTTCACGCAGGTATTGCCGCAACTGACCTTCTGGAGGAAGCGCGCTTCCGACCTCGCGTCATTGGTAAAGATGTATGCGGCCAGTGGTTTGTCCGATGCACGAATAAAACGGATCGCTGCTTCGAGGTCGTCGACAATCAGCACGGGCAGAATCGGTCCGAAAATTTCGTCCTGCATGATCGGGCTGTCGGCCGAGACGCCCGTCAACACGGTCGGCGCGATGTATTTCGTCGCCGCGTTGATATGTCCGCCGATAACCGCTTCGCCCGACTCCATTAACCCGGCAATACGCTCAAAGTGTCTGTCACTGACGATGCGTCCAAAGGAATCGGACTCCTCGGGATTGTCCCCGAACATCTCGGTCACTGCCTGCCGCAGCAACGGGATGAGCTTCTTCTTTGTTTCGGCATCGACGAGCACATAGTCGGGCGCAATACAGGTTTGGCCGGCATTCGTGAACTTGCCCCACGCGATACGTCTTGCCGTCGTCTTGAGATCGGCATCCGGCATGACGACACAGGGGCTTTTGCCACCGAGTTCCAGCGTGACGGGGGTCAGGTGTTTCGCGGCGGCAGCCATGACGATGCGGCCGACGTTGCCGCCACCCGTATAAAGGATGTGGTCCCAGGGAAGTTCCAGCAGTGCCGTGGTTTCCGGTACCGCGCCTTCGACAATTTTTACACACTCGCCATCGAGGTATTCCGGCACGCGCCTGGCAATAACCTCCGACGTCGCCGGTGCGAGTTCGGAAGGCTTGACGACGGCGCAGTTGCCAGCCGCAATCGCGGCGGCCAATCCGGCAAGCGTGAGTTGCAGAGGATAGTTCCATGCGCCGATGATCAGGACAATTCCGAGCGGTTCAGGCTGCAGCCAGCTCTTGCCCGGCTGCCCCAGCATCGGCGTCCGCACCCGTTTCTTTCTCGTCCAGCGCTTCAGGCGTTTGCGTGAATAGGCCGCGTCGCTGGCGACATAGGATATTTCCGTCGTCCACGCCTCCTGGTGGTGCTTGCCGAGATCGGCTTTGAGCGCATCCATGAACTCCTGTTCGCACTCATGCATCATCCGCTCAAGCGCCGTCAGTTGTTCCGCTCGCCACGCCAGGTTCATCGTGCGTTCGGTCTCGAATGTCGCCTTGAGGTCGGCGAACATCGATGAAAAATCGGGAGATGTGTTAATCGGAGTTGCTGCTTCGGTCATCGTACTGCTCTCAGTCTGCCTTTACGATCCAGCCAATGATGCGGCGGATTTCATTCCTGATCGACTTGTAATCAACGTTGTCAGGCGCTGAAGTCAAAGCCTCGTACTCAAGACGGGTAATTGTACCGAACAAGAGATTCGCATCCGTTTCCGGATCGGTCGTGTTGAAGTACTCACAAAAGCTGATCACAGGCCGTAACAAGCGTCGCCGATGCAGCTTCGAGAGCTCCTGTAGATGCGGGTCGTTAATTCCTTCGAAAAAGAAATGATGTTCAACGGCCAGCCCGTCCGGATGCTCCGTCAGGCCATACCGCACATGGTCGACAATTCGTTTTGTACAGTAATCGATAATGCGGCCGCGCGTGACATTATCGACGAGATCGTCGGGTGAGAACTGGTCCAGGTATTTGAACGCCTTTTGCCATTGATCGGCCAGGGCTCCGTAGTCGCCATCCATGAATGACCGAAAAGCCAGGGAAATCAGCTCATTGAGGTCCTTGAAGTAGTAGGTCGTCAGGGAAAGCTGCACACCGGCCTCGCGTGCGATGGCTCTGTGCGTCGTACCACGCACGCCTTCGCGCGCGATGACCCGCAGTGTCGCGTCGAGAATCTTCTGCTTCGTCTGCTCGCCACGCATGCGCGTACCGCGGCGTTCGAGCTTCACTACGGTCGAGTCAGCCATATCACCTGATTCTCGCAGAATCACTCATCCATTTCATTGGACAGACGTCCAATCGTGGCAGCTTGTCGCCGGTTAATTTGCTACATTCAGGCGCTTCGTCACTATCTCCCGGGAGAACCCGATAATGAAGCATAAGAAAAACCGGTTAATTGTTGGTGTTGCCACGCTCGTTGCGCTTTTCTGTGCCCCGGCCTTCGCGGAAGCACCGACGGTCATCAAGGCCGGCTCGCTTTTCGACTCGCAATCGGGTCGCGTAACGCGTAACGCGGTTATTGTCATTGAGGGAGAAAAGATTGTCGCAGTGGGTGGCCCGTCGACACCGGTACCGGATGGAGCCAATATTATCGACCTGTCGGATTCGTTTGTGCTTCCCGGTGTCATGGATATGCACACACATATCGTCAGTAACCTGGATAACTATTATTTCGCGGGCTACTTTCAGTCGCCGCACCGGGCCACGATCGGCGGTGTCGTCAATGCCGAAAAAACCCTGCTCGCAGGCTTTACGACAATTCGCAATGTCGGCGCAGGTGATTATGCCGATGTCGCCATCCGCAACGCGATCAACGCCGGCGAGATTCCCGGCCCTCGTATGGCCGTCTCGGGGCCTGGTCTCGGCATCACGGGCGGACATTGTGACAATAATTCGCTGAACGCCTCGTTCGAAGAACGCAGTGACGGTGTTGCTGATGGTCCCTGGGAGGTTCGCAGCCAGGTCCGCAAGAACGTCAAGTACGGGGCAGACCTGACGAAATTCTGCGCAACCGGCGGCGTGTTCTCGAAAGGCACAAAGGTGGGCCAGACCCAGTACACGCTCGAAGAAATGCAGGCCATTGTCGACGAGTCGCACACCCATGGTCGTCACGTGGCGGCACACGCTCACGGCAATGAGGGCATAAAACGCGCCATTCTTGCCGGCGTCGATTCCATCGAACATGCCAGCTTTCTCGATCGCGAAGCCGTGCAAATGGGCATCGATCGCGGCACTTTTTTCGCACTCGATATCTACAACACCGAATACACGCTCGAACAGGGTGCGGCCAACGGGGTACCCGAAGAGAACATTAACAAGGAGCGCGAAGTCGGCACGAAGCAGCGGCAGAGCTTCACGTTGGCCGTGGAAATGGGCGCAAAGGTCGTCTACGCAACCGATTCAGGTGTGTATCCTCACGGTGACAATGGCAAGCAGTTTGCCCGTGCGGTGCGCTTCGGCATGACTCCCACACAGGCGCTCATGTCTGCGACGTCATTAACAGCAGAACTGCTCGGTTGGGAAGACAGGGTCGGCGCCATTCAACCGGGTCTCTATGCTGACATTATCGCTGTCGATGGCAATCCGCTGGACGACATCTCGGAGATGGAAGATGTCGACTTCGTGATGAAAGGTGGTGTCGTCTACAAGAAAAAATAGCAAATCGAATGGTGCCGCGGTATTGCGTTTCCGCCACCCAGTGCCGGCAGGACTGACGAACAGCAGACCCTAAAACGTCCAGACAAAGCCCAGTGATGGCACCAGCGGCAGCCAATACGCGCTGCGGGACACGAGCTCACCGTCTGCCGACAGCGAGTACTCGGTGCAGCACTGGTTCTCGCGGTCGTACAGGTTTGTAACCTCCAGGAACACCTTCAGGTTGCCCCGTCGCAAATCGATGTCGCGGCTAACGCGCGCGTCGAGGGTATGGTAGACGGAATAGCGCTGGTCGAATAAGTGCGTTGACGTGATCAGGGTTCTCGGCCACCCGGTATGAACTTCGCCCGCCATGCTGAAATCCCATTTACTCCAGCGCCAACTGGCACCCAGCTTGATTGTGTGTGTCTGATCCCAGCTACGTTTCTGTTTTCCTTGTGGCAGCGTGTCTTCCACCCTGGACCACGCGTAACCGAGCCACCAGAACAGTTCATCACCGCCTGAACCTCTCGAAACCATCAACTCGGCGCCACGAGACTCTGCGCTGTCGGCATCGATCACGACACGATCAAACTGCAACTCGGGAACGATCGTCAGCTGATTAAATACATTTTCATAACGCGGCCGCACGGCGCGAAATTTCTTGCGGAAAAAGGAAATATCCACATTGGTGCCAGCCGGGAAATAGTGCTTGAGGTTCAGAACGATGTGTTCGGCACGTTGTGCCGGAAAGAATGCGTCGTTACCGTCGCTGACCTGTAATTCATTGACTTCCTGGGCCTGGGAGTACTGGCCCCAGCCAAGGCGCAGCTCCGTATTGTCTGCCAGGTCGTAAAGCAGGCTGATACGCGGGCTCGACTGCGTGTCGTCGTTTGCCGTTGTGTAGCTCTGGTAGTCCCAGCGTATGCCGACATCAATCGTCAAGCGATCGTGCAGCAACCAGCGAGCCTCAACGTACGCCGCATACTGGGCACCGTCGGCAACGACATCGAAATCCAGCGTTCGTAGTGGCTCGTTGTCCAGAATCTGGTCGAATGGCTCGGCCACAGCTTTGACGGAGCTAAACAGGTAATTGCCATCCAGGTGTTTCGCATCGACCCCGAAACCAAGCATCCATCGGTCCGACGGAAGGTAGTCCCAATCCTGCTTGAAGACGGCGGCGCGGAAATTCCGCTCGTCATCGAGCGAGCCGGAAACGATGCCCGGTAAATCGACAGCGCCGTGGCGAGTGTTGTCAATGTCGGTAACCGACACGATCGTCTCGCTTTGCAGTTGCTCGCTCCAATTGGCGATCCAGCGCCCCCAGAAGACCTGGTTCTTGTAGCGAGCCATCGCCGTCTCTCCCCGATCCGTGAGGTTCAACTGCAGCTTGTCATTCGAGAGCATCATATTGAGACTGATGTCTGCGAGTGGCCCGAACACCCAGCCCACGTGACCAATAAAGTCCTGGTAATCCGGGTTGCCGAACTCCGGATCAATCACATCGACAATGAGATCCAGGTTTCCTCGCCGCGCGGCGAGCAGCCAGTCACCCTGGTCATCGTCGCCAAAAGTGCCCAGTGACATCGCCGATGCATTGAAGAAGCTCAGCGACAGCTCGGTCTCCACGGGTTTCGTCGGCTCTCGCAGCGACATGGCAAGTACACCACTCATTCGATCACCATAGCGGGCGGGAAACGCGCCGGAGAAGAAGTCCATGCCTTCGATCGCTGCGGAGTTGATCGTGGTCGCGATTGCCTGGAAATCCTTGAGGTGAAACGGCTCGTACAGCCGCAGACCATCGAGGAGATACAAAGTCTCGTTGGCCTCGCCACCACGGACATGACTGCGCGTCGAAATACCGCCGCTGGCAGTAGCCGGCAAGCGGTTTTGCAGCCGTACAACCTCCTCGGCCGCTGCGGGTATACGCGTCGCCAGTTCGCGGTCCAGATAGGTCTGGTTCCCGGCCTGTGTGTATTGCAGTCGCTGCAGGCTCGAAGTCACGATAATTTCAGGCAACGGTAATTCGTCGACGTCCGGTGCTTGTGCTTTTTTCGGAGGCATGCGAGCGGATCTGACGACGAGCAGACTCCCGGAAGGCCCTGTGCGAATAGCCAGGCCAAATGGCTTCAGCACACGCTCCAGCCCCGTCTGCAGATCACCTTCAATGGGTTCACCGCTAACCACGAAGTCGTCACTGACAAGGTCAGAGCTGAATAGTATTCGTTGCTCGACCGTATTCAGCGACTCCAGGAAGTCAGACAGCCTGACATCACCGACCGGATCGTCAGCTGCAAATACAGCCGGGCAACAACAAATGACAATGAAAGCGAGGATTCGGGCGGGCAAGCGCATGCCCACATCTTAGAGCAAGCGCTAGCGTTCGATAACTACTTTTCCGTCCTCGATTCGATACTTGAATGCCGTCGTGGCAAGCACCGACTCAAGCGCCTCGATCGGTCCGAAGTCTTCAACCGAGCCGTGTAGCTCGGTACGCATTGCGGCCATGCGAAGCTCATCGCTGGCAAAGACGAGTTCCATACCCGCCTCTCGCGACGCCCAGTCGAGGAAATCCATGAGTGACTTGTTCTCAATGTCGAACGTGGGTGCGAGTTCTGCGGCCCAGTTCCAGTAGATCGAGTGCGGCGCCAGTTCCGTCAGCTCGGCGCTGCCTGCTTCATCAACGACAAGTCTTTCGCCGGCGATCGCGACGAATGCGCCTGCATCCTGCCGTACGTCGACCCGGCCTTCCCTGACTGCAACATCCAGCGTATCGCCATCGAATTCGACCGCAAACTGGGTACCGACATCGGTAACAACGCCGAGACCTGTATCTATCTGCAGGCCGCCATTACGATAAGCAAAC
>Ga0316191_10001257_pt1 | contig 17627 bp, 18 predicted proteins | sample Eddworburr2cm_MG_FD_204928 | JGI IMG/M metagenome (GOLD analysis project Ga0316191, IMG submission 204928) | Coastal sediment microbial communities from Maine, United States - Eddy worm burrow 2 cm | ecosystem: Environmental > Aquatic > Marine > Coastal > Sediment | place: USA: Maine...
CCGGAAGCTGTGGGCGAAACAGAACCAGCACACCGGCGACCGACACCGACTGTTCTCGGCCGTCGGCAGCACCATCTCGGCATCGTCGGTGGTCTACCCCGGCTCATACGTCGACGTTGCCCCATCATTTGTGTTCGATGACGTCACCTACGTCGACGTCGATCGCCGCGCCGACCAGTTCTTCAGCGACCGCGACGGCGTCGACGAACTCATCAGGAAACACCGGACAACCGGACCATCCCCAGAGTGGCGCTTCATCCACGCCGACTACACGTCCGATCTTCCAATCCCGGCGAACCACGGTGACCTTCTTGTCTCCCTCTACGCAGGGTTCGTATCCGAGTACTGCACGAAGTATCTGCGTCGCGGCGGACACCTGCTGGTCAATTCCAGCCACGGCGATGCCGCCATGGCGTCGATCGATCCCGAGTACCGTCTCGTCGCGGTCGTCAAGTCGCGGGGCGAAAAGTACACGGTCACCGACCGCGATCTCGACGGGTACCTGATACCGAAGCGCCCCGTGACGATCACACCGGAAAGCCTCCACCTCAGTGGGCGAGGCGTCGCGTACACCAAGGTGGCGTTCGCCTACCTGTTCCAGCGCCGCGATGCGTAGAGACGGCCCCCGGGACCAGGGGTCGAACACGAACGGACCAGCAGTACTGACCGCGGTCCCCGGCATGGCTATGCTCGGATGGGTAATCCACATGGAGGTTCACATGGCACGACGCCATACCACCCGCACCATCCTGCTCGCTCTCCTGGTTGCGTTCGCGATGATCACTGCCGCGTGCAGTGACGACAGCGTCGATCCGGGACCAACGGCCCCTGAAGGCTCCTGTGAGCTCGCAGATCTCAACCTGGTCGCACCCGGCACGCTCACGGTCGCGACGGGCGAGCCGGCGTTCCCGCCATGGGTCGGCACGCCAGAAGGCGACTTCTTCGACGAGCCCGAATCCGGCATCGGATTCGAGTCCGCGCTCGTGTACGCCATCGCTGCGGAGTTGGACATCGCGAAGGACGATGTCGTCTGGACCCGCATCGGGTTCAACGAGGCGATCGCTCCCGGAGACAAGCCGTGGGACTTCAACCTCCAGCAGTACTCGATCACCGAAGACCGCAAAGAGGTCGTCGACTTCAGCTCTCCGTACTACGTAACCCAACAAGCGCTCATCACGTATCCCGACTCGCCGTACGCATCGGCAACAAGCGTCGATGACCTGAAGGACGCGATCCTCGGAGCGCAGATCGGCACGACGAGCCTTGATTTCATCGACAACGTCATCAAGCCCAACACGGAGCCCAACGTCTACGACGAGAACGTCGACCTCGAAGCAGCGATGAACGCCGGCCAGATCGATGCCCTCGTGGTCGATCTCCCGACGGGATACTTCATCACCGCTGCGCAGGTCGAAGGTTCCATCATCGCAGGCGCCTTCGAGTCCGACGCCGCAGAACCGGACGAGTACGGTCTGCTGTTCGCCAAGGGCAACTCGCTCGTTCCCTGTGTCAACACAGCCCTCGAGACGCTGAGAGAGAACGGCACCCTCCAGGAGTTGCAGGATCTCTACATGACGCAGGGCGGCGGCATCAAGACCATCAGCGGCTAGTACTGAATGACCGGCCAGCAGCCGATTGAGGACGTCGGCGGGGGCCCGAGCTTGTTCGGGCCCCCGCGCGCGCCCCGTGGTCGCGAGGAGGGAACCCGCGCGGCACTGATCGCCTTTGCCTCGTCGATGATCTTCATCGGCGTCGTCCTCTGGGTGGTCCTCACCTCGGACGCCTGGCCGGCCGTCCAGAAACAGTTCTTCAACTGGGATCGCTTCGTTGAAGTGTTCCCAAAGATCCTCCGCGGATTCTGGCTCGACATCAAGATGTTCCTCGTTGCCGAGGTCATCATCCTCGCCGTGGCACTCCTGATCGCGATGATTCGTTCACTGCGGGGGCCGGCGTTCTTCCCGTTGCGGGCTCTGGCCGTGATCTTCATCGATCTCATTCGCGGCATCCCGGTGATTCTGCTGATCTTGCTCCTCGGATTCGGAATCCCCGCGCTCCAGCTCCCCGGTGTGCCCAACGGTGCGCTGTTCTGGGGACTCACGGCCCTGATCATCAGTTACAGCGCCTATACCGCCGAGGTCTATCGAGCCGGCATCGAGTCGGTCCACGAGAGCCAGCGCATGTCGGCGCGATCGCTTGGCCTCACTCAGGGCCAGGCCTTGCGCCACGTCATCGTTCCGCAGGCAATACGCAACGTCATCCCGGCGCTCCTGAACGGCTTCGTGAGTCTGCAGAAGGATGTGGCGCTCGTGCTGGTTCTCGGAGTGCGTGAGGCCGTGCGTGAAGCCGACATCTATGCGGCAAGCACGTTCAACTACACGGGCTACATCGCAGCTGCCCTGCTGTTCCTCCTCGTCAGCGTCCCCGTTGCCAGGTTCACGGATTGGTATACCAACCGTGACCGACGCAAGAAGCAATCGGTGAGCACATGACCAGGTCGAAGCTTGAACTGCAGGGCGTCTCCAAGGCGTTCGAAGGCAAGGCGGTGTTGCGGGAAGTCGATCTCACTGTGCAGCCACACGAAGTCGTCTGCTTGATCGGATCATCGGGGTCCGGCAAGTCGACGATGCTCAAATGCGTCAACCTCCTCGTCCCGATCGATGCGGGCACCATCCTCCTGGATGGCGCCGACATCACGGCATCTGGCGTGAACGCCAACCAGGTCCGGGAAGAGATGGGCATCGTGTTCCAGGCATTCAACCTTTTCCCCCACATGACGGTGCTCGACAACATCACGCTCAGCCCCCGCAAGGTCCACGGCGTGAGCAAAGCTGATGCACAGGACAAAGCGCGGGAGCTGCTTGAGAGCTTCGGCCTCTCGGACAAGACCGACGAGTACCCGGACCGGCTCAGCGGCGGAGAGCAACAGCGAGTCGCGGTGATCCGAGCCCTCGCCACCGAACCGGAACTGATGCTGTTCGACGAGGTCACCTCGGCCCTCGACCCCGAATTGGTGGCTGAGGTCCTGAACGTCATCCGGGGGCTGAAGGATGACGGCATGACGATGGTGATCGCCACCCACGAGATGGGTTTCGCCAGAGACGTCGCCGATCAGGTGTGCTTCCTCGACCAGGGACGAATCCTCGAACACGGTCCACCAGGGCAGATCTTCTCCTCGCCGAGCGAGGCGCGCACCGAGCAGTTCCTTCAGCGAATCATCGAAGCTGGGCGGCTCTAGGCCTCAGACCTTCGCACACACCGTTGCGATATCGCCCGGCTTGGGCTGAATGACCTTGCCGCCCGTGCCGTTGTTCTCCGAAACGAGCAGATAGCCGCTGGAATCCCAGAGGGCGATCAACGTGTCTGTGCCGTACTCGGAGTCGCCAAACGTGCGGACCATGCCGTCAATCCGCGCACCGCAGAGCTCAACCTCTACGCCGTCGGGCACCGGGAGATGAGCAATCTCCTCGGGCAGGATCGAGCAGATTGCGTTCCCGAAGTCATCGACGTAGATGACCTCGCCGGAGACGCTTCCGTCGTCGGCTTGCGTGGCGCCCCAGATCGGAATGGTGATCGGGTCGTCCATCGGTGTGCCGAGATCCGAGAGTGGGACACCGGCGGCCAGGTGCGCGCCAACCGGAGAGAACAAGTCGCGACCGTGGAACGTCATCGTGACCCCCTCGAGCCAGTACTCCGGGCGATCGAGATCGACGAACTCCGTGGTCCATCCCTCGCGCTCGGCGCGCTCCAGGCATGCCGTCAGGACGCCGTTGTCGGGTGCGACGAAGTAGTGCTCACCGATTCTCCCCGCGATCGGCTTCCTGTCGGTCCCAACGCCCGGATCGACCACGATCACGTGGACCGTCCCCGGTGGGAAGTAGAAGGCACTGTTGTTGACCACGAAGTTCGCTTCTCGGATGTCCTGCGCCTTGATCTCGTGCGAGAGGTCGGTGATCTTCGCGTCGGGAGCGATGCCGTAGATGGCGCCGTGGAGAACGCCGTCACTCCCCTGCCGCGTACCGAAGTCCGTGGTCAATGTGATGAATCCCATCGGGCGATGCTAGCCCGCCGCCCACCAGTCCTCGACCCGTTCTGTGAGGTTCACCCGTGTTGGCTCATCGGCCCACGACGACTCCACAACGGCAAGCGAGAGACGCTTGATCGCGGCATCATCGAGTCCGAACTGACCCTCGAGGATCGAGAATTCTTCGGCCAGATTGGTATCGAACATCGCAGGGTCATCGGTGTTGATCGTGACTCTGACCCCTGCATCGATCAATCGACCGACGGGGTGTTGATCCCAGTGGGCGACCACGCCCGTCCGGAGATTCGACGTGGGGCACACCTCGAGGGGGATCTGCCGGTCAACGAGGTAGTCGACCAACAGAGGATCCTCGATCGAGCGGACACCGTGGCCGATCCGCTCAGCGCCGAGCGTCAACAGGGCGCCCCACACACTCTCAGGTCCAGCCTCCTCGCCTGCATGCGCGGTGAGACGGAAGCCTGCGTCCCGTGCATCGTTGTAGACGTCGGCGAACTGCTCGGGCGGATGTGCGGCCTCGAATCCACCGATCCCAATTCCGATGATGCCCGTCTGCGCCGAGACTTCCTTGATAGCGGCCAGGGTCTGCGCGGTTCCCTCCGGGCCGCGATCCCGGACCAGATCGACGATCAACGCGATTTCGACACCATCCACCCGGTCGAGACCCGCTCGAATGGCCTCCGCGATCCCCTGCGGCTCCAGACCGTGGTCACGGAAGTCGCTGGGTGAGAAGAACGACTCGGCATAGATGATGTTCTGAGCAACAAGATGTCGGGCAACGGCTTCGGACGCGAACGTGAAGTCGTCGTAGGTCCGCAGGAACCCGTTCATCCAGTTCCAGGTCTCCATGAAGTGGGCGAAGTCCTGGTAGGTGAACCAATCGACAAGTTGTGCTTCAGTCTTGATCAGCGGGTCTCCTCCGTGATGCTCGATGAGTTCCCACAGCGTCGGGACCGGGATCGCACCCTCCAGGTGGAGGTGCAGCTCAGCCTTCGGCATGGTGGCCCAATCGCGCATCGGACCATTCAAACAGCCTCGGGACTCCGACGTGCGGCCAGCAGAGAGCCCGATCCGATGTGACCCTTGTCCCTGGTCAACCGCCTTGGAGACCCGTACGTTGTGGACGTCGGAAAGGACAGGCAATGCAACTTTCGTACGCGCACGGTTCAACCGATGTCCCGCTCCTCACCGAGACCGTCGGCGAGAATCTCGAGCACACCACGGCACGCTTCCCCGAACGGGACGCGCTCATCGTCCGCCACCAAGGGATCCGGTGCACCTATCGCGAGTTCGATGATGCCACCGATCGGCTCGCCAAGTCCCTCCTGCGTCTCGGCGTTGCACTCGGTGACCGCGTCGGAATATGGAGCCCCAACAATGCTGAGTGGGTCGCCGTGCAGTACGCGACCGCCAAGATCGGCGCGATCCTCGTCAACGTCAATCCGGCCTATCGAACGTCGGAACTCGAGTATGTGCTCAACCAGTCTGGTTGTAGGTTCCTCATCTCAGCGCCTTCCTACCTGACATCGGACTACCGAGCGATGGTTGCCGCCGTTGAAGACTCCGTTCCGGAACTCGAACAGGCGTTCTTCCTCGACTCACCCGAGTGGAACGACCTCTTCGACGCCGGTGAGGCAATACCCGACGAGGAACTCTGGGAACGGGAGTCGCTGCTCGACCCGGATCAGCCGATCAACATCCAGTACACGTCCGGGACAACGGGGTTCCCGAAGGGAGCGACGCTCACGCACCGCAACATCCTGAACAACGGCTTCTTCTGCGGAGAACGCCTGGGCTATACCGAGTACGACCGAGTCTGCATCCCCGTGCCGTTCTACCACTGCTTCGGCATGGTCATCGGCAACCTTGCCTGCACCACGCACGGCGCCGCGATGGTGGTGCCTTCCCCCGGCTTCGATGCCGGCGCCGTACTCGAAGCAGTGGAGGCAGAGGAATGCACGAGCCTCTACGGAGTCCCCACGATGTTCATCGCCACCCTCGAACACGAAGACCTGGAGAAGCGAGACGTGTCGAGCCTCCGTACGGGCGTCATGGCGGGCGCGCCGTGTCCGACGGAAGTGATGAACCGAGTCATCGACGAACTCAACATGGCAGAAGTGACGATTGCGTATGGCATGACCGAACTGTCGCCCGTCTCCACACAGACGCTGCGCGACGATCCCGTCGATCTCCGGGTATCAACCGTTGGTGTCGCCCACCCGCACGTCGAGATCAAGATCGTCGATCCCGAACTCGGGGACACAGTCGCGAGCGGCACCTCCGGCGAGTTCTGTGCCAGGGGCTACTCGGTGATGAAGGGCTACTGGAACGAACCGGAGCGAACCGCCGACGCAATCGACGCCGCAGGCTGGATGCACTCCGGGGATCTTGCCGTCATGGATGACGACGGGTACGTGAAGATCGTCGGACGCCTCAAAGACATGATCATCCGCGGAGGAGAGAACGTGTATCCCCGCGAGATCGAGGAGTACCTCTTCACCCACCCGGACATCGTGGATGCACAGGTGATCGGCGTTCCGGACGTCCGTTTCGGCGAACAGATCATGGCGTGGGTGCAACGGCGCGATGGATCGCAGCTCACTGAGGAAGACGTCGTCGAACACTGCAGGGGCCGGATCGCGCACTTCAAGGTGCCGAGATATGTCCGGTTCACCGAGGAGTTCCCGATGACGGTCACCGGCAAGATCCAGAAGTACCGCCTCCGTGAACTGGCTGTTGCGGAGCTCGGCATCGGCGACGAACCGCCAACCTAGGGCTCTGCGCCGAGAGCGGTCGGCTCGACGGCGACGTCCTGAAGATCGCGCACGGCAGCCGAGAGGTGACCCAGAGCCTGAACATAGTCCTGCTTGGTCGCTCGTCCCGCACCGACATCGATGGCCACGTCTTCCGCCGCAGCTTCGAGTCGGTAGAGCGCGTCGCGCAGTCGTTCCCAGGTTCGGCGACTGATGAGGACCTCATCGGGCCCGAGGTCTCGTCGCTTGGCCTCACGGCGAGCCTCGTAGGCGCGCTGACGGTGGGACGTGCGGCAGTAGCGTTGTGGGCGTCCCGGTCCGGCGGCGTACGTGAACGCTCCCCCACACCAGGCACAATGACGAGTCCGTTCTGTCACAGTGATGGAACCCTACAGCAGAACTCAGGCTGGGATGGGGATCACACCTCGCGGTGCTCCATCCGATGCACGCTCACCGCGATGGCAGCGCCGGAGAGAACAAGCGCCGTGGCGACGGCTCGCCAATAGACGAAGTCGCCCCCGGCGATGAGCGCGTCATAGCTACCGACGAGGTCGGAGGGCAACCACGGCCCCACTGCGGGGAGGAGGCCGACGATGCTGAGCAGAATCAATGCGCCGATGGTCAGCAGCGCCGTGCCGGGGACCCCGCGGACGACCGAGGCAAAAAGGCCCGTCAACGCGATAGCGAAACAGATGTAGAGGCCAACGAGCATCGAACCGACGATGGTCCCCCCGACGTTCGGAACATCGATCATCACGGCGGTGACGACGAATGCGACGGCTGAGGCCAAGAGGAACGAACCGGCGGAAGCGGCCATGTTGAGCACATACCGGGGCGTCAGTATCTGCGGAATCGTGGCTCTCGTCCGGAGGAACGCCGCCATCTCCGGCTTGGCGTCGAAAGCGAGGGCGAGGGCTGCCACGAAGGCGATCGCGAGCAAACCGAGTTGGAGCGCGTTGCCGAGATACTGTGCCATGGCAAGCTCCGGCGTGGCATCGGGGACGGTAATCTCTGCCCCGCCGCCGAGCCGATCGACGATCTCTGGGAGGAACCGAGCCGTGAGCGGGCCGAGCACTCCGAAGAACCCGAAGATGCCCACCAGGATCCAGATGCGATATGAGCGAATCAGCCGAGTCACCTCGAGACGCCAGAGGGTCATTGCGTCACCTCGAGGAACACATCCTCAAGACTCCGCTCGATCGGCGCGACCGACACAATCGGCACGTCGGCGCGAGCGAGGCACCGCATGAGTTCGCGTTCGAGCACCGGGGCACTCGAAGCCGAGACGGTGATCACGTCGCCATCCAACTCAACGCCGGTCGTCCACTCGCAGGACCTCAATACGCCGACCAATCCGTCCCCGCTGCCCCGAATCCGAACGTGGTATGCGGCGTCGTGGCCGGTGTTCCTCACGAGTTCCGCGAGGGTTCCCTCGTAGACGATCTGGCCCGCTTTCAGGATGCCAACCGTGTCGCAGACCTGTTGGACGTCATCGAGAATGTGGCTCGAGAACACCACGGTCGACGTACCCCGGAGGGCCGTGATCATGTCGAGCACCTCGCGCCGCCCTGCAGGGTCGAGCGCGGCCGCAGGTTCGTCGAGCAGCAGGACGTCAGGCTCTCCCACTACCGCTGCCGCGAGACCAAGCCGCTGCAACATCCCACGCGAGAATCCCCCAACCTTGCGTCGAGCGACATCCGACAGGCCGGTGAGGTGCAGCACGTGATCGACGGCGGCGTCCTCGGTGTCGGGAGCATTGAGTGACCGGGAGAGATCGACCACTTCGTGTGCGGTCAACCAGGAGTCGAAGCTCGGTGTATCCGACAGCACACCGATTCGTGCCGCGTCAACCGAGAAGGTTCCGGCGGTTTGACGCCGCAAGCCGGAGAGGATGCCCAGCAGCGTGGTCTTGCCTGCGCCGTTTGGACCCACGAGGCCATACACCGATCCGCGGCGAACGGAGAGGGACACCGCGTCGAGCGCAAGCGTTTCTCGGTACTGCTTCGTGAGGTCGCCGGTCGCGACCGCCGGACTGCTCATACGAGCAGAATGCTACCGCGCCTCCGCAGCCTCGGAATGGTTGAGAGAACCTTGATTCGCCGATTCCCGCACCGGCGCTGCCAGCACGGCCTCGGCGAGCAGTTCGAGGTCCGTCTCGCCTTCGATCGCATACGCAACCAACGGCAGGTTCCCCCGCTCCTGGGTCCCCACCGCAGGGAACCGATCCACCAATTCGTCGCTCCACACCCACACAGAAACCTCCCGGCACAGCTCACCAACACACACTCAGAAACTACCCCCATTGTCAAACCGCTCTGACCGGGCGAAATACGGCGGTGTGATTTCAACCGTCGACGAGCGTGGTGCCGGGCCGGTAGGTCGACCACGCAAACCAGAACGTATCGAGGTGCTCAACCCGGTCAAGACGGGACCCTTCGAGGGGGCCGCCGATGGCGATTCCTGCGATATTCCACGTACTCCCGGTCTCCTCATCCATGAAGGTGTCACCCCCAGCCGTGAGCGTCAGCTGAGCGCCGTCGATGACGGGAATGAACACGCCGACCGAACCGACGTTGTCTCCCCCACTGATCCGCGAGTCGTCCAGAGCGGATGATTGGCCAGCCTGCCAGAGAATCACAAGGTCCCGGTCGCCGACGGTTCCCGGCGTCACGCTGCGCTCGCCGCGGGCCACCAGCTCCATGGAGTACGCGACTGAGGCCTCGTCGATGCTGATGCCGACGACCCGCTGTTTCGCCCGTTCGCGATTGTCGACGATACCGCGGAAGAGGAACGGATCCGTGTCGGGGTCGTCATATCCCTCGTACGGATTCCGTCCGTAGTCGCGCTCGAATCCGGTCTCCGTCCAGTCGAGGACCTTCCCCGCTGGGTACGCCTCAACGAACTCCTCCCACGACAGAAGGGGAGACGCGATCGGTTCGAGCTGATCCCCGGCGAGCACACCGACGATCGCCTGGCCGTCGAAGTGGGTCCACAGCGATTCGGTGAGACGATCGTACATCACCAATGCCGACGCATAGAGGCTACCGGAGGTACCAAACGTGGTCTCCACGCCACGGACCACCCGGTGATAAGAGACCGCCGAATTGCACAGGGGGCAGTAGGTCACCGAGACCGGGGAGCCACCGACCGTGTCATTGACGATCTCGTGCCAGATCAGTACTCGCACCGGGTAGGCGCGGGCGTCGCCGTTGATTTCCAGAGCGACAACCGCCTCGGCAGGATCGAGCTGGCCGATGCTGTCGGCGACGTCGGCGAAGACCGGGGTGTCGATCGGCGGTATGCCATCGGGAGGTGGACCGCCGGATATGATCTCGTCGACGGGCACTTGGGGGTTGGGGAACGCATCCGCATTCCGATCGGTGAGCGCCGAAGGTCCGTCTGGTATGCCTTCCAGCCCTGCTGTGGTCGTCGTGGTGTTCTCGATGATTGTTGCAGCCGGTTCAATCCCGACCGCCTCGTCTTCTGAAGTCGCTCCGCACGCGGCGGCGAAGAGTGCGCCAGCCGCGAGGAGTGTCGCGATGCCGAGTCGATTCACACGCCCTCCTCTGGCCGTCGATTGGTGCAACGCGTCCGGCAGCGAGTCCTTTCCACTCTGTCACATATCCGACAGTCGTGGTCGAGCTCACACGCACCATCGCCCGCCGCTGTTCTGCAGACTGGCTCTTCGCGAACGTGGTGTGTGCCGTCAGGGGGTCAAATCCGTCGCCGCCCCCGACGGCGAGCTCCATCAGTCGGGGACCAAGGTCCCACCATCGAAGGGTCCCAAGCCCCTACGGGTGTAGCGGTATCGGTGGTTCCATGACCATGATGCACGAACAGTACGTCCAGCTCTACAACGCGGTCGGGGTCTCCTACCCCACCGTGCGCGCGCTCTTGACCGACCGTGCGCTCCCGGCGCTGGACGCCCCACGCCGCATCGGCGTCGACTGGCTGCAAGAAGGGGACGCACACCTCGACATGGATGTGGCTGGGGTTCACTTCGTGAAGGACGTCTGTTTCCGGGTTGCCGACTACTCCGACGTCCCGGGCCCTCTGCCGATGGGCCGTGTTCAACTGGCGTGGGAGCCGATCGACCACGCCGACGTCTACCCGGCGATCACAGCAGATCTCGAGATTGAGCCGATCGACGACAAACGAACAATGATCTCGCTCCTCGCCTCCTATGAACCGCCGCTCGGCCGGATCGGGGCCGTCGTGGATCGCATGGCGATGCATCGCATTGCGGAGACCGCGATCGCTCGCTTCTTCGAGGGCCTGCTTGTCGAACTCAAGGCGAGCGCGAACGCCACATCAGCCTGAGTCAGCCGGTGAGTGAAAACCGGATCCGGCGAAACCCTTTGCCCTTCGATTCGGTCTTGGTGATCTGGATTGCCCCAACCTCGCCGGTCGAGTCGACATGCGTTCCACCATCCGCCTGACGATCCAGACCGACGATGTCGATCACGCGCACGGTCGTGAGCGACGGAGGCAGGAGGCTGACCTTGGTGCGGATCAGACTCGGGTCCTGGTCGGCTTCAGCCCGGTCGAGGAACGAGACCTCGACGCTCCGTGCCAATGCGAGTTGCCGGTTCAGCTCTGCCTCGATGGGCTCGCGATCCTCGGGATCCCATTGGGGTATCTCGAAGTCGAGACGACCCTCTCCAGGTGTCATGTTGCCGCCGGTTACGGGACTCTGGAAGCGTTCCCACACAACGCCACACATCGCGTGCATGGCCGTGTGTGTCCGCATAAGCGTGTACCTCCGCTCCCAGTCGATCTCGCCCTTCACCACGGTTCCGACCGGTGGCAGCGCATTGACCCAGTGCCACACGCCCCGGCTGTCCTGGGTGACGCGGGTCACGGCCAAGCGGTCGTCACCGATGGCGAGGATTCCGGTGTCGCAGGGCTGTCCGCCTCCGCCGGGATAGAACACCGTTGAATCGAGGAGAACGCGGCCGTCCTCCCGATCGGTGTCAACCACGGTTGCAGACATCGCCCGTTCGTAGGCCCTGGTCGAGTAGATCCGTTCAGTCATGGTGCCTCCTTACGGTGGCACCCTACCTTCGACCGCGTTCGAGGCTACGGTGCCGGAAACGACCCCGGAGGACGCCATGAGCGACATCCTGCCCTACACCGACGATGCCGCAGCGAACACGCTTCTCGCCGACGATCCGTTCGCCTTGCTCATCGGCATCGTGCTGTACCAACAGGTGCCCGTCGAGACGGCCTTTGCCGGCCCGTCACGGGTACGTGACCGCATCGACGGCCTCGACCCCCAACTGATCGCCGAGATGGATCCCGAAGCCCTCGAGGCGGCGTTCAAGGAGAAGCCGGCCGTCCATCGGTTCCCGGGAAACATGTCGAAGCGGGTGCAGGCCGTGGCTGCCCACATAGCGACCGAGTATGACGGCGATACCGCGGCCATATGGACCGACGTCGACGATGCAGGCACGCTGGTGCGCCGTCTCAAGCAGTTGCCCGGCTTCGGTGAGTACAAGGCCAGGATCTACCTGGCCGTCCTTGCTCAACGCTTCGGGGTCCGGCCCGAAGGATGGGAGGCCTATATGCCGGATTGGCCGAACATTTCGGAGATTGAATCGCCGGGCGATCGCGCCGACCTCAAGGAGCGGAAGAAGGCGTGGAAGGCCGCGCAGAAGTCCTAGGATCGCGCCGTTTGGCCGTGGTGGAGATCAGCGCCGCGAATCCGACGACCGCGATCGTGGCGAAGATGAACCACTGGATGGCGTAGCTCAAATGCGCTCCTTCGGTCGTTTCGGGAGGCGGTAGGGGGATCGGGTACTCGCCTGCCGTCGGATCCTGGGTTTGGAGCTGCAGGTACATCGGGAAGAGCGATGGACCCCAATGTTGATCAAGGAGCACGAGGTCGATCCGACCGATCTTCGCGTAGGTTCCGTCAGGACCCGTTGCCCCGGTGGGGCCTCGGTCCTCGCTGGCCCTCAGAATGCCGATCACCTCGACCTCCGCTGCCGGAGGCGACGCGTCTGGCACCGGCGGGCCGAGACTGTCGATCGGAACCCACCCGCGGTTGACGGCGAGCGTGCCCCCCTCCCAGGCGAGCGGGGTCACCACGTTGTGTCCGGATTGGCTGTTCAGCGTCCGCGCCTGCAGCAGAATCTCTTGCTCGACGTCGTAGGTGCCCTCCACGATGACGCGCCGATACTCCGTTTCTGCGGGATCAACACCCGCATCAGCGACGAGGAGTGCCAGGTCGATGGGCCCCTGTGCCATCCGCGCCTCGATCGTGGAATTCAATTCCTTCCGCTCGTCGAGACGCCGCATCTGCCACAACCCGAGGCTGACGAAGAGCACAACGGTGAGAGCAACGATCAGGAACCCAGCGATCCAAACGCCAGATCTGAGGAATGAGTACCGCTGTGTCATGATCCCTCGCTGCGTGGCTGATATTCAGATCGAACGAGCCCATAGCTCAGGAGATCGACGAGGTGCCCCCGTTTGCGATAACCATCTCTGGCAACGCCCTCGAGGACGAGCCCCGCCTTCTCGGCGACTCGCGCCGATGCCGGGTTCGAGGCGAAGACGCCGGCCTCGATGCGGTGCAGATCGAGTTCCTCGAAGCAGTAGCCGACGAAGCGCGTGAAAGCCACGGTGGCGATGCCGTACCCCCACCAGTCCGGGCTGAGCCACCACCCCACTTCTGCAGTGCCTGACCGGATGTCTGCCCCGGGCTCGCATCCGATACCGCCGACCAACTCCTCACCCACAAAGATCGCGAAATTCAACGGAGGATCTTCTGCGGCACACTTGGCGATCCAGATGTCGGCATCCTCCGGTGTGTACGGGTACGGGAATGCATCCGACATGTGCACGGCGATGCGCTCGTCATCGGCAGCCCGCAGCAGCGCCCGGCGGTGCGCCGAACCGTACGGCTCGAGCGTGACGTCATCGCGGGAGGTCGACAGCAGCGGACCTCTCGCGGAGATCGCCGTCGCCTCATGGCTCCCGGGCCCCGGTTCGAACAGCGAGGCGTCCAGAAAGCGTCCCCCGGTACGCCAGTACGTCCCCTCGGCCCGCGACAGCAGATTCTCCTCGACGAGGTAGCGCCGCAACGCGGCGTAGTCGAGATTGTAGTGCTCGAGGTGCCGGCTCACCTCTGCCTCGCTGTACCGGACGCCGGGCTCGAAGTCCTGGGCGAGGCGCTCGAGGACGACCAGGCGCTTGGTGCGATTCGACGGTATCTCGACGAGATCCTCGCCCGAGAAGAACGTCTCGAGGACCTTGACCTCACCGGCCGTCCAGTCGCCCGCGGTGATGCTCTCGGCTGCCGGTTCGGCCTGCGGAACGGTTCCGGCGATCTCGTGCAGCGTGCCGGGGAGGAGTCGATCGTTCTCGTCGGTGAGACCAGACAACCTCAGACCCGCGATCGTCTCGAGGGCGCGCCGACGCGAGATGTCCAGACCATCGGTCAATGCCTCGGCTGTGAGCGTGCCCTCAGCGGCGCGCCCGAGCGCCGCCAGCCGAACCGGGTCGAGACACAGCCGGGCGTACTCCTCGTAGTCCATCTCAGTCGAAACCCCCGCGAGCGGTGTCGCCGCTCCGCCGCTGGTCGGCCGCACCGTACAAGCCGGCGATCGGGTCGTACAGCGCTGCCTGCACTCCCCCGAAATACATGGCGCGGTCCGGGAATCGGCGCGCGGTCATCCCGTCGATCGAACGCACGTCAAGGCCCGGCTCGTGCGCGATCATCGGAGTCCCACCGAAGACCTCGACGTGAAGTCGAGGGTGGGCAACGGCCTCGCTCAGCGACATTCCGAGATGAAGAAAGTTGAGCAGTACCTGGGCGACTGCGGTGGTGATGCGCGATGCCCCGGGGCTTCCAATCGACAAGATCGATCCGTCGCCACGACGCGCCACGGTTGGCGCCATGTTGGAGACGAGTCGGGTGCCGGGCTTCAGGCCGTGGAAGCCTTCGGCGGTGAGTTCCACTTCGCCCAGCGAGTTGTTGAGATACCAGCCGGTATCCGGCACAAGAGCCCCCGCCCCGTAGCCGGCCGATACTGTGATCGCGCAGGCGTTTCCGTCGGTATCGGTGACCGACGTATGGACCGTGCTCGGCGACCGCTCCACAGCAGCGAGATCGCCTTCCCGGGCGTAGGCCAGGAGGTCCGCGGCCGCCCGACTGCGGGTGAGGTAGGGATCGAGTTGATCGGCACGGTAGCGAAGGACCGCCCGCTGAATCCGTGCCATTCGATCCACTTCTCTCGGAACCCAACCGTCGAACTCCGGCGACGACGAAAGCAGCAGGATCGCACTCGCGACCACGCCACCAACCGCCGGAAGAGGGTTCGTGGCTACCTCCCAATCGTCGAGTTGGAAGCGGATCGGCGTGCGGATCTCGACCGCGTACGAGCTGAGATCTTCATTGGTCAGGATGCCGCCGCCCGCGAGCACCGCGTCGACGGTTCGCCGCCCGATCTCACCCTCGTAGAGCACCGAAGCACCTCGGGTAGCCACCGTACGCAGCGTGTCCGCCAGGTGCGGTATGTGAATGCGATCGCCCTCGGCGACGGGCGACCCGTCGGGGTGGTGGGTGATGGACCAACTGGTCGGGTCCCACCCGAAGACCACCTTGTGTGAGTGGTCGAGATACTCCGCCGAGGCCCCGGTGACCGGGAACCCTTGTTCGACGATCTGGATGGTGGGCTCGAGGATCGCGCTCCACTCGACCGTTCCGTATCGCCGATGAGCCTCGGCGAAGGCGGCGAACGCGCCCGGTGTTGCCACCGACCCCCATCCGACAATGGTCTCCGTGTGGCCGCCGTAGGTCATCTCGACCGTCCGCCCTCCTCCCCCGAACCGGTCGGGAGGCAGATCGCGTCCGGGCATCTCCGCATAGCCGTCGATGACGATCGGTTCGTCGCCGTGGGGCCAGATCGTGACGAATCCGCTCCCGGCGGGGGCGATGATTCCGATCTCGGTACACATCGAGGCAATCGATGCACCGATGGCGGCATCTATCGCATTCCCACCGGCATCGGCAACGGCAGCGCCGGCTGCTGCGGCAAGGGCGGTGGCGGAGGCGACCTGGACTCTTCGCATGAGTGAGCAGGCTAGACCTCCGCTGATCCCTCCACCATTGCAGACGGGTCGACGGAGCCGAACTCGTCCAGGTCGGGGTGTCGCTGGACATGAAATGCGACGACTTCAATGCGGCTCCGGCGGTTGCGGTCATCGCTCCAGAATCGGCGCTGCACGGCTCCTGCGACCCAGACTCGGTCCCCGCGCTCCAGGCCTCCACAATGCTCGTCGGCGTCCCAGAGCACCACGGGCACCACGTCGATGCGACGCCGCGGTCGCTCCGACCTGGTGGTGACGAGGTAGCGCACAAGGATCGAGCCGTTGTCGAAGGTGCGTACTTCCGGCGCAGCCGCGAGACGGCCGGCGAGGACAACGAGGTTGAGGTCCATGACATCTCCTCTCGATGCGAGGAGGTGCGGGAGATCCGACGATACGTACCGGCCGTGACAGATTCGGCTAACTGCTCTTGGCAATCTCGGTATCGAGCGCGTCAAGACCGGCAAAAGACGGGTCGTTCAGCACAATCGCATCTGCGATCCGTCGTGCCGTCGCCGTGTCGCCGTTCCCGGCAGCCGCCCGCGCAGCCACGTACCAGACGCGAAGATCTGCGTCGTTGGCGTTCGGTCCAACCCGATCAGGACCCGTCAGGTCCCATGCCCCCTCCGCATCGCCGTGCTCGAGGAGGAACGTGCCGTAGACGACTTTGCCCTCCTTCCACACCGCCGGAGACACGTCGGCCTTTTGGAGGGTCTCCCATGCCTTCGTCACGTCGGCGTCGCGGTTCATGGCGCGCAAGACGTCCATCTCGATCGGAAGGTGGGTGGCTTCGCCCGCCATGCGACGGTATGCACGCAATTCGGAGAGGGCGGTGTCCCAGTCTCCAATTCGATAGGCGGAGAGCCCGAGTGTCTCGCGGATCGTCGCATCCTGCGGCGAGAGGTTCTTCGCGACCCTCGCATGCTTCACGGCGGCGTGATAACGACCGTCGGACATTGCAGCCGATGCTTCACCGAGCGCCTCAAGGGCAGGAGCAATGCGGTCCTTTGGTGTGACCCGGGTGAGCGCCTCGATGATCCAGTTCGGCAGGTCAACTGCCGCCCCCTTCAGATCCCGCCGGCGCTTCTGCTGCATCGAACTCGCGCCCGGTTCGGAATCGCTCCGCGGTGGTACATACGGCTTCGACCGCCCGCGGCTCTGCGACTGGTGCCGGGGCGGCTTCGAGCCCTTCCTGCTGCCCGACGAGCCCTTGCCCTTCCCGGAGGGGCCCTTCCCCGAACCACGGTTTCTGTTGTCAGCCATTGAAAGACCTCCGAGTCGTCCGCCATCCTACCGGTCGGTGGTCACACCAAGCGTCGGCGAAGAAGGCCTTCGGCCATGAAACGCAAGAAGGGCCGCCCCACAATGGGACGGCCCTTCTCTCAAAATGTCGGCGGCGACCTACTCTCCCGGGACCCTTCGGTCCAAGTACCATCGGCGCTGGCGGGCTTAACTTCCGTGTTCGGAATGGGAACGGGTGGAACCCCGCCGCCATGGCCACCGAAACAATCTGAGCGCTCTCTGAGCACTCCATAGCGAGTACGAGTTGCCGTCGCGATATTCATAATCAAGCCCTCGACCTATTAGTACCGGTCAGCTCCACACATTGCTGCGCTTCCACTTCCGGCCTATCAACCTGGTCATCTACCAGGGGTCTTACCCGATTAATTCGGTGGGAGATCTGATCTTGGAGGCGGCTTCGCGCTTAGATGCTTTCAGCGCTTATCCGTTCCGCACGTGGC
>Ga0316191_10001259_pt1 | contig 17609 bp, 10 predicted proteins | sample Eddworburr2cm_MG_FD_204928 | JGI IMG/M metagenome (GOLD analysis project Ga0316191, IMG submission 204928) | Coastal sediment microbial communities from Maine, United States - Eddy worm burrow 2 cm | ecosystem: Environmental > Aquatic > Marine > Coastal > Sediment | place: USA: Maine...
GGCCGGTCCACATGCTGGCACCGACCCCGATGGCCGCAATCCAGCCAAGCAGTCGCCCGAAACTAACCCCCATGGGTGTCATCCTAGCCGGAGACCGATTAACCCTACCAGGTGAAGTGAAAAGCGCTCTAAAATCAAGGCCTTAGCGCGCTTCCGCCTGGAAAAGGCACTCATCGGACCCCTCGTTCCGCCGCACAAGTGGTTCAGGGCAGGATCCACGCCGCATCCTTCGTGTCGGGGCGCGCGTCCACAATCGGCAATACGTAGCCCCCCTTGGTGAGGAAACGCTGGCCGGGGCCCAGCGTGGCCCGCGGATGGATGGGAAGATACAGAGCGAGGTCCTGGGCGTGATCGAGCATGTCGAGCACGTAGTCGCGCACGAAGTAGCGCTCCAGGTGGGTGAGTGCGTCGTTCGCGGCGAGACAGGCAAAGAAAGCCTCCGCCTGGAGTCGGGGGTGGCGGAGCTCGATTCCACGGGTCCGCGCCCAGACAGTGAACCGCATTAATCCGGGATCGGATTCACCGGGCAGCCGGTAGGGGTGGGCCACGAATACCGGCCCCGGTGCGGAGAGAAGCGGTCCGTCCAGATCGCGGGCGAGCAGCGTGGAGGAGAAGTAGATGGGGCCCGGCGGCAAATGGCGCTCGAGCCCGGCGAGCTGCTCGTGCCGCAGCCAAAGGACGGCCGCCGACCGAGGGACGTTCGCCATCCGAGAAGCCAGGCCCGCCACCGGCAGAGGTTCGTCGCATGCGAACTCGAGATCTTCCGTCGTGACGCCCTTCTGCATCAGTGTCGACCGTAAGGCAGCCGCTGCTCGAGCTGGCGTCGCTCCGCAGAAGACCTGAATCACGTTGCCAACCGGCTGCTCCGCGACGTGGCTCGCGATCAGGTCCGCTTCGAGCTCGAGTCCCCGAGAGAAGTGCAGCGTATAGAAGTCGGCTTCCTGAGCGTCTGGCAGATCGGTGCCGGGGAACAAGCAGGGGATCTCATGGCTCTCGCAGAAGCGGCCGATCGGGCCCCAGGAGCTAGCGCTCAATCCGCTCAGCAGGGCAAACACGGGCTCGCTCCGATAGCGCTCCTCGAGCTGCTCGCGCCAGCCCTCGCTCGGTCCCGTCAGCGTCCACACGTCGAGTGCCCACTCGCGGAAGAGCGTGGGAAGTCTGCTGGCCGGCGTCGTCCCGCGGTCAGGGCGTTCGCTCTCCCGGCGCGTCTGCCGGTTCTTCTCATCGACGTAGGTCTTGAGGACCGCGAGGACGTCGTCGCGCACCTCGGCGGAAACCTCGTCTGTGACGACCGTGGCCAAACGGATCACTTTGTCGTCGACGCCGGGCGCAGGGCCAAGAGACAAGCCCGCCAAGTATGCAGCGAGGCTCCTCGCCTCGTCGTCGGAGATATCGTACCGGGGCATGAGCGGTTTGAGGGAGCGACCCGTCGGGTCCAGGCCATCGCGGAGCGCGCGCGAGAGGCTCTCCGGATCGTATGCAGGCCGCTTTGGCTGTGCGGAACGGGCAAAGAGAAACGGCCCCGTGATTGGGGGAACGATGTATGCCCCCTCCGCGGCGCCCATCCCGCTGCGACCGTGGCAGCTCTGGCAGCTGAACTGCGTACCAAGGAAGGGAACGTCTCCGGTCACGGTCGCGGTCAGCGGCTCCCCCGACGGGCGAATTCCCTCGCGATACATGCGGCGGCCCGCCGCCAGATCCGGTGCATCGTCGCCAGCGCCAGCGCCAGCGACGGACGCGGCCTCGGAGTCGACGCACTTGCAGCCGACGCCGACCAGCGCGAGCAGAGCTAGCAGTCCGAAACCGGGCGACGCGAGGGAGGCCAGTCTCAATTGAGGAGCCGTGTCGTCACTTCGCGGGCCAGATCCTCGCCGCTCGCCAGTCCGTTGATACGGATCCACTCCGGACTTTGGGGTCTCTTGAGCAGCGTCAACGGCTGGTGGTTCATCTTCGACCCGGCGTGGGCCTTGAAGCTCACGAGGACCCGCAAGATGTCGGCTTCTTCGCCTGTGAGGAAGGTCCAGTCCCCGCCCGCATCGAAGCGCTTGGCGTACTCCTCGAGGACTTCGGGCCGGTCGTACTCGGGATCGATGGAGACGGAGACCAGCCGAACCTGGCCCGCTGCCTCCCCCAGATCCCGCTGCATCTGCGCGAAGGTCGCGGTCATGACGGGGCAGATCGTCGTGCAGGTCGTGAAGATGAAGTTGAGGGCGACGGGCTTGTCCGATTCGAGGATCGTACGCAGCGCCGCCGACGTGCCGGACTGATCGAGCAGGTTCACTTCGGGCACGGAGTAGCGCTCCGTGGTCACAGAGTACTGAGGCTTCTCGAGCGCCGCACGGTGGGCTGCATGCGGGTCTGGCGACGCCTGCCCACCTTGATGGGCCGCGTGCTCGTCCGCAGGTGGCGGCTTCGCAGATTGCGGACTGCACGAGCTGCTGGCGCCCGCCAGCAGGAAGATGAGGCCGAGCCCAAGAGCGCTGGGCCTACGCACCAGCGCGACGAAGTCGCCTATCAAGTGGACCTTGAGCGACATAGGGTTGATTTGAGTCATTCTTCAACAGCCGGCATCGCGAAGCGTGAGTCGTCGAGCGGCGGGTTGACGACCACGGTCGCCACAGTGAGGCGGTGCAACTCATTGTCCCCCTCGGTCCGCGTTTCCTGGCGGCGCGGGATGAGGAGACCTTCTTCCGTCGCCTGCCAGTCGTGGTAGAAGGTCTCGACGCGCCGCTCGCGCCCACCGACCGTCCGCAGGGCCTCGACCTTGACCTCGAGCCCGCTCTCGGCGTCGACGTACACCCAGCGGATGGCGCCACTCGGCAAGGTCACCTTCAGCTTGCGGGCATCCCGTCCCTCGACTTGCTCCCGTCCCAGAAGCTCCACGGCGTGTCCACGGGCCGCATAGTCGAAGAGGGGACCGTAGAGGTCGGCCGAGTCCGCCACTTCGCGCAGCTCCTCTTCGGTCATGGGCTCGGCAGTGGTCCGCCCTCGGAATGGCTCGAGCTTCCAGCCCGCCTTACCGTCGGAGCACTGGACGGCGGTCTCACCCTCGAACACGAACTCGAGGCGCATCTTGCTGGGCCGCTTTTGCTCGAGCACGTATGGCACGCTCATCCCCTTGCCCACGTCCATCTGGCCGGTGAGCCGGAGCGAGGAGACGTCCCGCCAGGGCTCGTCGCCTCCGCGCGCGGCGACGTTTTGGTCGACCAGTTTGTTCACGGCCCGGGCTCGGCCCAGCGGCGTGTCAGACCAGAAGAGAAAGAGGAGTGTTACTAAGCACAGCGCGACAGCTGCCGCGAGTCCGGTTTTCAAATTCTTTCGCGTCATCGAGTCCTATCTTACGACCAGCCCATCGACTCGGAACTCGCCGATCTCGACGCTCACGTGCTGGCCCGGCTTCACCATCTTGCCGGGATTTGCAAAGAACATCCAATAGGTGCGCCCCGCAACCGGCGGGTTCGAGTGGCGGAGCGCGCCGGTCTTGGCCGGCGTCGGCACGATGAGCTTTGCCCCGGTCTCGCCGTGCGTCAGCGCCGGCTTGGTCTGGCGCTCGAACAGCGGTTTCGCCTTCTCCGCGTCGAGCACCCGGTAGCGGAACTCGAGCATATAACCGGCCGCGGTCTGCCGAACGTCCATGACCTCGACACCCCAGCGCCGCTTGATGAACGTCTTCTCGCGGGGGTGGCGCGCCGGTTCGGCCGACGCGGCGGTCGCAGGGGAAACCCGGGCCTGCCCCTCGAGCGCCCGCGCTTCGGCTGCGGGCCCGAAGAAGGCGGCGGTGACCACGAGGCCGCCTATGAGAAACCCCGCGAGCGACCGGGAAAGGTGCAGATTCATCATCGAGCTCTCACTAAGGGAAGACGCACATTGCGTTGCCTGGTGGTTGGCAGTCGGCGTCGACGAGGCAGATATTGGTGTTGTTGCTGCATGTGCCGAATACTAATTCGTCGGCGCCGATGTCGAACTGGGATCCCGCCGGACGCAGATCACCGTCGTAATCCGAGCTCGGTGCTTGGGCCGGTCGGCCGGCGTCTATCGCGGACGAAGGGGCCGCGATGTGGTAGTCCCAGGGCGCGCTCCCGGCCGGCCAGGACGATGTCAGCGGACCGTAGCGCACGTCGACCCAGGCCGCGCCGCCCTCGTCCAGGGCGGGCAGCGCCGACATCGGTCCGGGTGTGCTCGCGAGGGTTCGGCCGCCGTTGCAATAGGGGTTCACGAGCCCGGGATCGCCCGAGGTGTTGCTGCCAGCGTAGCCGGTCGTGTCGGTCAGAACCGAGCGGACCGGGTTGAGGGTGAAGCCTCCACTTATGACACCGAGATCCGTGTAGTTCGCGGCCGCGTCGCACGCCCCCACCGTGTTCTGGCTGAGGACCGGGACAAGCATGGCCGATCCCCCGGACGCCTCGTAGTGGAAGGCCCGGTTCTGCCACACGATGTCGTTCCTGAGGACCGGGTTGGAGAACTCCCGGCGGGCGTTCGTGTTGGTTTGAACTGGGATCGCGGCCGTGAGCGCGGCGCTGTGGGCCTCCGAGGAGATACCCGCCGGCTGGGGTAGGGAGGTGTTCCCGTCGATGAGCGGGCCCACGGTGGACGTGCTGTCGTTGTGGGCGATCGTGTTGTTGACGACGAAGCTGCGCGCGGTGTCCTGCATCGATAGCCCGCCGCCCGCCCAGCCGGCCACGTTGTTGATGATCATGTTGTTGTAGAGCCTCAGGGTGTACCAGCGGCCAGGTCGGGCCACCCCTTGGTTGTTGTTCGAGTTGGGGATGTCGCGGCCGTTCACGTACTGCGTGCGGATTCCGCCGCCGTGTCCCGCTCCGGCCTGGTTGCTCTGGATGAGGTTGGCATCCACCGTGACGCTGCCCGAGCCGTAGGTGAGGACGTCGACCCCTGGAGGTTCGCCCGCGATGAGCAGACCGCCGCCGGACCGCGTGATCCCCTGATTGAACGTCTGGTTGAGGACGATCTGGTTGTTCGTGATCATGCCCCCGTCGCTCAGGCCGAGGTGGCCGATGCCGCCGCCGTCTCCGGTCGTGAAGTTCCCGCAGACGAAGTTCTGGCTCACGGTGTACTGGTCGGTGCCCGTGCAGATCGAGAGGCCGCCGCCGGCTCCGCCCAGGCCGCCGTTTTGCGTGATCGCGTTGTCGTGGATGCTCAGACCGGTGTTGAACCCGTAGGGGCCATCGTCGACCAGCTGGAGGAACGGTCGGCCGACGCGAAGGCCGCCATGATACAAGCCGCTGTTGCCGAACACGTGGTTGTTGGCGATCTCGAGGTTGTGGGCGTAGCCGTTGACGAACATGCCGCCGCCTACATCAGCTCCGGTGGTCGAGAAGCCGTCGATCCTCGACGGAGAGTTGAGGAAGCTGTTGGCGGCGCTCGGATCGAGGACGCCCACGACTGTGATGGCCGCGCCTTCCTCGGTCTCGAAGCCGGCCGCCCCGTCGGGCTGGTTGGGGAGGGCGTTCACCTCCTGGGTGCAGCCCGCTCCGACCCCGAAGAGGCAGTCCATCTTGTCCTGCCACGCCACGATCGCTTCCGTCGGGCGCTTAACCGCATTGATGAAAGTCGAACCTGCGCCCGAGCCCTGGAGGCGGACGGGCTTCCACATGATGACCATCTCGTTGTAGGTGCCCGGCTCCACCAGGATCAGGTCGCCGGGATTCGCGGCGTCGATCGCCGCCTGGATCGATCCACCCTCCGAGACGCGAGTCGGCGTCTCGCCAGAGACGGTGACGGTGACGCTATTGATCGAGCGGTTGCCGTTGTCGCCGCGGGTGACCACGAGCTCACCTGTCATGTCGCTGGGGGGCGCAATCGCTCTGATGACGTTTGGATTCCAGCCGTTTCCGCCGTTTAGGGTGACGAGCAGGTGCCTAGTACCGTCGCTTTCAACCAGCTCCACCGTGCCTCTGTTGGAGCCGCCACCGGGGCCGAAGCCGAAGTCGCGTTGGATCGTCTTCTGCGCCGCGACGCCGGTCGCGAGCGGTCCCTCGTAGGCCGGGTTCGGCACGTCAACTGTGGCACCGGGCGAGCTGATTGTGAGAGTCCCACCCGCAGCCACCAGAGGTCCTGTGCCGGTGCCATCCACCTGCCGGATCATCGGCGTTCCGTCGCCGAGCGCGCAGTCTGGCGGGTTGTATCCGGAGGCGAAGGCCGACACCGGCAGGACCGGCGTATCGAGATACGTCGTGGTCCCCGGCATGTACTGGAACGTGTAGCAGAAGTTGCTGTATGCGGGGTTGTACTGGGGGTCGATCATCGTCTGACCCGGGTTGGCCGGATCGGGAATCGGGCCCGGGTCGTTCATGCAGGTCATGTGCATCGCTGGCGAGAAGCCGCTCGGCGAGGGCATGTTCGCGGTGAACGTCGAAGGCACGAGACCGTTGATGCGGCCCCACTGGTCGGAGTAGATGCGCGAGATCTCGGCGCCCTGGTAGTCGCGGATCGAGACCGGCACGAAGGGGGGTGCCCACTTCTCGCCGAACTGCGGCGAGAAGATGCTGAACTCCTGCGCAATGTCGTCGAGAACCATGCCCGCGAAGTGGCCGGAGATAGGCGTCCCGGTGAAGAGGAAGAAGTCGGCCGCCGCTTGCCCCTGATCGGAGAGGATGACCTCCTTGCGGTCACAGAGTGGCCGCAGGTCACCCGCGAACGGCGCCGGCTCGAACGCCGAAGGGAACAGACTCAGGAACTCGGGCACCTCACGAACAGCGCCCACGCAGGGCGGCTGGGCGAGCCCGGGCTCGGAACCCATGGCCGCCAGGACATTCGCTAGGTTGGGCATGATCATGACCATCGCGCCTCCGGGCATCATCATGGCCACTGGTGCCATGTCGAAGGCGTCGCCGAAGCCGACGTTGTTGTCCTCTTCCTTCAGGAGGTCGTAGCCTGGCGGGGGCACCACCTCGACGACGTACTTGCCGGGAGGGATATCCATGAAGGCGTAGCCGCCATCGAAGACGGCGGGCCGGACCTGGTTGAAGTTGCGGAGCCCGTCGTAGCACTTGTCGTCAGGTCCACCCGTGATGACCGCATCGCTAGGGTGGGCGCCTGGGCAACCCGTCGGGAGGCTGTCGTCCCAGCTGTCTGTTTCGGTTTCCTGCACCAGGGCGAGGGCCGTCGTCAAGGTGCCGTTCGAATCGAAGTGCGCCTGGATCTGTGCTGCTGTCAGCGCAGAGCCATAGATCGCCACCTCATCGATGGTGCCGTCAAAGATGTGATCTCTGGGGTTGATCGGGTCCGAGTCGGCGCCGATCGTGATCGGCAAACCGTTGGTGTTCGTCGTGGCCGTTCCCAGCGCGATGCGATCCACCTCGACACCGTCCACGTACAGGATGGCGTCGGTGGCGTCGAACACCCCCACCACGTGGAAGCTGGTCCCAGCGGGCGGCGTGGTAGGTGCCTGAGCGATCACCCAGGCCGTGTCCGTGCTGTTGCGGACCTGGAAACGCAGTGCGCCCTGGTTGAGCCACAGTATCCACGCACCGGTCACTCCGACCTCGTCTTTGGCAACGATCCGATGTCCGGCCGTACCGATCGTGTTGGCGTTGACCCACGCTTCCACCGAGAACGCGTCTCCCGACAGCGAGGTCACGCCGGTATCGACAAAGTCGGTGGCCGTCGTCCCGTCGAATCCTGCAGCCGTATTGGGGCTGTTGTCCATCAATCCCGTCACCGGCAGCGTCACCGTCGACCCATAGGTGCCGTTGTTGCCCCCGGTCTGATCGATCGCTGAACTCGCGCTAGTTGATTCCCCAAGACGGTAGTAGTGGCTCGGCTCGTCGGCGAGGACGGTACTGGTGTAGGCACTCGTCGCCGCCTCGCGGTAGAGGCGGACCTTGACGCCCGGTATGCCCGGCTCCCAGGGCTCGCCGACCGCGAGCCGCGGGTCGTTCTCCGCGCGGGTCGAGGGGTAGTAGACGATCCCCGAGATGCCGCCGTTTTCACCCAGCGCGTACGGGGCCTTGCCCCAGTCGAAGACGCTGGTCTGGCCGAGGAAGCCCTGGAATCCCTCCGTGAGGGCGGGGCCGCGCTCGGTACGCGAGGTCCCGCCGCCGTCGGCCCCGGATTGCGCCTGTGGATTGAGGACGTTACCCGTCGCGCTCACGTCACCGCCGCCGTCGACGGTCACGGTGACGCCGGTCGCCTTGAACCGCGTGAAGTCGACCTCGAGCACCTGCCAGTGGAAGAAGGGGAATGTCTCGTCGAAGGGTACGAAGCCCTCGCCATCGGTCGGAAAGGACTGATTGACCGTGCCGTCACGCCACCGCAGGTTCACAGCCTGTTCCGCAACCGGCCCCTCGTTCGGGTCGCGAATGCCGTTCAGGTTTTCGTCCAGGAACACGTTGTGCTCCGAGCGCGCAAACCACTGGAAGACGGGAACGTTCCCGACCGCTCCTCCACCGGGCAGCGTCACCCCGCGGTAGGCGATGACCTGGTCGAGGTAGCTGTCCCAGACCACGAGCTGATAGCTGCCGTCGGGCACGTTGCTGATCGTGAAACTGCCGTCGGCTTCTGCCTGGACGGCGGCGATGTTGGGACCGATACCAGCGTCAGAGTTGAGGCCGACCCAGGCTCTCGTGTGGGCGAGGGCGTCGTACGAGCCGCTGTCCCACAACATCTGGTCGGGCGGGCGCGACATGTGGAGGTTGGTGACACTTCCCGTGACGGTGTTGGCGCCGCCCGGGTTGACCAGGTTGTCCGGGTTGACGAAGCCGACGAACACGTGCCAGCCGGCGGGGCCGAACTCCTGGAAGAAGGCAGGCTCACCCGCTTTCACCCAGGCGTCGATGACCTTGGTGCCCTCGATGGTCGAGGTCTGCGTCCAGGTTTCCGGGCCCGGAGGCGCGGTGGTGATGATGCCGTACTTGCCGGGGTAGAGGTTCTTGATGAGCGCCTCGCCCACGACGCCCGCGAGGACGTTGGCGGGGGTGTTGGGGCAGGTGACGATGAGCCCCACGGGCGGAGGCGCGCCCCCGAAGCAGTCGAGAGAGTTCTGCAGCGGGTTGCCGTGGGCGTCCTGCGTCATCGTCCCGCCAGAGATGCCGTAGCGTCCCCCAGCGTCCTCGACGGTGATCTGGAAGCCGCCGAGGCCGTTGCCCGCCTCGCCGCCGTCAACGGCGCCGTTGGTCGGGCTGCTGTCCTCGAATACGTAGATGCTGATCTGGGCGGAAGGCAGCGGCTGGTTGTTCACGGTGACCGTCACCGCTGTGGCTGCAGGCGGGATCCGAGCGCCGCCTATCGTGTGACCCGCGCCGGTCGCCGCGTCGGCGGGCAGGACCGACACGTAGTAGTGCTTTAACGGGTCGAGCGCGAGCTGGGCGAACTCTATCGCGCCGTTGCCCTGCGCCACGATTGGCATGTAGCTCCGGTGGAAGTTCGTCGCCAGCGTGTCCAGCGGTGGGGGCACGACGCTTGGGTCCGGCTGCCACATCGCATCCTCTTCGACTACCCAGCGGTAGTCCGCTACGGCAGCTTCAAGGGGGTCCTGCACGGTCAGGGCGATGTTGGCGATCGGGTTGACGTTCAGCGTCACCGTCGCGATGTTGCTCAGCGCAGTGCCGTCGCTCGCGCGGTACGTGAAGGTCACGGCGGTGCCGCCCGCGTACTCGAACGAGCCGTCGGAATTCAGCGTGAGTCCAGCGGGGGCGGCTCCCTCGATGACCGCCCTCAGCGCGTCGCCGTCCGGGTCCGCGTCGTTGCCGAGGACACCGGGGGCCGCGACTGTGATGTTTGGCCCGATGGCGTTGACGTAGGGCCCGTCGTCGGCGGCCACGGGTAGGTCGTTCTCGAAGGACACGTTGATCGTGACCTGGACGAGCGTTCCGTCGCTGTTGCGATAGGTGAAGGTGTCGCTGCCCGAGAAGTAGGGATTCGGCTCGTACGTGAAGGTGTCGTCTACAAGGTTCAGCGTGACCGTGCCGTTGGCCGGTCCGCTCACCACGCAGTCGACAGTCAGACACGTGCCAACAAGAGCGCCTGTCACAGCACCGCCTTCGGTCGCGGCGTAGGATTCGTCTACGGGCGGGTCCGGCGGCGTCGGCGGCACAGAGCCGGTGCCCACTTGCAGGTACGCGAGCATCCCGCCGTCCGCCTGGTTGTCATTGCTGAGATCCAGCATGCGGTCGAAGAGTGGGTACGTCGCATCGACGTCGGGCATGGCGACGAGGACGTCGAGGGTCTTGCCCGCGGGCAGGAGCGCCGATGCCTGGCGCTTCATGAGGCCGGGGTAGGGGTTTCCGTCCTCCGCGACCAGTTGCATGTTGAGGCCGACGATGGCCGGCGCGTGAGAGCGCAGGCCGGCGTTGAGGAAGCGCAGGAGGACGTCATTCCCGGGCGTTCCCGCGCCGATGGCCGGCGGGGGCGACGCGGTGTCGTACGGCTCGCCGTTGATCAGGAAGTACGTCGGGGTGTAGTCGACCGTGCACGGGTAGCCGGCCGTTCCGATCTGCACATACTCAGCAAGCTTGACGCACGCCGTCGTCAGCGGCATCGGCACCGCCGCCGCCTGGGCGACGCGCATGTTCTGCCACTGGTCGATTTCGCTGAAGAGCGCCACGGGCTCGGCGTTGTTCGCGTCGAAGTGCGCCTGGATCTGCGGTTGCGTCAGAACGGATTCATAGATCGCCACCTCATCGATGGTGCCGTCAAAGATGTGATCTCTGGGGTTTGTCGCGTCCGAGTCGGCGCCGATCGTGATCGGCAACGTATTGGTTCTCGTCGTGGCTGCTCCCAGCGCCGAGCGGGCCACCTCGGCCCCATCGACGTAGAGGATTACGTCGGTGCCGTCGAACACGCCAACCACGTGGAAGGTGGTCCCAGCGGGCGGCGTGGTCGGCGCCTCAGCGATCACCCACGCCGTATCGTTGTGAACATGGAAACGCAGTGCCCCGCCGTCGAACCAAAGGATGAACTGCCCTTGTACACCGACCTGGTCTTTGGCGACGATCCGGTTGGGTCCGTCCGTCGTGTTGGCGTTGACCCAGGCTTCCACGGAGAACGCGCTAGCCGACAGTGAGGTCACCCCGGTATCGACAAAGCTGGTGGCTGTCGTCCCGTCGAATCCTGCAGCCCTGTCGGTGCTGTAGCCCAGCAACCCGGGCTTCACTGTAGAGCCGTAGGTGCCGTTACTGCCCCCGGTCTCATCGACCGCTGGGCCCGCAGTTGATTCTCCAAGACGGTAGTAATGGCTCGGGGCGTCGGCAAGAACGGTTGTGGCGTAACTTGGGGTGCCAGGACGCACGACCAAGGCCCCGTACAGGCCCATCGGCACCTGGATCGAAGGCTGGGTTCCGCTCTGGTAGAGGTAGGTGCCGGGACGCAGCGAGCTCCAGCTGTACGTGTCAGAGGCGCCGCCCGCGATCTCCTTCGTGAACGATGTGACGCGTCGCCTCCCCTGCGTGTCAGTCGTCCATTCCGGGTCGCCCCCCCCTGCCTGGCCCGGGATCACGATCGAGACCGGCGTGTCCAGCGTATTGTTGAGGTGAATCGTGAGCGTGTCGGTGTCCGAGAGTTCGATCTGCGGCCCCGGAGCGTCCGTCTCGGACGGCAGATCACAGCTGGTGAAGGTCCCATCCGTGCAGAGCGCGAAGCCCCACATGGGGACGGTGCCGCCGACCCCGGGCAGGGCCTTGTCGAAGCTCTGGGCCTGGAGGTAGACGTCGTCGGCAGCTGCGACGGCAGGTGATACGCCCGCGGCAAGCAGGAGGCCGGCGCTCGCAAGCACGGCTGTCCTCAAAATGGCCTTCAGTAAGGTCGATCGCATGGCTCTTCTCCTCCGCCTCACTCGATTGGCACTCCGGGAGCTTCGATGATCAGCATGGTCATCATCCCACCCGGGAAAACGTCGTTGTTCACCAGCTCGCGCTCGGTGTGGGAGTGCCACATGTACGCGAAGCCGGCGTTCGGGTTGAGACCGCCCTCACCGGGGGGCAGGCCGCCAAGCGCGCCGAGGTAGGGGCTGCCGCTGTAGAAACCGCCGAACGTCTGGACGCTCAGGTCGGGCAGGGTCACCGGGATGGCCCTGTTGTGGTCATCGCACCACTCGAGGTAGTTATTGTCGGTGCTGACATTGTGATAGCCGTCCACGTTGGGGGTGCACGTGCTGCCGTCGCCCGGAGTGTGGCCGTACATGTCCCAGCCGAGGTTCTTGCCGGTCCATTCGAAGATCGCGTCGACCGTTCCGCCCGGCACCGAGGGTATGGTGAACAGGAGCGGCCCCGCGAGCTGGGTAGCGTCGGTGGCGCTCAGCAGCAGCCGGCCGTCGCGTGCGAGGACGCGCGCGTGGTTCCCGTGATGGTGGAAGGGATGGATCTGGCGGCCCGCGCCCACCACCCGCAGCAGCAGTCGCTCGCCAGGATGCATGCGCGGTAGGGAGTTGTAGGGCTGGCTCGGCAGCAGATCACGGCCTGCCGCGGCCATCGTGTCCGGCGCCGCGCGCCCGTTGATGAGCCAGTACTCCGAAACGTATGGCTCGGTGATGACCTCGATCGGTCCGGGTCCCGAGGCCTGCAACTCCGCCGCCTGGTGGATGTCGATGTCTACCTCGCTCAGGAGGAACAGGTATTCGCGGTCGAAGCAGGTCGCTCCATGCGCGTAGGCGGAGGCCGTGCACCCGGCGGCGGGCGCCGCCGGCTCGACGATGAGGGCCCCGTAGAGCCCCATCTCGACCTGCAGATCTGGCTGCGTTCCGCTGTGGTACTGGTAGGTCCCGGGTTCGCTGGCTGTGAATGTATAGGTGACGGACCCGCCGACCGGGGCTTCCTGCGTCAGAAGACCGGAGACGCCGCCGGAAGTGCCACTGAGCTGGTGCCCAGGGAATACGATCGAGACGTTGCCCGCCGCCGCCGGCAGGGCGTTATTGAGGGTCACCGTCACGACGGCACCCTCCGTCACGATCAAGGTCGGTCCCGGTAGCTGCATCGAGCCGTCCGTGCTGTAGCCCCACGAGTAGATGGACCCTCCGTCGGCGATGGAGATGTAGCCCGCGCTCGCCGTGAGGGAGAACGCAGGCCCGGGCACACCGTCGATCCCGGCGCGTGCGGCGTCAGGAGCCATTAGCAACACCAACGTGGCGGCGAATGAGAACAGCCGGGCCATCCCGGCATTTCGCTTCTTTGTCTCGAAACTAGTCATTGCCGCTCTCCTAATTGATCCGGATCTCGGTCATCATTCCGCCGAAGTTTTCGGCGTTGTTCACCAGCTCGTGGAGGTTGGTGGTGTAGAGGAAGTAGGTGCTGCCCGGCGCCAGTCCCGTGGTGTCCAGGATCACGTCGACCGACTGGCCACCGCCAATCGTCACCGAGTTGGTCTTGTAGTAGAGGTTGTTGCCCGCGTCGTCGCGGAGGAGGCGCGCGTCCAGCGCGACCACCTCCATCGGGATCCCGTTGGTGCCCAGCGTGTTGAACTCGGTGACGTTCAGGTTGGAGATGCGGAGCAGGATGCGCTGGCCCGCGGTCGCCGTGATCAGGCTGGACACCGGTTGCGAGGGGCGACCATCCGTGGAGAGCACGCCCGCGTTGACGGTGTCCGGGTAGCCACGGCCGTTCAGCAGGAAGTAGCGGTCCTTCATCGCGGCGAAGGGCAGCGGCTGGACGTTGAAGCTGGCGTCGTGAAAGTCGGGGTCGAAGGAGCCGATCTGGATCGGGTACTCGACGTCGTAGGCCGTGGAGCCGTCGTTGTCGTTGTACGCGTACGTGAAGCCGGTCTCGTGGGTGAACCCGTTGAGATTGGTGAGGTCCGGGAGCTTGTTCTGCCTAGGCCGCACGTAGAGGTTGCCGAGCATCCCCATCTGCATGTGCTCGGTGGCCTCGACGTGGCAGTGGTACATGTACGTCCCCGCGTCCTTGGCGAGGTAGTAGTAGCTAAAACTGGCCCCCATGTTGATCGAAACCGAGGCGTCGGGGACACCGTCGAAGATCGACGCCGCTTGGGGGAAGCCGTGCCAGTGGATGGTGTGGGGGTCGAAGAGATCGGGCCGAATCACCATCCCGACATTGGTGTTGGTGAGGAAGAGCTCGTCGTCCTCGTCCACCACAATCGTCGGAGCCGGGCCGTTGGCGGCCATCATCCCCTGCTCCATTACCCAGCCGGGGTACTGGCCGCTTTCTTCGGTGGGCGCGCCATCGATCCCCGGCAGCGGGACCTCGGCGAAGCTGAAGATGTAAAGTTGCTTTCCGCGCGGACCAACTCCGTCCGGGTCGACCTCGTCGGCCATCGTCACCATGCCGTCGCCCGACACCAGGTGACCGCACTGGATGCCGTCTTCTCGCGTCGTGGCGTTGCTATCGGTGTCCGGGTGCAGGACCGTTTCGGTCGGGCACTGGACGTAGATGTTGCTTTCCTGGGCGCTCGCGCTGAGCGCCACGAGGAGCACGGAGAACACGATGAACGCCAGCCGGCGCGTGTTACTCAAGACCATGTCACTGCCTCCGTCCCGACCGGCCGGGGAAACGCCCGGACCGTGCAACCACTGTGCATCGCTCTTTAACCCCGTGTCTCGTCACGAGTTGACTAAGAAGCGTCAGATCTTGTGATCATCGGGCGGGCCAAACGCGCATCTGTGAGTAGGCTCACAAGTGCAGCAAGCCTAGCGCATCCACGGAAGCACCTCGTGGTTGGCGCGCTATACGGACGCGTCGTGTAGCGTCGGTGCGATCTCTTCCCACCGAAGTTGGCTTGCCGTCGAGCCTGTTTCCGAATGTTCGCGCACGATGCTCTTGCACTGTCGTGGCGTCATGCCGACGCATTTCTTGAAGGCTCGTTCGAAGGTTCTGAGATCCCCGAACCCAACAGCAAACGCCAAGTCGGTGATGCGGTGATCGTGGTCCATCAGCATGAGGAGCGCACGTTTGATGCGCTCGCGTGTGAGCCAGTCGACGAACGAAATCCCCACCTTTTCCTTAAAGATCTTGCCGAAGTAGATTTTCTCGAGCGCGGCGATTTCAGCGGCCTGAGCCAGGGTAAAGGGCTCGTCGAAGTGGTCTTCGAAGTGCTTCTTGATCTTTGCCAGGCGCGGGCAAAAGAAGAACACTGCTTCGTTGATTTCACAGTCGAGAAGTACTTGGGACGCTACCACGGTCGAACTCCACCATCGTCGTTTGCCATGCTTTTGGAGGTGATCCTGGCGAGGGCGACACCACACATGGCCTCACAGGCGAAGGGCTACACTCCTCTACATGAGGTGACGACGTCAATACGTAATTAGTACAGTGTGCTCGAGAGCTTGGCATAGAAGCCTTCCGAGGCCCCTTCGGCGCCGCGAAAGTAGTACAGAAGGCGGAGCGATTCTTGGACCCGGTGTCGCTCGGTCGCTAGTTTCGCCCGTCGGGGTGGCAGTCCACACAAAAGTTCGGAGGCGCAGCACCGTTCGGATATTCGGGCTCCCCGCGGTGCTTGTCATCCATCTCGGCTCTCGTGTGGTCGCCGTCGTGACAACCAACGCAATCGGCGTTCTCGCCCCCAACCGATGATCCGAGCTCCGGGCGGTGGCAGGACGCGCAGTCGTTGCGGTACTTCGAGTGCGCTCCCGATTCGATCGGGAAGGCATTCTCAGGATGGTTGCCACCTGTCGCAGGACTCCAAGCGTCCGTGCTGTGGCAGTCCCCGCAGGTCGTCGGGAAGTCTGAGTGTCCAAGGTACGGACTGCGGTCGTAATCGCTCTGGTGGCAGTCGACGCAAACGGTTGGGGTGCCTTCGTAGACCGCCGGGTCTCCGGTGTGACAGCTAGAGCAAGCGGCTTGCGCGTGTGCGCCTTCGAGCGGCCAAGTGTGATCGAACTGTGCCGGAACCCACTTGTCGTTCGTATGACAGTCTTGGCACACAGTTGGGAATGCATCGTGTCCCTCGAACGCGTTGCGGTCGTAGTCGGCCTGGTGGCAGCCGACGCACACCGTTGGCGTGCTCTGGTAGACCGGCGGATTCCCGACGTGACAACCGAGGCAAGAGGCTTGCGCGTGTGCGCCCTCGAGAGGCCACCGATGATCGAGGGTCGAGAGCGCGGGCACCCACTGCTCGGTCGAGTGACAGTCCTGACATGTCGTCGGGAACGCATCGTGGCCTGGCTCCGGACTGCGGTCGTAGTCGTCCTGATGGCAGCCCACACACGCCTGCGGGGTGCCCTGGTACACCGGGGGCTCGCCCGCGTGGCAACTCGCGCAAAGTGATCGAGCGTGTGCGCCCTCGAGGGGCCACGGGTGGCCTAAGGAGAGCTCGGCGGGAACCCAATGCCCCTCGGAGTGGCAGTCCTGACAAGTGGTCGGCAGGCTTTCATGCGGCGGATTGACCGCGGACTTTCGCTCCGCTTCATGGCAGCTGATGCACTTCGCCTGACGAATCATCCCAGGCTCGTGGGTGTCGCTGCCGACTGCAGTACAGCCCATTGCAGCGAGTGGAGAGATGAGCATGCCGATGGCCACGAGCAGGCCGGGCAAGTGCCGCCTAATAACCCCCATGGCTTATATGGTACTCGGATAAATTAACCCTACCAGGTCAATTTGGAAAACCCTGCTATGTTGTACAGGACTCTATGTTTCTTCGAGGCCGAGTGGGGATAGGGCTCCTGACCATCGGAGCGCTGGGCGCAGTGCTGCTCAGCCCAGCGTGCATCGGTGGCACACAGGACCACGCGCGGGTGGAGGTTCGCAAGGCGGATTGTGTCGTCTGCCACGTGGACGACGTCCAGCATGCCCTCAACCCACCGCATGCAGGGTTTCCGGACACCTGCGGGGACTGCCACAGCAACGACGCTTGGATGCCGGCCGCGTTCATGCACAGCTGGCCGTTGAACGGCGCGCACGCGATGGCCGATTGCGCTTCCTGCCACATCGGAGATCCGCCGGTCTATCAGGGCACGCCAACGGTGTGCGTCGGCTGCCACCAGGCCGACTACGACAACAGTCCATTCCCCGGACACGATGCGTTCCCAACCGCGTGTGAAAACTGCCATACGACCAATGCCTGGACGCCGGCCGTTGGGGGGACTCACCCAGAGAACGCTTTCCCGATTCAGGTCGAGCCACACTCGGACTACCGCAACGACTGCGTGTCCTGTCACGACCCGGATCTCGGATCATCGGTTGGCGGCGAGAACGCGGATTGTGTCGGTTGTCACGACGGCGACCACACGCGAGCCGAGATGGATCCCAAGCACGACGAGGAGCCCGACTACCCGCAGGGCCCCGCGCCTCCGAACTTCTGCTTGGACTGCCACCCCGACGGTAGCAACTAAGCCTCTCCGTACTTCGTGACGATCTCGATTCCGACGTCTTCGAGCAGGGCGGTCGGCGCCGTTCCACCGACCTGAATCACGACGGCGTCGTTTTGAATGGAGAGCTGCTCGCCCGACGCATCGCGCAGGGTGACTCGGTCCTCGAAGATCTCCTCGACCTGCGAACCCATGAGCGCCGTGAGTCGGCCGGCTTCCATCTCGGCGTCGATGCGCTTGCGATTTGGCTGACGGCATCTTGCGAAGTTGTTCTTTCGGTAGCTGATCGTCACCGAGGCGCATTTTCCCCCGTCGATCAGTGCAAAAGCCGACTCCACTGCGGCATTGCCGCCGCCGACCACCAACACGTGCTGGTCTTGAAACACCTCCGGCTCGATCACTC
>Ga0316191_10001260_pt1 | contig 17605 bp, 15 predicted proteins | sample Eddworburr2cm_MG_FD_204928 | JGI IMG/M metagenome (GOLD analysis project Ga0316191, IMG submission 204928) | Coastal sediment microbial communities from Maine, United States - Eddy worm burrow 2 cm | ecosystem: Environmental > Aquatic > Marine > Coastal > Sediment | place: USA: Maine...
GCCTTGAGATCGTCCCGCAACATCTTTGCCATCTCGACCACACCGACGTTCTGGGCGCTGATCGACGGTTGCCGGACCCAGCGCTGCAACGCTTCAACATGCTGGTCGAGATGCTTGTCGATATAGGCATAGACCTCGTCGTGCTGACCGCGATAGGCCGGTACGGCGGTCGGGTCGAAACTCCGGTCGGTCGAGAGGTTGAAATTCGGACGCAGCGGCGTCTCGGCGGCAGCATACGGTGCCGCCAACATCGAAAAGGCAGTTGCAATGACTGCAACGACGGGGGCTTGCGCAGTTCTCATGACGTCTTCCAGGGTTGGCACTAAAGTAATCGCGCGATTTTACGCTCACTTTGGCCGTAACTGGAAAGCGCATTGCACCGAATCCGACGGGCTGCGGACAGACTGGGAAAAAGCCCGCCGATGCGGCGTAATCATTCGGCGTCGATCAAACGCAGTTCCAATGCAGCCGGTGGCAAACGAGAAAATTCCGGGCCGACATTAGTTTGGTCAAAGAAAAGCCCCGCCGAAGCGGGGCTTTGGTACAGCGCAATATCAGCTATTACTGGCGCTATTTGACTCTGCCCCAGGCGGTGCCCCAACGACCGTCTTCGCCACGACTGTCAGCTTCGTCGGCACGCGGCGCCGCGTACAAATTGAAGACCCAGAAGAACTTCTCGTTGCTCGGATCAAGGGCGATACCGCTGTAGTCGCCCCAGCGGTTGCGCGTCCCCCCGAACGTACGCAGGTAGTAATCATCGCCGGCCTTGACCGTCTGCGTCGGGCCGATCGTGCCCGCCGGATCGCCAGCGCTACGCTTGGCCGCAAACGCCCCGGCATAGATGTCCGGGCTCGACGCGGAGAATCCGACTGCCGCATCGCCATAGCGGTTGACCGCGATAGCAGGGAAGAATGTCGTCGAATCGCCGGACGAGATATCGTCACCGAGAATCGTGCCACCATCGATCTGGACGATCGCGCCGGAGCCGGCGCTGGTATCCATCGCCACCCAGTGCGCCTTCGTCGTTCCGGCAACCGCTGGATCGCACGGCCCGGTGCCGTCGATACTCATCACCATCCACAGACCGTCGTCACGCCAGACCGCGTCGAGCGCGCGCCGGTCGTTGACTTCGATCAATGCGTCGGTACCGGCCTGCGGGGCGTCGGACAATGCCGGGAAGCTGCAACCGCCGCCAACATTCTCTATGTCGCCGATAACGACGAATTCGCCGGAGAAGAAAGGCCCGCCGTTCGCACCGAGCGGATCGTCGATCGTGATTACCTGGGCCGCTTCCACGCCACCCGGGCCGCCGAAGGTCAATCCGCTGTAGCCGACCAGGAACGTGCCGATCGTCGAACCGGCCCCGCCGACACCACCGTCACCGAAGACCTGCGCCGGCATCTGAGTGAGATCGAAAAACCCGCTTGCGCCCGCCGGATAATAAACATTCGCGGCGCTTGTGCCGCCTGAATACATCGGATCCTTGGCGACGATCCAAACATACGAGCCGCCGAAACCACCGAAATCGCCGGGATGGACGAAGTAGTTCGCGGTAACGTAGATCGCTTCCTCGTCAACCTCGAAACCGGGGTAGTCGGCCCAGAAGTCAAGGCCGAAACCGAGAATACCCGTCAGCTTCGCGTCTATCGACAGGTAGTACCAGTCGGCTTCGGTGTTGGTCTGAGGGTTTCCGCTCTTCGACACCGCCAGCAAGATGCGCGACTCGTTACCCGGATCGGCGAACGACGTCCCCGCGTTGACCCGCTCCAGCGTCACGACGACAAACCGATCCTCGTACTGGTCATAGACAATTTTTGGATCGAACGTAAATGTTTTCGGCTCGAGCGGTGCGAAAAACTCGGCGAGTGACGAGCGCCATTTCTTCTTGCCACCCTTGGTACGCGACTCGATCATCGTATTGACGACCGAAATCACCCGGCTGTGTCCGACCGCGCCGATGGGATCGGGCGGGATAAAGCGGAAGCCATCGTTGTCTTCGGCGTTGTCATCGAAGTTGACACCGAGGAACGACTTTTGCACCTGAGATGGCCACGGCGCGGTACCCGACGCAGCAGTCGGATCGGCGGTCACGCCGGTTTCGCGACCGTTACCGTACGCCTCGAAATCCAGTTGACTCGGGTCGATGTCCGGCTGCGCCGCGGCAGTGCCTGCCGCCATAAAAAACGCTGCCCCCAGCAGCGCGGATCGAACAAATGGAATTTGCAGTAACATTAGCGTCTCCTCCCTTCCCAGCATTATGTAAAAAGCGATGCCCGAAACGTTGTTATGTGTGCCGTACAGCACAGATTTTATATTTCAATCTGAACATGACACTTCAATTAATCAGTGTAGTCAATGTTGAAAAATACGCAGCAAAAAAACCGCTCTGGTAACCGGAGCGTGGCCATTTCCGAGCTGCGCCGAAGCGCGAAAAAGTTACCTGTCTGCGCGACGCTCGCAGGTATTCTGGCGCTGTCTGCCTGCACCGCAGACACCACGCCCGGCGTGGCCGCCAGTCCGGACGCAGTTCGTCCGAAAATGATCGGTCAGAGCGCGCCCGCCTTCGATCTTCGCCAGGCGGATGGCAGCAGGTACGAGTTCGCCGCGGACTCGCTCGCCGCGCCGGTGATTATCGTTTTCTACCGCGGTGGCTGGTGCCCGTATTGCGCCGCGCATTTCATGGAATTGCGCAAAGCCGAGGACGCGGTACGCGAGATGGGCTACGAACTCCTATTCATCAGCCCGGACCAGCCGGAAAAGCTCGCCGAGAGCCTGACCCAGCTGGATGTCGATTACACGCTGCTTTCCGACTCCGATATGGAAGCAGCAAAGGCGTTCGGCATCGCCTTCAAGGTGGACGAGGCGACGATCAACCGCTACCGCGAGATCGGCATCGATCTCGCCGACAGCTCGGGGCGCGAACACGGCCTGCTCCCGGTCCCGGCGCTTTTCATCATCGGCACCAATGGGGTCATCCGCTTCCAGTACGTAAATCCCAACTACAAGGTCCGAATCAGCGAGGCGTTGCTGGTCGCCGCGGCCACGGCCGCGCTCGAACAGAAGCCGCTGAAACCGCTGAAAAAATAGCGCCATCGCGGCGCAGCCGCGGCGCCTGCTTCCGGGCCGCTGCTTGTTCTGTACCGCCTGATAGGCGAAAATTACGGGTTTGTCGCACGCCGTCCGGTGCTTAGCCGCCGGGCGAGGGTCTGCATTGTTCTGGCGGACCCGACGCCACGAAAAAGCCGGCAATTGCGCCGGCACGGGGCTGCAATACGTTCATCGGGGGTACGCTTTGGCGCGCTCACTTTTCGGCCATTCCGCCGATCGCCTGGCAAAACGGATACCGTGGCTGCGACGCCTGTTGTGGGCGCTCGAGTCCGGGTTTCTGCGCCTGACATTTGCCACCCTGCGGCTGCTGAAACCCGCGCGTGCGGCCAGCATCGGCGCCGCGCTTTGCGGATTTTTTGGCCCGCGCCTGCCCAAGAGCAACCATTTCCGGCGTAATTTTTCGGTCGTGTTCCCGGACTATGGCCGCGAACAAATCGAGGATCTGGTCCGCGAGTCGTGGCGCAACTTCGGCGCCAGCATGGCTGAATACGCGCACCTCGACGATATCGCCCACGGCAAACGCGGTGCCGGCATCGACACGATTGTGTCGGAAAAAATCCGCGCGTTTTCCGAGCCCGGCCGGCCGGCCGTCTTTGTCGGCGCCCACACGGCTAATTGGGAACTGCCGGCTCGAGCGATCGTCGACCAGAATCACCCGGTCACTGCCATCTTCACACCGCTGCAGAACCCCGGGCTCGACGCATTGCTGCACCGTTGCCGCCGCGCGCTCGGCTGCCGGCTGGTGCCAGCATCAGAGAGCGTGCGGCCGCTTATCGCCGAATTGAGCGCTGGCCGCTCGATCGGCCTTATCGTCGACCAGAAAGTGGAAACCGGCGAGATGCTGCCGCTATTCGGCCGCGACAAGATGACCACGCTGGTGCCGGCCCGGCTGGCATTGCGTTTCGATTGCGAGCTCGTGCCGATACGAGTGCAGAGAATTAACGGTTCCCGGTTCGTGGTCACCATCTACGATCCGGTGGAACCCGATGACATGGATGCCAGCGATGCGGAAAAGGCGCGCCAGATGATGGCCAAGGTCAACCGTCATTTCGAGACCTGGATTCTCGAGAACCCCGGGCAGTGGTACTGCGGAAACCGGCGCTGGCCAAAGAGAATCAGCAACGCGGAAGATGTGAAAGCCATCGTCGCCGCCAACCCAGACACCAAGAGCAGCGGCTCCGGCAATCGTGCCGCCTGAGGCCTGCCCAAAGGAGATCAATGCATGCCTGTCCTGAGCGACGCCATCAAAAAGGTGCTGGTCATCGCCGCCACCGGGGCGCTACCGAAGTCCATGCGTATCACGGCACGTGAACCCTTGCTTGCAAAGCTCGAACTCGGCATTGCCGAACGCGCGGATTTGCTGATCATCGGCCATCCGAAGAGCGGCAATACCTGGCTGAAAGCGATGTTGTCACGGCTCTACCAGGTGCGTTACGGACTTCCGGAAAAACTGATGAACAAGTCCGACGAGTACTCGCGACGGCATCCGGAAATCCCGCGCATGGCGGCGACCAACGGTTGCTACAGCTACGAGTCGGCGGTCGGCAAGGCACTCGCGGCGGATGCGCCTGACAACCCGCTGAAGCACAAGGCCGTGATGCTGCTCGCACGCAATCCGCTGGATATTGCCGTGTCCTGGTATATGCAGTTCACCAAGCGCCAGTCCGCCCGCAAGCAGGAACTGATCAACCATAACCTTGCCCATCCGATCGATCGCAACAACATCGAGATGTGGGAGTTCGTGCGCCACAGCGATATCGGCCTGCCTTTTCTCATTGACTATCTAAACGGCTGGGCACGCGACATCGAGGCACTGCCAAGAGCCGCGATCGTCCGCTATGAAGACCTGCGTCATGACACCGCCAATACGCTTGCGCGCATCCTGGAACTGATGGGCGAGAGCTTTAGCGAGGAAGAAATCGCCGCGGCAGTCGAATGGGGCTCGTTCGATAATCTGCGCAAGCTCGAAGCGGAAGGCTTCTTCAGCCAGGGCGGGATGACCCTGCGCAACCCCAAGGACCCCGAGAGTTTTAAAGTCCGTCGCGCCAAGGTCGGCGGCTATCGCGACTACTTCTCGCCACAACAGGTTATGGAACTGGAAGCGCTGGTCAATGACAATTTGTCGCCGGTGTTCGGGTACACGCCGATCTCGCCCCCCGTCGCAGCAGCGACCGGCAGCTAGACACCCAGTGCGCGGGTTTAGCGATTGCGGCATGTCATGAATTCGACCCCACCACGAACCTGGCTCGTACTCGGCGACAAACGCGGCGACAACGGCCAGGTCGAGGCAGTTGCCGCCCAGCTGCCATGGCCCTACGAAACCCGCGTCGTGCAGATGAAACCGGAGTGGGTTTACGGCAAGCCACGGGTGCGGCCTTCTCTGGACCATCTCGATCTGACGAAGTCCGACCCACTGGAGCCGCCATGGCCGGATCTGATTATTACCGTTGGGCGGCGCCCGTCATCGGTCGCATTGTGGATTCAGGAGCAATCCGGAGGTCACGCGCGCATTGTCCAGATGACCAAGCCGTCAACCCGCATCGGCCGCTTCGACCTGGTCGTCACCAGCGCCGAGACGCTGTTGCCGCCGCTGCCCAATATTGTTGAAACGACATTGCCATTGATGCGGGTTCAACAGGACCCGCTCGAACTGGAACAATGGCGCCACAACTTCGCCGATCTGCCACGGCCGCTGATCGGGTTCCTGATCGGCGGGCCGACACGCCCCTACATCTACGATCGCAGCGTCCTCGATCAGGTACTGAAACTGGCCCAAGACGTTGCCGACCGCCAGGGCGGAACCCCGTATCTGACGACCAGCCGGCGCACACCGGAATGGTTTACTGACGCGCTGCAGGAATCGTTGCCGGTGGCCGCACGGCTGTTCCGCTGGAGCGCGGAGGCGGATGACAATCCTTACAAGGGTATCCTCGGTCTCGCTGACGGACTGATCGTCACCGGTGACAGCATCTCCATGATGGTGGAGGGGATCGGGCTTGGCCGTCCGCTCGGAATCCTGTCGCTACCGGTCGGGATTATTGGCGCGCTGGACCAGGCACGGCGCAATGCGCTGTCGTGGCTGTTTGCGTCGCGCGCGGAAGGCGCAAGCGCGGCGCGCCAGGCTGTGGCACGGCTGCTTTATCATCTGAGACTCGCCCACCAGAGCCGCAATTTCCAGGCATTCCACCGCAAACTCGTTGCGGGCGGTCAGGCGGTCTGGGCCGGGGACACGTTCAGGAAACCGGTCCCAACCAACGAAAAGGACGTCGAGCGCGTCGTAGCGCGAATACGCGAGGTGATGCAGCCGTAAGGTCGCAGGGCCTGGCTAGACGCGACCGCTTCCGCGGGTGACCAGTTTCATCAGGCGCGTCCCCAGACGGCTGATCTTCTGCGAGACGAACGCCATGCGCGACGGCCGGTTCCAGCTCATCTGTACCATCCGTCGCGGCCCCTGGTAACGCACGTAGCCATGGAACGAATGATCGCAGCGGCGAAACGCCATCAGCGAACCCGACATCGGCGGAATCTGCGCTGCATAGTCCTCGATATCATCCTTGGAACGGAGGATTCGCAGCTGGCCGCCGTCACCCTCCCAGCCGTCGTTGAAATAAACCAGGACCGTGACAACCTTGCTCCAGTGATCGGTGTGGATGTTGCCGTCACTCAGTTCGGAAAACGTGCGCACGGTAACCGTCGTCGTGCTTGCGGTGAGATCGACACCGAACTTGTCAGCGAGCGCGTCACGCATTGCCGGGCTGGTCAGCTGCTCGATGAATGCGTCAAACACCGGCCCACGCTCATAGCTTTCATAATCCTTGTTGCCCGCGCTCGGAATCAACGGATAATCGGCGTTGACGGCATCGACGACCTGCTGATCCAGGAACCCGGGAACGACCAGGTAATCGTACGGTTCACGCTGCAACGTGGCCGCCGCCAGCTTGTCGATATTTAGCAGATTCTCCGGAAGCTCGGGCTGCCGGGAAGTGGCGAGATTAGTTGCACTGTTCATAGGGCCTGACCGGGATTTACTGTAATGGACTAACGCGTCATAATACCTAGTTATTCAGCTTGCGGCCATCGGGCAACCGGCTCCCTTTATTAGCAAACGCCCCCGCAGCAACAGCATTTGCCGGTACCCAATCAGAGGTCATGATAGCCATGTTTCAGACTGTCTGGAAGAAATTTTCCCGTCATGCCGTGCTCGGCGCGGTGTTCTTTCTGCCTTACGAAAAGCGACGCAAACTCGAGCGCTGGATGCGCGGCCGGGTCGAGGCCCGCAAGATGGCCGATGCCGACTGGGTGCTGGTGTCGTGGGGCAAGAGCGGGCGGACCTGGCTCAGAGTCATGTTGTCGCGTTTTTACCAGATCAAGTTCGATTTGCCGGAAGGCATGCTGGTGGGCTTCGATAACATGCATCGCGCCAACCGGGATGCGCCAAAGGTGTTTTTCACCCACGGCAACTACCTCAAGGACTATACCGGACACGAAGACGACAAACGCGATTTCTACAACAAGAAAATCGTGCTGCTGGTGCGCGATCCGCGTGACGTGGCGGTGTCGCAGTTTTTCCAGTGGAAATATCGCATGCGCACGCGCAAAAAAGCGCTTAATGATTACCCGGAACATGGCTCTGACATTTCCATGTTCGACTTCATGATGCATCCCCACCAGGGCATGCCGCGCATCATCGAGTACTTCAATGGCTGGACCGCCGACGTCGACAATATCGGCGACATCCTGATCATCCGCTACGAAGACATGCGGGCGAATCCGGAGGCCGTGCTGAAACAGGTCGTCGACTTTACCGGGACGCCCGGAACCGACGAACAGATCGCGGAGGCAGTCGAATACGCGCGTTACGAGAACATGAAAAAGCTCGAAGAGAAAAGCGTGTTCCGTCTCGCGGGCGGGCGCATGCAGCCGGGCGACAAGAAAAACCCGGACTCATTCAAAGTCCGCCGCGCCAAAGTCGGCGGTTACCGGGATTACTACACGGACGAAGAGGTCAGCCAGATCGACGGCTACATGGCCGCGCATTTGTCATCGGACTTCAACTACACCAGTGAACCGCTGGTAGTGCCCGAACTCGGCGGCGACAGCGACTCCGACGCGAGCCAGGCTACCGCCTGACCCGGACTGATGCAGTGGCGGATCGGTTGTTACGATCCGCCACTACCATCTCACGCGGCCAGGGACGGTACGCGCCGCACCAGTTCGAGCGCATCGTGGCGCAGGTGATTATTGTTCATCTCCTCGCGCAGCATTGCCTCGGTTACCACGCCGCTCTCCAGACATTCGCGAACCAGACCGAAAAAGAACTGCTCCTGTTTCGGATCCGGATGAGCCTTGTATCGGCCGGTAAATCCGTAGTCACCGAAAATTGCCCGGCGCGCGCGCCGGAACCAGTGTTTTGGCGGGAATAACTGGAACGTATCCGCGGGCCGGTAATCCACCCGCAGACCCGTCTTCCATGGCTGAGTCTTGCGTTTCGTGTTGTGCAACAGACGCGTGTCGCTGTCGAGATGATCGAAGTCGTTCCAGCGGTTTTCGAACAGACCGATCGTGTCGCGTTCTTCGAGTTTCAGACAGACCCAGTCCATGTAGTCACGGGTAAACTCGAACATCTCAGCGAACTGTTTCTCTACTTGCCAGTGGCGCAAGCGGGCGCAGTCCAGCAACATCACGCTGGTGGCGAGACAACCGCGCTTGCCCTTCGAGCCGGACTTCGGCCGACACATGACGGCTGCGCCGTGCATGTCGCGGTTCAGCAACTCCCACACATCCCCCACCGCAAATACGTCGGGATCGACGACCACTGCACGGCCCTCGTAGCCCATCAGCTCCGGCGGCATGAACCGCAGCGGCGTAAACGACTGCAGATCGTCATTGAGCCAGCGCCGCTTGTCGCCGTCGCGCAGATAGAGCTCGCCCTCGCGCCGATGCATGAACGGGTAATCTTTGGTGTGGATAAAACGCACGTCGAATTCCGCGGCGTGCCGGGAGTTTCGCTCGAAAGAGAATTTGCTTACCAAGGCACCCAGCCACTGCTTGTGATTGGTATGAATAAATACACACGGTTTTTGCGCTGTCATGACCTGATCCTGCCCAATGGTCGAATCGACAAACGGTTATTTTCGCTTTTTCCGCGGCCGAGCGCGAGCCATGGCGATCCGTCATCGCGCGCGCCGCGGCCTAATCGTCGCGCCGCGCCGTCCCGGCGCGCGCCGGCAACCACAGTGCGGCCGCCAGTCCGCCACCGTTGCGGTTCATAAGACGCAGGCGTCCACCATGCGCCTCGACCACCTCGCGGCACAGTGGCAGCCCGAGCCCGCTGCCGGAGCGTTTCGTCGAGTAGAACGGCAGCAGGGCACTGTCCAGCACCGACTCCGACATGCCCTGACCGCGGTCCAGCACCGAAACCGAGAAACCGTCGCCGGACTCCGCGACATCGAGAACGACCTCATCCGGCTCCGATCCCGATTCATGCGCATTTTTCAGCAGGTTGATCAGGACCTGCTGTACCTGGGCCGGATCGAACCAGCCCGGGCGCTGCGGCAGCTTGCCGTCCAGGCGGAAAGCAATCAGATTGCCAATATCAGTGACGAACGCCTCCCAGTCCACCTCGCCCGGTCTGGGCTTCGGCAACTTGGCGAAACGCGCATAGCCGTCGATAAACAGTTTCAGATGGCGGCTGCGTTCCTCCACTGTCGCAAACAACTCCGCCAGCTTTTCCGCCTGCTCGCGTTGCGCGAGCTGGCGGCCGGAGTGAGCGAGCGAGGAAATCGGCGCCAGCGAGTTATTCAGCTCGTGGCCGATCACGCGAATGACTTTTTTCCAGGTTTCGACCTCGGCCCGGCCGAGCTCGCGGGTAAGTTGCTTGAACAGCAAAAGCCGATGCGTCTGCCCGTTCAAGACGAATCGTTTCTGTGCAAGGTGAAATGTCTCCGGCTCATGGGGACCCTCGACCGTGAAGAGTCCGTCGCCGCGCGCTTCCACTGCATTTTTGAACGGCGCCGGCATATCGTCCAGAAGCCGGCGAAAGCGGTGACCTTCGAGCTTGCGCCCGGCCAGCAGCAACTGCCTTGCCGAGTTGTTGCTGTATACCACCGCATCGTTCGGCCCGGTCAGCACCAGCGCCAGCGGGCTGGTCTGAATCACGGTATCGAGCATCAGTTCACGCTGATACAGGCTCTGGCGCTCGGCGCGTAACACGTCCCCGACTTCGTTGTAGGCGGCTACCAGGCGGCCGAGTTCGTCATTTCTCGTTTCCGCGATACTGAGGCTGAAATCGCCGTCACTGAGTCCGGAAACACCGTCGACGAGCGCCTGCACCACTCGATTGAATGGCACCACGAACAAGTGCAGCAAATACAGGCCGACCGCCACCGCCACCGGCGCGGCGATCAGCATCGCGAGCCATGCCGAATCCAGCCACTGGGCCGCGAGCGCCATCGTGAACAACCCGGCCAGCAACGCGACGGAGAAAGCCAGCGCGAGTTTCCCCTCGAGCGAAAAACGCAGACCCCGTTTGCCCACGCCGATCAATCCCTCGGGATGCCGTGTTTGTCCATACGACGATAAAACGCCTGCCGGCTCAGACCGAGATCGCGCGCCGCGCGGGCAACGATGCCATCGTGACGTGCGAGCGCATCCTCCAGCTGGCTGCGATCGATCGTATCTGCAGTCCCTGCGCCCGCATCGGCCACTGCACCCGGCCCCGCGTTGTCGAGGCCAAGCAGCTCTGGCGCAATGCGTCGATCCGCTGCCAAAACCCGTGCCCGCTCCATCGCGTTGCGCAACTCACGTACGTTTCCGGGCCACGGGTAACGCAGCATCAGGCGCTCGGTTTCCGCTGCAATGTCATACTCGCCACCGAGGAAATAGCGGGCCAGCGGCAGAATATCGTCGCGACGCTGCGCCAACCCGGGCACACGCAACTCAATCACGTTGAGACGGTAAAACAGGTCCTCGCGAAATACGCCGTCCGCAATCGCCGCTTTTAAATTCATGTTGGTCGCGCTGAGCACCCGCACCGAGGCCGTCCGGGTAACGCTGCTGCCAAGACGTTCGAATTCGCCGGTCTGCAGAACCCGCAACAGCTTGGCCTGACCGGGTAACGACAGATTCCCTATTTCGTCCAGAAATAATGTCCCGCCGTCAGCCGCCTCAAACCGCCCGACGCGGGTTTTGCTTGCGCCGGTGAAGGCGCCAGCTTCCGCGCCGAACAACTCGCTCTCCATCAGCTCGGACGGCAACGCGCCCATATTGACCGTCACGAACGGCGTGGCCGCGCGACGCGAATTGGCCTGCACTACCTGCGCGACCTTCTCCTTCCCAGACCCGTTTGGCCCGGTGATCAACACCGGCACATCGCTGCCCGCTACCCGGGTCGCCATCAGCAAGACCTCGTGCATCGCCTCGCTCTCATACACAGTGCCGCACAAATCGTATTCGGCGGCGAGGCTGTCCCTGCGCCGTATGCGCTCGCTGGTCAGACGCTGCTGCACCCGGCTGACCGCACGCAATTCGAGCAGGTTGCGCGCCGTGGCTACCAGCTTGTCGTCTTCCCACGGCTTGGCGAGGTAGTCCGCGGCGCCGACCTTGACCAGCTCCACCGCGGATTCCAGGTCGGTCCACGCGGTAAACAGGATCACCGGCAGATCCGGATCGAATCTTCGGATCGCCTCGAACAGCGCCTTGCCCTCCGCACCCGAAGTCGTGTCGGCGGAGAAATTCATGTCCTGGATAACCAGGTCTACCGGCTCCGCCCGCAGCAAAGCCAGCCCCTGTTCCGGCGAGTTCGCCACCAGCGTGCGCAGATCGTGCAGCGAGAACAGCACTTCGAGCGCCTGGCAGACGCCGCCATTGTCATCGATGACGAGGATGGTTTGCATACATTGACCGGGCAACGGGCAGCACGCCCGCCGCTAGTTTACATTGCCCCCGACACGCGGTTCAGATCGTGCGGGTCGCAACGCCCGGCGGGATCAGGCTGGCCCGCCGCGCCGGCGCAAGCGTCGCAATTTGTCCCAGCAACAAAAGCCCCAGGATACCGAGCGGCACCCAGGTCGGATCGAGCCGCGCCAGGTCGTAGTTCTCGACCAGCCAGAGATTAAGCGCGAACGTGAGCACGGTTCCTAGCGCAACGCCGATCCCGGTCATGACTGCGTTCTCGACCAGGAAGTAGCGCAAAATGTCGCGGCGGCGCGCGCCGACCGCACGCCGTGTGCCGATCTGCTTGGTCCGGCTGCGCACATTGAAACTGGCAAGACCGACGACGCCAAGGCTGGTGACCGCCAGCAACAGCACGATCACGGTTGTCAGCATCCGGATCATCGCAATGTCACCGCCATAGGTTTCATCGACGATTTCAGAATGCAATTTCAGGTCCATCACCACCCGTCCGCTGCCGCGATCGGTCAACGCCTTTTCGATCTCCGGCGCCAGTGCCGCGGCATCGCCGGATGCCGCGCGAATCACGTAACGTGCGACCGGCGGCGCGGCACGCGCAGGCAGGAAAGTCACGTTATAGAGACCGCCGGTTTCGTGTTCGGCGCTCTTGGGCCACGGCGCCGCGACATCGCTGGTTACGCCGACGACAGTGACGCTCTCCCCGGTGGAAGTGTAAAGCGGCTTTCCGACCGCGCTCTCATCGGGAAACATCTTGCGCGCCAGGGATTCCGTTACCACAACGCTGTCGACAAAATCACTACCGCCCGTGAGATCCAGCATCCGCACCTCGTCGGCACGAAACCAGCGTCCCTCGAGCAACTCCATCCCCAGTGTCGCGAGCCCGAACTCGTCAATCGCATACATCGCCGACGATATATCGGACTCCTCTTTATCCTTCTCGAGGCGCCATCCGGAGGACCAGCCGCTGTCGGACAATGGCAGTGAGTTGATTGTCGTTGCTGCCTCGACAGCGGGCAGGTTGCGCAGCACGTCGAGATCCTGCCGCCGCTCCCCGTCCCAGTCGTAATCGGGATCGAAGGCATAGATCAGGGTCGATACGATGCTGTCGACATCGACGCCGGCAGGCTGGGCCAGGAGCTTCATGCGATCGTTGATGATGAAAGCCGCATTGACCAGCACCGCCATCGTGATCGCAACCTGCAGGGCGACCAGCACCGCGCCAGTGCGGTTACGCAACATCGCCGAGATTATCGGTCTGAATTCCATCGTTGCGTCTCCTTATTGGGTCTTGAGGTATCGGGCCGGTGCAATCCGGCACACCCGCCAGGTCGGGTACAGCCCGGCCGCCACGCTTGCGAGCAATGACAGGCCGAGCGCAAGGCCGATCATCGACCAGTCGAGCTGGGTGATTTTCTCGAAGTCCTCGAACCAGCCGCGCACCGCTTTGAGACCGAGCGCCGCCAACACGAGACCAAGCAGCCCACCGGACAGACCGATCACCCCGACCTCGACCAGGTGTTGCTTGAACAGTGCGGCGCGGCTCGCACCGAGCGCGCGGCGAATACCGGCGAGCGAGGCGCCGCCAATGAACTTGGCGAGCAACAGCCCGACTGTATTGAGCAGGCATACGACCAGGAACAGGAAGGAAAGACCAACCAGCACGACGTTGTCCTCGCTCACGACCTTGCGAAACTTCAGCCAGTCCATGACATCGATCAGGCGATTGTCAATCGGCCGGGCAAATCGGCCGAGCGATTTCTGTTCCTGTGAATAGCCGTTGAGAAAATCCATGTAGGCGGCGTGTTGCTCGGGGCTGTCTAGCTGGGCCCAGAACTTGATCCAGACACACTCCGAGTTGAGAAAATCAGCAAAGGAATTGATGTCCTCGGGCTTCCAGCACGAGACCGAACCGTTGATATCCGATTCGAGATTGACTGCGGTGCGGAACGGGACGATCAATGACGCCGAATCGCGGAATTTGCCGTTGAGGTCATAGAACCGCGGGATCGGGTTCCAGTTCTCGACAACCCCTGCAACCCGGAACACCGTGCCCGACAATTTGAGCTCTCGGCCGACCGAATCTTTGCCGTCGAAGAGATCCTCGTTGAGTGCGCGGTTGATCACCACGACCAGCTCGCCGTTCTCGTCGGCGGCAGCATCCCAGCTGCCACCGAAGACGAATTCCATATCGAACATGTCGAAAAAGCCACGGTAGGCGGCGCGGGCGGAATAGGTATCCGGCGCGATCTCCGGATTATCCGATTCGACGACAAAGGCGCTGCGATACATCGCCGATTGGTGGGTCGGAATATCCGAACGCATCAGCGCGACCGCATCCTGATGGGTCATCATGAACGGTGGCGCGGTTCCCTGGTCGCCGTCGTAATAGGCCTCGGCCGGATCCCAGCTGTCCACCAGCACCCGGTAAAGCACATCGCTTTTCTCCGGGATGGGATCGCGGGCCATCAGGTAATACACGGTTAGCGTCGTCGTGCACGCGCCGATCCCGACCCCGATTGCGGCGACCATCAATGCGGTCAGAATCGGGTTACGGCGGATACTGAGCCAGGCGAGGCGCAGATAGTAGGTAAACATAACGGGACTCCTCAGGCGCTCGCCGCCAGCGCGTCAACGCGTTCCGGATCGGGCTCGTAGGGTTTGAAATCGGTGATCGCACCGTCCAGAACATGCACGTTGCGATGAGCGCGGCGAGCCAGCTCCGGGTCGTGCGTGACCATCACGATTGTCGTGCCCTTTTCGTTGATTCCCTCGAGGATATCGAGCACCTGGCGCGCCATCAGCGAGTCGAGGTTGCCGGTCGGCTCATCCGCAAAGATCAGGCGCGGCTCGCCCGCCAGTGCGCGGGCAATTGCCACCCGCTGTTGCTGGCCACCGGAGAGCTGCGAGGGCAGGTGTTTTCGCCGTGCTCCCAGCCCGACCATTTCCAGCGCCCGGTTGATCCGGCGCTTGCGTTCATCGCCGGACATTTTCCGGTATCGCAGCGGTACATCGACATTGTCGAACACGTCGAGGTCGGGTATCAGGTTGAAACTTTGGAATATAAAACCGATTTTCTGATTGCGGATCCGCGAGCGCGCGTCGTCGGACAGTTGGCTGACGTCTTCTCCATCCAGAAGGTAGGTCCCGCTGCTAAAGGTCTCGAGCAACCCGGCGATATTCAGAAACGTCGTCTTGCCAGATCCGGACGGGCCGGTCACTGCGACAAACTCACCTTCGGCCACATTGAAATTGAAATCGCGCAGCGCATGCGTCTCGACCAGATCGGTGCGGTAGACCTTGCTGACATGCTCCATTTGCAACATCGTGTATTCCTCTTTGGTAATACCAATACGGACAGGATCAATCGGTAAGACGAACGGTTTCAGCAGCACGAAAGACATCGGTGCTCGATATCACCAGCGTCTCGCCGGGGCTGATGCCATCGACAATTTCGATCGCGTTGATGCTGACCGAACCGATCTGGATCTGGCGCCGTGTCGCGATGTCGCCTTCCACGACATAGGCGACCCGGCCATTACCGCTATCGAGAAACGGGCCGCGCTGAACGAACACCGCACCGGGCTTGCGTTCGAGCAGGATCGTCGCCGACACTCGCTGGTTTTGTCGCAGTCCGGCCGGCGTGCCATCACGAAACCGCACACGTACGATCACTTCGTTGTTGGCGACCTCCGGGGACACCGCGCGCAGTTCGCCGGCATAACTGTCACCGCCGTAACGAAGATCCACTTCCATGCCCGGGCTCAGATCGTCGGCATAGGCCTCAGGAACCCGCAGTTCGGCCTCGAACGCGGACAGATCCACCACCGTGAACAAGGGTTGATTGGCCGACACGGCGGCCTTCTGCTCGACGCTCAGATTGCCAATCACGCCGGCGACCGGGGCGCGGATCGACAACGCCTCAACCTGGCGTCGTAATTCGGCAACCATCAGTTTCTGGCGATCGCGTTCAAGCTCCAGGGTTTTCAACTCGAAAGCGACCTCGTCCTCGACCAGTTCCGCGTCCTGCATCGCATGGCCGTAGCGCAGCGTTGCCGACTCGAGGTCGTCACTGGCCTTGTCATAGTCCTGCTGGCTGATTACCTCGCGTTCCCGGCCTGCTTCGGCGCGCGCGCGCTCGCGTTCGGCGGCAGTCACCTCCACTCGCGCAAGATCCGCGGCCTGGCGCGCGCCGAGCAGGCGCTTGCGGCCATCTATCTGCTGCCGCTCGAGACCGACCTCAAGACCTTGGAGCGTCGCCTGTTCCTGTTGCAGGCGGCTGCTCAGCTCCGGCGATTCGAGCCGTGCAACCTCCTGGTTTAACTCCACCGTGTCGCCGGCCCGGGCGAGCAATGTCACAGTTCCCTCGGCCGGGGCGTAAACCGTCGGGCTGATAGCCGCAACGATGCTTCCCTGTACCGACACATCGCGAACGAAGTCACCCACCTCGACCGTGGCAATCCGCAGGCGCTCGCGCGAAACGGAGCGCTCGGCGCCGCCCCAGCGCTGCCACAGCATGGCGATAACGACGATCAGCAATACGAGGCCGAGCAGCGACAGGATCCAGCGTATGCGCCCGCTGCCTCCACGGCGTTGCTCGACCGGGCGATCCTGCGACGACGTGTCGCGAATAGTGACGCGGCGGCCGATTTCTTCGTTGACCACGGACAACGGCATCAGATTCCGCCCTCGATCTCGGCACACGTTGCGCGCAAAGCGTCGCCCGATGGGCTGGCCACGCTGTCCTGAATCTCGTCGCAAGCCTGCGCGATCACGAGCACCGGCGTACTCATCGGGGATTCCGTCGCCGGCACCATCTCGCCACCATGCTCCACAAGACGGCTCAACATGAAGACCAGAATCGCCGCACCCCGAGCGTATTTCAGCAGACCTTCCATTCCTGTTCCCCGACGCGGCGCCATCGCCGCTGTTCACTGGAAAGACAAACAAGAACCGTGCCAGTCCAATGGTGTTTTATTTACGTCACTGTTTTTATTGCATAATTTAATTATTACCGGGCTTCTCCCTGAATGACTTTGCGTCCGCAGCCAGCGCCGCGGACACCTGGCGGACACACCTGTCCGGTCCGCGGACACCCGCCGGCCGGCACTCACGTTGCATGCGCGGAGACCGGACCGCGGCTCAACCCGGGTGCCGACAAGCCGGACCGCAGCGCGTCTGCGCCCGCTGTTCGGGGCCGGACCAATCGCCGCGAAATCCAATGAAACCGGGACCGGCCACACGCGGTCCAATCGGGTAATCTTCAGGAGGCTGGAGTTCAAGGGAGCGGAATGACGACCATGTGGAGAAACAGTCTGTTCGCACTGGCGCTGGTGGCTGCGGGCGCCGCGGCCGGCGTCTACACGAGTAGCACACGCAGTGCGCCCCAGCCCACCGTCGCGACGGTTCCCACCGCCCCGCCGCCTGCATCCGCCGCGGTAGCCCCTGCAGGCGTGGGTATGGACACGTCGCAAATGTATGACGCTCTTGCCGCCATCCTCGAACAGGAGGTCGCGGAGCGGCAACGGCTCGAACTGGAACTCGTAGACCTCCAGGCCACCGTCTCGCGTCTGGAAACGGCGTTGCA
>Ga0316191_10001261_pt1 | contig 17603 bp, 13 predicted proteins | sample Eddworburr2cm_MG_FD_204928 | JGI IMG/M metagenome (GOLD analysis project Ga0316191, IMG submission 204928) | Coastal sediment microbial communities from Maine, United States - Eddy worm burrow 2 cm | ecosystem: Environmental > Aquatic > Marine > Coastal > Sediment | place: USA: Maine...
CAAGGCCGGGGGGACAGGAATGCGATTGCGACAGGTGGAGGTCTTTCACGCGGTCTACACAACAGGCTCGATGACGGCGGCAGCCGCGGTGCTCAACGTCTCTCAGCCGTCGGTTTCCAAGGTGCTGGCGCATGCCGAGCATCAACTCGGCTACCGCCTGTTCGATCGCGTCAAGGGCAAGCTTTTCCCCACCCCCGAAGCGCATCAGCTGTTTGCCCACGTCAAGACCGTATACAAGGACATGGACCGCCTCCGACACGTTGCGGCCAATATCGGCGCCACCGGGGCCGGCCGTATCCGCGTCGCGGGCACACCTGCATTTGGCGTGGAAGTCCTCCCCAGAGCCATCGCCTCCTTCCAGGAGCAAAACCCGAATGTGGTTTTCGAGATTGAAACGCTGCATTTCGACGAGATTAGCGATGCACTGCGCGAATCGCGCATCGACATAGGCCTCACCTTCAACCCGACGGTGAGTCCCGGTATCGGACACCAGCCGTTGGGCGGAGGCCGCTTCGTTGTGCTGGCGCCGGAGCAGGAGACATTTGGTGGCAAGACTGAACTGGCGATTACCGACCTGTCCGGTCTTTCTTTCATCGCGCTGAATAGCCGCGGACCACTCGGGCAGGCGCTGGCCGACTATATTGCGGCGCATGACGTGGACCTTGATGTGGTGGCGTGGAGCGAGACTTACCAGGTTGCAAAGGCACTAGTCGGGCAAGGCGTGGGCGTGACGATTGCCGACGAGATTACGGCACGCTCCGGAGCGATGACCGGCATTCGGCAGTTCAATCTGCAGCCGGCACTGACATTTGAGGTTGGCCTGCTGCACTTCGACAGCATGCCCCTGTCGGTCGGCGCCACTCGCTTCGAGAAGCATCTCGGCCGGGTACTGAAAGCGTTCCTCACCGACGATTAGTTTTCCCATAGCCCGAAGTTATAGGTGCTTCGATACTGATCATTGGTGCCGCCGGGCCGGTGATCAGTAGACTTTGCCCGGAACCGGGAAATTGGGAGTCGAAAGGTGAGCCAGGTGAAAGAAAATATTCGTGTGATTCAGTTTGGACTCGGGCCGATCGGCTGTGCGACAGCAAGGCTGGTTGCCGAGCGGGATAACCTCGAGCTTGTCGGTGCCGTTGACATCGATCCCGCTAAAGTGGGCAAAGACGTAGCCGATGTGATCGGTCTCGACGCCCCGCTGGGTATCGAGGTAAAACCGGGCGTTGGCGAGGTTGGCACGAGCGCCGATGTCGTGCTGCATACAACGAATTCTTTCTTCGACCAGTTTGCTGGCCAGGTAGTCGAACTTCTCGAGGCGGGTTTCGATGTCGTATCGACGTCCGAGGAGCTATCGTTTCCATGGCACTACAACGAGGCTGCAGCCACTGCACTTGATGTAGCAGCGAAGAAAGCCGGCAAGACTGTGCTGGGTACCGGCGTCAACCCCGGTTTCCTGATGGACTCGTTACCGATTTTTCTTACCTCAATCTCGCAAACGGTCGAGCACATTGACGTAAGACGAGTGATCAATGCCACGACTCGGCGGGGTCCATTCCAGGCCAAGATCGGTTCCGGGATGACGGTTGATGCATTCAACGCCAAGATGGCGGAGGGGCGCATGGGTCACGTCGGGATACCGGAGTCGATGACCATGATCTTTGATACGCTGGGCAAGAAGCTCGTCAGGTTCGAAAACAACGTCGTGCCAATCGTGGCAGAAACGCCAGTCAAGACATCACACTTTGATGTTCAGGTCGGTCAGGTTCGAGGGTTGGAACAGACCGCCAGCGGAGAAACCCGCGACGGCGAGTTCGTATCGTTCACTTTCCGGGCTGCGCTGGACGAGATGCCCGATGGCGATACGATCACGATCAGCGGTCGTCCCGAGCTCGTCATCAATTTGCAGGGCACGAATGGCGACCTCACAACTTCGGCGATCGCGGTCAATGCGATAAAAAACACGCACAAAGCCGCGCCTGGTGTTGTCACCATGCGCGACTTGCCGATCATTTCAATCTTCTAGCTGTGACAGAAACGCGCGATCAATCTTTCGTGGGTGCGTCGAAGATTGTCGAGAAGAACAGTGCGTTGAGAAACAGCTTGTTGGTGCCGTACCAGTAGCCACGAAAGTTCGGGTTGTCGGCGAACAAGATGATGCTGCCGGCGCCCGAGCGTTCTGCAATCAGGGATGGTGTGCCTGCCAGTGCGTCGCGATTCTCATCGGACACGAAGCCCGAAAACACGGGGTCGTCACTGTAAGCGATGACTGTGCCGAACGGGTTTTCCGTGGGCAGGACGGGCTCGCTGATGTTCTTGTGCAGGTAGATGGACCGGTCTGAATAGCCGAACCCGAGCGGGTGTGATGTATCGAGGTCGGCCGTGAAGATGGCGCCGCCGATGATCTTCGCCGCCTCGTAGTCATCCTTGCTGCTATAGGGAAGTCGTCCCTCGATATCTTCGGCTTCTCCCGGTTCTTCGTCAGCTTCTTCCATAGCAGCCGCTGCCAGCGCTTCCTCACTTTCCGGATCGACCCAGTCGAGCGTGGTTGCTCGCAGCCAGGGCGCTGCATCGCGCATGCCAATTGCTGTACCGCCTTCACGGATCCAGAGTCGCAGACGAGCCGCGAATTCCGGCTCATACTCATCGTAGTCGCCGCTGGGGAAGATAATGTGCGTGTAACGGTCCCAGTCGATTTCGCCCAACGATTCGCGTTTGCGTAGCGTGATCGGCATCTTCATCCGGTAATCGGCCAGGTGCCAGATTTCTCCGGCGTCATAAAGGCTCACGTCGTCACCGACCACAAGCAAGACCTTCGGCAGGTCCAGCGGCCGCACCGACGGGCCACCGACATTGATGCCGGCGGCGCCCTTACTGCTGCGGCCCGACGTCATTGCGTGTACGGCGACGCCATCCTCGGCAGTAATCGTTCGCATCAATGCGTGAATTTCAGCGCGCTCGACCTCTTGCAGGTCGAGGGGTACGACGATGGCACCACGTGAAAACTCGCGGGCGCCGGCCGTTGTCATCACGGCGAGCGGTTTCGTCGCGACGCGCGCATGTAAACCCGCGTCGAGAATACGGTGCAGAGCACGCGGTGCGAAATAAGGAGCCCATTCGAACACGTAGGCGTAAGACGATTCCGCAGGCGGGCTCACTGTCGGCGTTGACGGTACGAAGGCATCGCCGATCAGGCCGGCGCGAAAATCGCGCCCTTTGAGTGCGGCGAAGTCCAGGCCGAACGCAGGTGGCAACACCCATGTGGACACGTCATAGAATGTGGCATCCTCGAACTCGCTGACCGCCTCGAAGATGCTGCGGATCAACCGGTACTGCGGTTGCGATACCGGCACGATCAACGCGTCGTTGGCGCTAAAAACCTTACCGTTGACCGTAATGTCACGCGCCAGGTGATGGGCCTCGATACGGTGGTAGCTCAACAGGTCGGTGAAAAAACCCATTCTCGCCGGATCAGCGGATGCCGAGATCACCCATGCCTTGGTCGGGTAGTCCGCTGCTTCGCGAAGTGCACTTGCATAGAATTCCGCCTGGTAACGCAGGTACTCGCGCCTCAGGTTTGCACCGGCCTCGAGGCTGGCGATGCTCGTACGGAAATGCTTGCGAATGTTTTCGCGAAAAGTTCGCAGGCCGTTGGGGGTTTCGATCTCGCGACCCAGTGTTGCCGCCGCCTCGTACAGAACCCCGATACCCCCGTTGATCAAGGGAAATGTCGATCCCTTGCCGATGTAGTAGTTATCGAAGCGCTCGCCGTGAAAATACAACCGGCCTTCGCTGTCGAGAAAGTCTTGCGACGTCCTTACGGTCTGTTCCAGCAACTCCTCGGCCCGCTCCGGGACGAGGGGGTTGGTTCGCGTCGCTACGCCGGGGTGAAAGTAATAAGTGCTCCCGTTGCCCATCTCGTGGTAATCGACGGTCAGGTTGGGCCGCCATTCATGCCACTTGCGCATCCAGGCGCGAGGTTCCGGCTGGGTGAGCAATAACCACTGTCGATTCAGGTCGAACCCGTAATGATTGGTGCGTGCGAACTGCCAGTTGAAACGATGCTCGATATGGCCGGGATCGGCGATAGGCAGCTGCCCGCCGAAGGCATCGGCCCAGGCAACGCGCTGCGCATGACCGTCCGGATTGAAGATCGCGGTAGTAAGAACAACGGTGGTCTCGAGAATGCGTTCGATCTCTTCGCCCTGCGCAGCGGCGAGGTGGTAGACGAACGGCAACGACGCATCCATGCCGCTGGCCTCGGCGCCATGTACGCCGAAATTTATCCACGTCACGCCCGGCATATCGTCACGTAATCGTTCGGTACCGCCGGGCTCTGTCAGCGCGACATGCTCTGCGCGGATGGCATCGAGGCGGGCGTGATTATCAGGCGAGGTCCCTACGAGAAACAGGATTGGCCGCCGCTCATGGGTGTGACCAATCACCTCGAGCGACAGGCGGTCGCTCAAGCCCGCGACGTGTGTGATGTAGTCAACCAGCTCGTGATGACGGACTGGCGCATCGCCCAGGGGGTGTCCGAGAAACTGCTCGGGTGTCGGAATCGCCGGATCGTAAGCCGTGCCGGGCGGATACATGTTGACGTCCGCGTCGCGTACGTCCACGTCGGCTAATGCCGCGCCAAGAAACAGTGTGCATCCGATAAGTACGGTCAGACACGTTCGCATAGTCGTTCTCCAGGAAAAAATTATTGGGCAGGGCAGCTGGCACTCATCGCAGTGCCTTCCCAGTCCGCATCGGCGACACCTTGCCACGCATTGCCAGATTTTGCGATGAGGTGTACGCGGCCGAAAGACGCATGAGTCTCAACCGGCACGACCTCGAAGCCGGCCGCTTGCAACGATTCGGCAACCTCGGGCGACCAACCTCGATCGGGCGTCATTTCGAGATTGACTTTCTCGCCGTTGGTTACGCGCTCTTTCGATTCAGTTTCGTCATACACGGGGTGAACTCGCGGCAGCGCCACGGCCATATCGGGAGCGTGTCCCTGATCAATGTAACGAGAAATGGTCTGTACGATCGCTGACAAGATACGCATGCCACCGGCGGCGCCCAGCGCCAGCACCACTTCGCCATTCCGGGTTACCACGGTTGGTGCAATGGTCGTGCGGGGCCGCGAACCCGGTACCTGGTCAGTCGCCGACAGGTAGCTGCCCATGGTGGCTGCGTAAACAAATCCCAGACCGGGTGTAATGACCCTGGAGCCGAACAACGGACCGACGGTTTGCGTAATGCTGACGACACGACCCTCACAGTCGGCGATGGTGAAATGCGACGTGTGGTGGCTATCCTGTCCCCAGTAACTGCCCGCCCAGTCAACCTCGGTAGACAACAACGTCGTCGCCACAGAGGCGGTCACCGGCATGGCTGTCGGTACCCGGATGCTGGCGGCCTGTTGTGCGGCCCATGCCTTGTCCTCCACGCGGCCGAGGTCAGCTTCGGCCCGATCCTCATCCATGCTGTTAATTGCCAGCGCCAATGCCTGGTTCACGACTGCCGCCCATTGCACATCGGTCATCGCTGCCAACTCGAAATTCTCGAGTATGTTGAGTGTCTTTATAACCAGGCCGCCGCCAGCAGGCGCCGCCAGGGAGTGAACATCGAAACCGCGGTAATTCGTCGTGACATTACGGCCATCGAGAACCTGGTATGCCGCAAGATCCTCGGTGGTCACATACCCGCCATTTGCGGCCATGTCGGCGGCAATCTGCTGCGCGATCTCTCCCTTGTAAAAGTCATCGGCGCCAGCTTCGGCCAGGCGCGTGATCGTATGTGCCAGTGCAGGTTGCTTCAGTACGTCACCCGCATCATAGGTGCTGCCGTCTTCCTTGATAAACGTCTGCTGAAAACCGGGGTTTTCCCTGAAGAGCTCGAGGCCGGTCTCGTGACGGGCTGCCGCGCCCGGCAATAGCGCAAAACCATCAGCAGCAGTCCGTGTCGGTTCCTGCAGCAGGTCTGACCAGCGCAAAGAGCCGTGCTCGGCATGCAGCCGGCCGAGCCCCGCCACGACACCCGGCGTTGCGATGGTTCCGTATCCCTGGCTGACCGGCTCGTCCGGCGCAATGTAGCTGGCTGGCACCTCGGTCATGCCGTTATAGCCCTGGTAGGTGCCATCCGGCGACCGGACCAGGATCTGGATTCGACCGCCGAGATGGCTCATCGACGGCTCCACGACGGCGAGCATCATACCGGCCGCGACGGCCGCATCGGCGGCATTGCCGCCCCGGGCAAGGACATCTCGCGCCGCCGCGGTGGCCAGCGGGTGTGCCGTAACCGCCATGCTGTTCGTCGGAAATGTCTGTTGTGCGTCGGGCGTCGACGCGCAGCCTGCGGCCAGCATCACCAGCAGTAATGTGTACAGTCGGTTCATCAGGTTCTCAGTTATTGAAGTCAGCCCGCAGGGAACGCACAAGAGCCACGGACATTGCGATTCCGACAAACAGAATCGGGAAAGAGACGATCAGCAGGATTACCTGGATCGGTCGCAGGTTGCCCTGTAACAACATCAGTGCGACCGGCATAAGCCCCAAAGCAAATGCCCAGAACACCCGGTGCCACCTTGCCGGGTCGTCACCGGCTTTCAGATGCAGCGTCGCGCTGGAGGCCAGCGTGTAGGATGCGGAATCATACGTTGTGGCCGCAAAGATGATCGAGATGATTGAAAACACGGCAATGACGACCGCCGATAGCGGCAATTGCTCGAGCGTACCAACGATCGCGGCGCTGCCATTGACCTCTTTCATGATTCCCGTGAAGTCGAGTTGGCCGGATAGCTCGAGAAACAACGCGTAGTTGCCCATGATCATGTAGAACAGCCAGCTGCCAATTGATCCCCAGACGAGCATGCCGAAAATAACCTGGCGAATCGTCCGGCCACGTGAGATGCGAGTTACGAACAGGCCGACGTAGGGAGCAAACGCGATCCACCACGCCCAATAGAATATTGTCCAGCTCTCAACGAAGCCGGAGTTCGTAAAAGGATCGGTCCAGAAGCTCATGCGCAGGAAATTGTCGCCCATGAGGCCGAGGCTGTTCAGGCCGGTCTTGAGCAGGAACGCGGTGGGTCCGACGACGAGGATAAACAGCAGCAGGCCGAAGGCGAGCAATACATTGATGTCGCTGAGACGCTTGATGCCTTTCGTAAGGCCCAGCCAGACGCTCAGTGCAAAGAGCAGCATGCACAGCACAATCACAGCAACTTCCAGTGTATCGCTACTCTCTATTCCGAATAGCCAGGCGAGGCAGGCGGCAATCATCGGCGTGGAAAAACCAAGGCTCGACGCGGCGCCGCCGAGCAGTGCGATCATGAACAAGAAGTCGATTGCGCGTGCCAGCGGACCATGATCGTTGTCTTTGAGGAACCAATGGCAGCTGACGCTGAAGCGCAGCACGTCGAGTTTCTTTGTGTAGTAGGGATAGGCAATGGCAATCGCAGGCAGGCAGTAAAACGCCCACGCAGTGACGCCCCAGTGGAACAGCCCGTATGTGGATGCCCACCCCTGCGCCTCGACGCTACGCGGTTCTGCGCCGAACGGTGGTGCGTCATAGTAAAAGGCCCACTCGGTGACGCACCAGTACAGGAGGCCAGCACCGACGCCTGCACAGAACAACATGCCGACCCAGCTGATTTCCCGAAATTCCGGTTCTTCATCCGGCTCGCCCAGCCGAACCTTGCCGTACCGGCTAAAGCCGAGCCATACGAGAAACCCGATCGAGGTGACGCTTGCCAGCAGGTAGAGGATGCCGAATTCTCTGGCGATAAAACTGTAGAGGGTTTCGAGTGTTGCCTCGGAAACATCGGGAAAGACGAATAGCGGGATACTTGCCCCTGACAGGATCAACGCACAAAGCGCAAAACTGGGCCAGTCTATTCGGCTTTGCTCCATTCACTCCCCCTGTTCTTGTTATCGCCTAGTCGATTGTAAGGACGACTGCCCCGCGGATAGTACCCTGTTCGATGAGCTCATTGCCTTTCGCAATTTCTTCCAGCGGCAAGGTATGGGCAATACGGTGCTCCAATGCATTGGCAGACAGCGCTTCGTTGATGTCAGTGATCGCGAGTTGCTTCGCCTCCTCGGGCATGGCGTAGACAATCACGAAACGCAGGGTGATGTCTTTGTACATCATCTCGAGGAATGGCAGTTTGGGCTGGGTGACCTGCGTCGATGAATACGTCGCGATCGTACCGCCAACTCGAAGAATGGCAATCGATGTCGCGAGGTTCGCGCCAAACTCGACATCGACAATGCGATCGAGGAGCGCCCCCCCGGTTGCTGCCAGAACCTGGTTGGGGAAATCATCGTCGCGGTGGTTCACCACGTGCGCGGCACCCGCTTCGATACATGTCGTTTTGTCTTCGTCATTGCTGGCGGACGCGATAACCGTTGCACCAGCCTGGCTGGCCCATTGTATGGCGTAGTGGCCGACGCGCCCGGCACCGCCGGTCACGAGGATTGTCTGACCGGCGACGTCACCATCGGCGAAGACGCAGCGATGTGCAGTCATGGCCGGAATGCCCATGCATGCGCCGACTTCAAAGCTCGCGTTATCGGGGAGTCGTGGCGCGCGGCTTTCGTCAATTGCCACATAGTCCGCCGCCGAGCCGAATCGGCGTCCGAATTGAGCCTGGTAAATCCAGACGCGCTCGCCGATACGATTTTGGTCGACGCCCTCGCCGACGGCCTCGATTACACCCGCGCCGTCGCTGTTCGGGATGACGTAACCAAGATCGAGCAGGTTTGGAAATGCGCCGGCTCTTTTCTTTACGTCGGACGGGTTTATGCCACTGGTCGCCATGCGAACGAGAACCTCGCCTGACCCTGCTTCCGGCGTTTCCTTCTCGCCAACCTGCAATACGTCCTGTGCGGACCCGAATGTTTCAAACCACGCTGCGCGCATATCTATCTACTCCTGGTACGGCCCGGTTCAGTCGAGCCAGTTGGAAAGTCCTTCGGTGTGGCCGTCAACGGATATCGACTGGCCGGAAATTTTCTTCGCTGCATCGGACGCCAGGAACAATATCGTATCAGCAACATCGTCCGGCGAGACGAACGTGCGCATCGATGTTTGACGCAAATAGATTTCGCGCACCTTTTCCGCCGGCAGTCCGCGCTGCTCTGCCTCCCGGGCAATGACCGCATCGATACGAGGCCCTTCTACGCTGGTCGGGCACACGGCGTTCACGCGAATCCCCTCCGGCCCGAGTTCCATGGCCCAGGTCTTCATCAGCCCCATCATCCCCCATTTGCTTGCGGTGTACGCCGAGCGCAAGGGGTAGCCGTGCAGCGCGGCAGTCGATGAAACATTGATGACCGCTCCCCCACCGCTCTTGCGCAGAAGGGGCACGGCGCGCTTTGTCATGTAGAACGTACCGGACAGGTTGACCCGGATGCACTGGTCCCAGCCGTCGTCATCGTGCGAATCAATCGGTGCTGATGGTCCGGCGATACCGGCGTTGTTGACGAGTACGTCGAGGTGATCGTGACGCAGCTCAAACTCAGCGAACACGCGGTCTGCATCATCACGATTGCCGATATCCGCAACGGAGCCCGTCGCGGACGGGTTGGCCTCGAGAAACTTCCCGACGAGTTCCGCCGAGACATCACAGATGTGCACCTCGTCGCCACGTTCGAGAAATCGCTCGGCAGTGCGTCGGCCGATTCCCGACGCGGCACCTGTAATCAGAACGGCTTGATGCTCAGACATTTGCTACTCCGCTTGGCCGCCAATCATATCAAGCATTGCTGCAAGACTGCCTGCATTCGAGGAACGCGTTATCATTCGCGCCATGAGCAAACCCGAAAACCTGTTAAGGCTTCGCAAGAAGCATGGCGAGGGGCGCAAGGTCGATATCAGTGCTGCCGACGGCGCACGTCTTGTGCGCGCACAGTCGTTTGGCAGTGCCATGATTGCCAGCCTGGTTGCAGTCGCCCTGTTCTGTGTGGCCTGGATCGCACTGACTGCGTTGACCAACCGTGTATTTCCGTGGATGACAGTTGTTCTTGGTGCAGGTATCGGGTTGCTGGTCCGCCGGGTTGGCCGGGGTGTTGACTGGCGTTTTCCGACACTGGCCGCCGTCATGGCGATTGCCGGTTCGATCGTCAGCAACGTCGTGCTTGCGGCGTCGATAACGGCAGCCGAGTACGACACGGGCACATTGCAGGTATTGCGGGCGGTTACGTCAATGACGTGGCCGGTGTTCTACGAGGAAGTGTGGAACGTTGCTGATGGCTTTTACGCAATTGTTGCGGCAGGTGTCGCAGCTTTCTTTGCGAACCCCCGGCTTACCCGGGCGCAGTTTCATGCCTTGCGTTTGTGGCGGGAACAATCAGACGGGCATCAGTAAGGTATCGTCGGGACGAATCCTTGCCCCCTTGAAAGCAGCAAGCTGGGCGGCGACAAGTTTCTCAATGTCCTGTGCAGCGGCGGCAAGACCAAGGAAGCAGGCCGGCTTGCGGCGAAGCAATGACCAGTCACCGGTCTCGAGAATTCGGACGAGATGCGTGATATTGACTGTAATTGCGTCAATGTACGGATTCTGGCCGTCGTACAGCACCTCGATGTAACGATAGACACGGTTGAATTTGGAATTGAGACGATCGCGCATGACCTGTTGGTAGAACGTCGGGGTTTTCTTCAACAGGTCTGTTCCAGACTTGTAACGCACCATGTACTCACCTGGCTTCGCGTTCTCAACGGCGACACCACCAACAACGAACTCGTTGTAAAGTCGATCACGGCATTTCTCGAGATAACAGCGATCCGCCATCTGCGCAATCATGTCTGCCGTACCAATCAGGTGACCGCAAATAATGTCGCGCGGATCATCAAGTTCGATCTTGTCGAGGTCGAGCTCGTAACCGGTGAAGTGGACGATCATGCTTGCGACACCAACGTCTTTCGCGAGCCCGAGTTCGGGCAGGTAACGCCTCAGGAAGTCCGCACTGCGAGAAACATGGTAAAGCGTGAATTCGGCACCATTGGTGAAATCCTTGTCGCGGGTTTCATGGCGGATGTAGCCTGAATCGTGAAACAGGGAGGTAATGATCGCCATCTGCGCACGTGCCGCACCCAGGCGATCCGGAGGTTCGACGCTGCGCTCGTAGCCGGACACCAGGCGCGCAAGCGCCAACGTCATGTCAAGCGTGTGCTGCATGTCGTGGTAGGTGGTGTCACAACCCTTGTAACCGGGGTAGCGGCCCGTAAACAGGCGCTCGAAGTCATAGAAAGCGAGCCACAGCTTGTCGAATGACATTCCTGGAAAAGTGTTGGCGTAAAGTTCGTGCACGGCGTTGCGCACCGATACAGGATCGCTGACCTGAACGGTGTTGGTTACGTCGTAATCATTACGGCGATCCTGAGACATATTTTCCCGCGCTTTTTTGTTTGTCATTTTACACGCGCGCCCGCAATGGCACAGCGACAAAACGGGAAATATGTAAGATCAGCGGTCAAACTCAGCAATCACAGGGGCGTGGTCAGATGGCCGCTCCCAGGCACGCGGTTCCTTGTCAACATAACTCGCCTTGCAGCGCTCGGTCATGCCGTCGCTGGTCAGAATCAAGTCGATGCGCAGCCCGGCATTGCGGCGAAAACCAGCGGCACGGTAGTCCCACCAACTGAAGGTTCCTTCCGGGTGTTCGAACTTGCGGAACACATCCGTCAGGCCAAGGTTAAAAAGCTCGGCAAGTGCCTGGCGCTCCGGTGGGCTGCACAGAATCGCATCGCCCCATTTTTCCGGGTCGTAAACATCTGCGTCAGCCGGTGCGATGTTGAAGTCGCCAAGCACAACGACATTTTCGTGGCGTTGCATCTCGGCCTCGAGAAAGTTACGCAGTGACTTCAGCCAGTTGAGCTTGTACTCGTATTTTTCAGAGCCCACCTCGGAACCATTGGGGATGTACAGGTCAACGATGCGAATGCCGTCGACCGTGCTGGCCAGGATACGTCGTTGCGGATCATCGAGGTCCGGAAAGTCGGTAATAGCGTCCGTTGCCGGGTTCTTGCTGATAACGGCGACGCCGTTATAGGTCTTCTGGCCACTCGCGATAGAGTGGTAGCCAATTTCCTGCAAGGCTTCTGTCGGAAAGTTCTCGGTAAGCTGCTTGATCTCCTGCAGCACGAGCACGTCGGGTTCATGGTTCTGCAACCATTCCACCACGTGCGGCAGACGCACCTTCATTGAGTTGACGTTCCAGGTAGCTATTTTCATAAAGGCCTGTCTCAGACTTCGATTCCGGTTTGCCGCAGTAGGGCGTCGATAGTCGGCTTGCGACCGCGAAAAGCAATATATGCCTGCATGATGTCGCGGCTGCCGCCCACTTCGAGTATCTCATGACGGAATCGCTGAGCAGTCGCCGTGTCGAAAACACCGGCCTCTTCGAAAGCAGCGAAAGCGTCCGCCGCGAGCACCTCTGCCCATTTGTAGCTGTAATAACCGGCCGCATAACCGCCGCCAAATATGTGAGAAAACGCATGTGGCAGGCGATTGATGTCCGGGTGCCCGATCAGGGCCACTTCGTTACGAACTTCGGCGAGCGTTTCCAGCACCGGGACAGGTGCGTCGGGGTCGTATTCGGCGTGTATCCGGAAATCGAACAGTCCGAGTTCGAGCTGTCTTAGCATGGCAAGCGCGGCGCCAGCGTGGCGACTGTCATCCAGCTTGTCGAACAGCTCGCGCGGTAATGGTTTGTTGAGCTCGTGGTGCGAAGAGCAGCGAGTCAACACATCATAATTCCAGGCGAAGTTCTCCATAAACTGGCTTGGAAGTTCAACGGCATCCCAGGGAACGCCGTTGATACCGGACACGCTCGGGAAATCAACCTGTGTCAACAGATGGTGCAGCATGTGGCCAAACTCATGAAAGAGCGTGACAACATCATCGTGAGTGAGGAGCGAAACACCCCGATCGTCAGGTCTCTGGAAATTGCAGACAAGATAGCCGACAGGATGCGCCAGATGCCCATTCAAATTCTGCCTGGAGACGCATTCGGCGATCCATGCCCCAGTGCGTTTGCCGTTGCGTGCAAAAAGGTCGGTGTAGAAACCGCCGAGCACATTGCCATTCTGGCGTACGTTGTAGTAGCGGACATCCTCGTGCCACGTTGCTACGTTGTTGTCCTGTTGCAACTCGAGGTCATAGAGTTGCGATGCGAGCCTGAACAGCCCTTCCTTGACGGTATTCGCCGGAAAATACGCTCGCAATTGTTCGTTGGATACGGAGTACTTGTCCTGTTTGTACTTCTCGAGCCAGTAAGTGACGTCCCAGGCCTCGAGTTGCATACCCGCAAACTCGGTCAGTTTTGCGAGTTCTTTTTCGGCCGAGGCGCGGGAGTGGGCGGACAGTTCGCGAAGAAATTCTGTTACCTGTTCCGGCGTGTCGGCCATTTTCGTGGCGAGAGAGTATTCCGCGTAGCTCTTGAAGCCGACCAGGTTGGCGGCTTCGTGGCGCAATGCGAGAATCTTCTCAATATTCTCGCTGTTATCCCATTTTGGGTCTTTGCCCAGGTCCGAAGCGCGCGTAACCCAGCCACGGTACATTGACTCGCGCAGGTCACGTGAGTCGGCGTGTTTCATAACCGCGTCATATGTTGGGTAGTCGAGCGACAGCAGCCAGCCGCTTAGAGACGCTTTCTTTGCATCCCGCCTGGCCCTTGTCAGGACAGCTTTGGGCAGTCCGCGGAGATTGTCATCATCATTGATGTTCAATGTCCAGGCATCGGAGGCATCCTGGATATTGTGCTCGAACGTGGCCTGCGCCTGGGCGAGCTCCTGCATTATGGCTTTGAACCGCTCTTTTGCCTCTTCTTCGAGATCGACCCCGGCGAGATGAAAGTCCCGCAGGGCATGATCGACGGCGCTGCGGCTCGCTTCGCTTGCGTCATCTGGCAGGTTCTTGCTGACGTTGGCATACGCACGTTGCAGGTCGATGTTTTGTGATATTTCGGTCCCGTACTCAGTCAACAGGGGCAGGGCCTTGTTGTAGGCCTCACGCCAGGCCTTCGATCCAAGTACACTTTGCAGATGACTGACCGGCGACCAGACGCGACCGAGTTCATGCTCCATGTGTTCGACAGGTGCGACAATTTCATTGATATCCGGCGCGTTGCCTGAGCCGAGCAGTTCGTCAAGCTGGGCGCGGTTATCCGCGATGACCTGTTGAATGGCGGGCAATACGTGTTTGGGTTTTATCTCGCCAAAACGGGGTAATGACGAAGTGTCGAGCAATGGGTTGATCATGGGCTGGTTGATATCCTGTCGTGGCGCCGCATATTAGCACAGGCAATCATGCGGTCTGCGGGGCCAAATCACTACACATCAGGGAGAAAAGAGAGTGGCGGAACGATACGACCTTCTGGTAATAGGTGGCGGCAGCGGTGGACTCGCGCATGCACAACGTGCGGCCGAGTATGGCGCAAAAGCAGCCGTCGTGGAGTACGGTCCGCTGGGGGGCACCTGTGTCAACGTAGGGTGCGTGCCCAAGAAAATCATGTGGTACGCAGCGCATCACGCGCACAGTTTTCACCATGTTGCCGATTATGGCTTCGACGTCGAGGTCAAAGGGCACGATTGGGCCGGGCTCAAAGAGCGCCGCGACGCCTATATCAAGCGATTGAACGGCATCTACGAGAACAATCTCGACAAACGCGGCGTTACTTACCTGTCCGGCCATGCGCGATTTGTCGATGCACATACGGTTGACATCGATGGCCGGAAGGTCGAAGCGGATCGCATCGTCATCGCGACGGGTGGCCGCCCGTCTGTACCCGAAATCCCCGGCGCGGAACTTGGCATTACGTCGGATGATTTTTTCGAACTGGACGCCCGTCCGCAACGCGTCCTGATTGCCGGAAGTGGCTACATTGCCGTTGAACTTGCCGGTGTGTTTAGTGCACTGGGGTCTGATGTGCAGCTCGTGGTACGCAAGGACAGCGTGCTGCGCGAATTCGACAAAATGCTTGCTACGAGACTTATGGATTGCATGGACAGGGACAACATCGACCTGGTCACACGTGTCGTGCCGAAGTCAGTCGAGAAGACCGACGCGGGACTGGTCCTGCATGCCGAGGACGGCCGCACATTCGGGCCGGTTGACAGCCTGGTGTGGGCGATCGGTCGGTCACCCAACACCGGGACGCTGGACGCTCAGAAAGCGGGTGTCGAACTGGACGACCGCGGTTTCATTCCGACGGACAAGCTGCAGCAGACGAACATCGACAACATCTTCGCGCTGGGCGACGTGACGGGACGTGCCGCCCTGACGCCGGTTGCCATCGCGGCGGGGCGCAGGCTGGCTGACCGGCTCTATGGTGGTATGGAAGGCCGCCATCTCGATTACGAGACGATTCCGACGGTGATTTTCAGTCATCCGACAATCGGCACCGTGGGGCTGACCGAGGACGAAGCGCGCGAGCAGTACGGCGATGATGTAAAGGTGTATTCGTCCTCATTCATCGGCATGTACTACGCGCTCGGGACCAACAAGCGTCGCTCGGAGATGAAACTCATTACGGTCGGTGCAGAGGAACGTGTCGTCGGCTGCCACGTCATTGGCGAAGGCGCAGACGAGATGATGCAGGGATTCGCTGTTGCCGTGCGCATGGGGGCGACAAAGAAAGATTTCGACGACACCGTTGCAATTCACCCGACGAGCTCGGAAGAACTGGTGACGATGCGTTAGCGAGGCGGCCAGGGGCCGCTCCTAGCCCATCCAGACCCCTGTTAGCTGGTTCGGGCTGTCTGCCACTGAGGACCATCGTATCATTTGGCCTGCCTGTACCGGTTATAAGGTTCCATGCAGATATTTGACGGAATAATTTCAGACCGCGGTTCCAAGTATGCCGTCTCGGGCGGGGAGTGCCGTTCTTCGGATGAGGCAAAGGCGTTTATCAAACGCCTTTGCCGCAAGAAAAAGTTCGCCAGGGCAACGCACAATACCTGGGCGTTTGTTCAGGACTCCGGGCCAGTCAAGAACGATGATGGTGAAGCGGGAGCGGGCCTGGTGATCGCCCGAATGCTGGACAGGGAAGGATTGCGAAACCACATTGTTGTGGTCACTCGCTGGTACGGTGGGAAGCACCTTGGTGGCGACCGGTTCAGGCATGTCCAGAACGCGGTGCGGTACTACCTGGATAATCGGTCAAAGTAAAAGCAAACAAATCCCAAGTGCGACGTCTGTCGTCACCGGGCAGTGCTTGTTCGCGGGACCTGGTTGAGCAGGCTACGCCGTGACGGTCATTTGCTTCAGGACAGGTGCAGTATCTGGTCGCACGCCTCGCCAGATGTGGAATGACTCCGCGGCTTGCTCGACGAGCATGCCCCAACCCATCACGGATCGCGCGGCGCCATGCTCTCGTGCCCAGATGCTGAATGGCGTCGGCTTGAGTCCGTATGACAGGTCATAGCAGAACGTATGCTCGGATAACGCGGCTTCGGGATAGGGTGGCGTTTCGCCCCTTACGCCAGCCGATGTTGCGTTGATGATGAGATCGTAGTCCTCGCTAACCGGCACCATGTTGAAGCGGCAGGCAGATACAGGCCCCGAGTGTGAAAAGTGCTCAGCGAGCGCCTGCGCTTTGTCGATGGTCCTGTTGGCAATGCGCAGCGATGACGGCTGCATTTCAAGCAGCGGACCGACGATGCCGCGAGTCGCACCGCCAGCACCGAGTATCAGGATATTCGCCCCTTCGAGGGTGACTCCCTGGTTGATGGCCAGGTCACGCAATAGCCCGATACCGTCGGTATTGTCACCGTGAATCTCGCTCTCTCGAAAGGAGAGGGTGTTGACGGCGCCCGCCGTGCTTGCGCGCTCGCTCAGTTGGTCGCAGAGCTTTGCAACCTCGCTCTTGTGCGGCACGGTAACGTTGAGGCCTTTGCCGCCAGTACGCTGGAATTGGCGCACCGCGGTTTCCAGTTTGTCGGGTGACACCTGCAATAGCTCGTACTGGATATGTTGATTGGTCTGCAATGCAAACAGGCGATGGATAACGGGAGAACGGCTGTGGGACACCGGGTAACCCATTACTCCATAGCGGTCAATCGTCGTCATTCGCTCTCCGCGAGCCAGCGCGCAGCGTCTATCGCAAAGTAGGTAAGAATCGCATTGGCACCTGCTCGCTTGATGCCGAGCAGTGACTCTAGCACGACCGCCTTCTCGTTGAGCCAGCCTTGTTGGGCAACGGCCTTGAGCATCGCATATTCACCGCTGACCTGGTACGCCATTGTTGGCACCTCGTAGGCATCTTTGACGCGCCGTACGATGTCGAGATAAGGCATCGCCGGCTTGACCATGACCATGTCGGCACCCTCGTCGAGATCCAGGCCGACTTCGCGAACGGCCTCGTCACTGTTGGCCGGTGATACCTGGTACGTGTGCTTGTCGCCGCCCTTGATGTTCGCCGCGGAGCCACAGGCATCGCGGAAGGGCCCATAGAAGCTCGACGAAAATTTTGCTGAATAAGCCATGATGATCGTGTTGACGTGCCCGCGATCCTCCAGGGCGGCGCGGACCGCCCCGATGCGGCCGTCCATCATGTCGGACGGCGCCACGATGTCCGCACCGGCATCGGCATGGGAGACCGCCTGCCTGACCA
>Ga0316191_10001263_pt1 | contig 17602 bp, 17 predicted proteins | sample Eddworburr2cm_MG_FD_204928 | JGI IMG/M metagenome (GOLD analysis project Ga0316191, IMG submission 204928) | Coastal sediment microbial communities from Maine, United States - Eddy worm burrow 2 cm | ecosystem: Environmental > Aquatic > Marine > Coastal > Sediment | place: USA: Maine...
GCGGGTGGGAAAGTGTTTCTCACCAAGCGAATATCGTGGAGCGACTGAGAAACACTTTCCCGCCCGCGACCGTCAACTCATGCACACGCATGCACACGCATACACACTCATATAACCTACAATACGACAACTGACCGAACCAAAGGGCAAGTCATGAAAATACTGCACCTGATGCGCCACGCCAAGTCCGCCTGGGACCAACCGGGACTTACGGACCGCGAGCGCGGGCTGAACAAGCGCGGCCAGCGCGATGCGCCGCGCATGGGGGCAGCCCTGTCAAAACGCATGGCCGCCATGAGTGTGACCGTCAGCCCCGCGCGGCGCGCGCAGCTTACCCTGGAAGGGCTGTGCGCCGGCTGGCCGGCGCTGGCCGAGTTGCCGCACTACACGGAAGAAGATCTTTATACCTTTGCCGCGTCGGACCTGCTCGAGTGGATATCCGCCCGGGACGACAGCCACCGCCGCCTGTTTATCATCGGCCACAATCCCGCGTTTACCGACCTGGTGAATATACTCACCGGTGATAATAGCCTGCACAATCTGCCTACTGCCGGCTACGTGGAATTGGCGCTGGCGATTGACCAATGGCGCGACTTACAGCAAGCTTGCGCGCTTATGTCTTACAGCCTGTTTCCCAGGCAACTGTCCCAGGACTGAACCGCTTCCCCGGAGAATAAAATGCTGCGTTTTGTTGTCGCCATGACGGTACTGCTGATATCCACCGCTTCGTTCGCATCCCCCGTCCAGCGGCTGGCGGAGGCGGTCCGTATCCAGACTATCAGCTACCAGGAGCGGGAGCGGATTGACTACGCGCAATTTCAGCGCCTGAACGACTATTTACGGGTGAGCTATCCCCTGGTCTTTGCGCGGCTGCAGGTGGAGACGGTGGGTGACTACAGTCTGTTGCTGCGCTGGCCCGGCAGTGATGACACCCTCAAGCCAATCCTGTTTACCGCGCATACCGACGTGGTTCCGGTGGAGCCGGGCACAGAGGATGACTGGGAGCACCCGGCCTTTGCCGGTGTGGTGGCGGATGGGCGCATCTACGGACGCGGCACCCTGGATGACAAACTCGGTGTGATGGGCTTGCTCGAAGCGGCGGAACAGTTGCTGGCTGAGGACTTTGTACCGCGCCGCGGTATCGTCTTCGCCTTCGGCCACGACGAGGAGATCAGCGGCAAACAGGGTGCGGCCAGCCTGGCGGCGCGGATGCGGGAACTGGACCTGCATTTTGCGTGGATGGTTGACGAGGGGGGCATGCTGCTGTCGGATAATCCCCTGCTGCCTGGCCGTCCCATGGCGATGGTCAATGTGGCGGAGAAGGGTTACCTGACCATTACCCTGGTGGCAACCGGGGAGGGCGGTCACTCCTCCAACCCGCCCAGGGTCAGCACCATAGGCCGCCTGTCCAATGCACTGGCCAGGATTGAAGCGAACCCCTTCGAGCCGCGCCTGGTGGGGCCGGTGGAGGCGATGTTCGAGACCATCGCTCCGCATGTGGGCCAGCCCGAGCGTTTTGTATTCAATAATTTGTGGTTAACCGGCGGCATCGTGGCCAGCCGGATGGATGACGAACGGCTCACGTTGCCCTTCGTGCGCACCACCACCGCTCTGACCATGATCAACGCTGGAGTGAAGGAGAACGTGGTACCCCAGCGCGCTGAAGCAAAGGTGAATTTCCGCCTGTTACCCGGTGATACGGTGGAGGGGGTGGTGGAGTACATTCGCGAGGTGATCAACGATCCCCTGGTCGCCATCAGCTACGACCCCTGGGAAAACGTGCCCCCCATTTCCGATCACCAGGCGGCGGGCTTCCAGGTCATCAGTGAGGCGGTGACCGCGATCTATCCGGAGGCGCTGGTGACCCCTTCCCTGCTGACCGCGACCACGGATACCCGTCACTATATAGAGCTGAGCGATAACCAGTACCGTTTTCACGGTGCGATGATGTCCGCGGACCAGGCCAGCTCGATCCACGGAACCAACGAATTTATCGATGTGAGCAGCTACGAGAAGTCAATCCTGATTGCCCGGGAAATGCTGCTGCGCGGGGCCCGGTAGTTTTGCAGGGGCGATGTTTGTTTGTTTGCCGGCAGGGTGCGCACCGCGCACCATAATGTTAGGCTTCGCTCTTTCCCGGATTACGCACCAAAAGGAAGCATACTATGCGCATCTGTTTCGTGCTGGTTGCGCTGCTGGCCATCGCTGGCTGCAGCAGCAACCCAAAGCCCGAGGCCAGCCCTTACACTCAGTGTACCGAGCCGCGCCCGCAAGTCTGTACCATGATCTATGACCCGGCCTGTGGCAATCTGGCCGCGGGTGGACAAAAAGAATATGCCTCCGGCTGCAACGCCTGTGCGGATGACGCGGTGACATCCTATCTGCCCGGGCCCTGTGCCGAGTGAGCCTCACTAATCGCATACTGCTGTCCATGGTGGCGGGAATACTGACCGGCTCGCTGTTCAATCTGCTGCTGCACGGGGTCACCGTGCCCGGTCTGGTGCAGGTGGTGATTGCCGACTATCTGGTGGGCGGGCTGTTCGACGTGGTTGGACGCATTTTCGTCGCGTCGCTGAAATTACTGGTTGTTCCTCTGGTCCTGGTATCGCTGATCTGCGGCGCCAGTTCCCTGGGTGACAGCGCGCGCATGGGCCCGATTGCGCTGAAAACCCTCTGCTTGTACCTGTTGACGACCGCACTTGCGGTGAGCGCAGCGCTGCTGTTCGCGGTGTTGGTCGGCCCCGGAACCGCGGTTCAACTGGGCGCTGAAGCGACCTTCCAGGCTACCGCGGCACCACCGCTGACGGATGTGCTGGTGGATATTTTCCCCTCCAATCCGATTCGCGCCATGGCCGACGGCAAGATGCTGCAGATCATTGTCTTCGCGCTGCTGACCGGCTATGCCATATCCCATGCCGGGGAGCCGGGCCGGCGTATCGCCACTTTTTTCCGCGACATGGAAGCCGTGGTAATGACCATGGTAGGCATTCTGATGGCGCTGGCACCCTACGGTGTCTTTGCGCTGCTGGCCAAGCTGTTTGCCAATATGGGTATTGGCGCGATCCTGGATCTGGCGGCCTACTTCTTTACCGTATTGGCGGTGTTGCTGTTCCATCTGTTTGGCGTGTACAGCGTGTTACTGAAATTACTCGCTGGCCTGTCGCCCAAAATGTTGCTCAATAAAATGCGCCCGGTATGGGCTTTCGCTTTCAGCACCGCGTCATCAGGGGCGACCCTGCCCATCACCCTGCACACGGCTGAGAAGCGTATGGGTGTGCACAATTCCGTGGCCGGTTTCACCGTGCCATTGGGTGCGACAATCAACATGGACGGCACCGCCATCATGCAGGGTGTGGCCACCGTCTTCATCGCCCAGGTTTACGGCGTGGACCTGTCCATGGGCGCCTATATCACGGTGATACTTACTGCCACGCTGGCCTCTATAGGCACCGCCGCGGTGCCCGGCGTGGGCCTGATTACCCTGGCCCTGGTGCTGGAGCAGGCGGGGCTGCCGGTGGAAGGTATTGCCCTGATTATCGGTGTTGATCGCCTGCTGGATATGGTGCGCACCGCGGTGAATGTCACCGGCGATGTCACGGTGTCGGTGATCGTGGCAAAAAGTGAAAACCAGTTTGACCAGGAGGTGTTCCTGGATCCCCGGGCCGACCGCGGGGAACCGCTGCCGGCCGATGGACCGCCCACCGTTTAAGGGGGCCTATCAAGCAGACAAGTGATCGGGTTGTAGCATGACAATTCAATGTTCCATTGTGCCGGTGACGGCCTACCAGCAGAACTGTTCCATTATCAAATGTGAGACGACCGGCAGGGCGGCTATTGTCGACCCCGGTGGCGATGCGCAGCGCATCCTGGCGGCGGTGCAGCAGATGGGCGCCACGGTGGAGAAGATCATTCTCACCCATGCGCACCTGGATCACTGCGCCATCTCGGATGTTTTGCGCCAGCAGTTGAAAGTGCCTATCGAGGGGCCGCACCGGGAAGACGATTTCTGGCTGGAGAAGCTGCCCGAGTGGTGCGAAATGGCCGGCTTTCCTCCGGCGGAGGCCTTTACTCCGGACCGCTGGCTGGAGCAGGGTGATACCGTCACCGTGGGGGAAGCAATCCTGCAGGTGATTCATTGCCCGGGGCATACGCCGGGCCATGTCGTGTTCCTGTATGAGCCGCTGAAAGTCGCCTGGGTGGGCGATGTGATTTTCCAGGGCTCTATCGGTCGCACTGACTTTCCCAGGGGGAACCACGAGGAATTGGTGAGCAGCATCCGCGACAAACTGTTTCCCCTGGGAGACGATATTACCTTTATTCCCGGTCATGGCCCCACGTCCACCTTCGGCCAGGAGCGCCAGACCAATCCCTTTGTAGCAGACTCCCGCTATGGCTGAGTCACACGAGCGTGAAGCCCTGCTGCGCCAGGAGTACCACGGCCAGACAGCCCGTATTCACTGGCACGATCTGCAGACCTATTACGCCGCGGGCAGCGTGATTAATGTGCACAGCGACCTCAACCTGGTGGAAGTCGCGGTGCAACTGGGCCTGGATAATGCCGGGCAGTTCCAGCGCTGGATAGAGGCGGGTGAAGTCGCCCCGGTGGCAGATGAGCAGGCCCTGGCCTGGTACGAAGGCAACACCCGGCTGTGGGCCGTGGTGGCACCGCCCTGGGTATTGGTGCAATCGCAGCCGGAACGGGACTAGGGTTGCAGGGGATGTAGCTCCCCCTCGAACACCGTGCCCCAGATAACAATATCTTTCAGTCCCCTGGCACCCACCGCGTAGGGGTCACTTTCCAGCACGGTGAAGTCCGCCTTTTTACCCGCACGGATGGAGCCTATTTCATCTTCCCAGCCCATGATCCAGGCCGCGTCGATGGTAATGGCGCGCATCGCGGCAGCCAGTGAAATGCGCTCTTCGGCGCCGCTGAGGGTGCCATTGATGGTAATTCGGTTGGTGGCGGTGTAAGCCAGGGTAAGCGGTGACAGCGGTGCCATCGGGCTGTCGGAGTGCAGGGCGAAGGGCACGCTGTGGCGTTCCAGTGAGCCCAGCCGCACCATCTGGCTGCCGCGGTCAGGACCCAGCCACAACTCACTGTAGATGTCCGACAGGATGTAGTGGTAGTAGGGGTTGGCCGACACCACCGCGCCCAGCGCGCGCAACTGGCGGCTCTGGTCCTCGGTACTGTAGGCGAAGTGCTCCAGGGTGAAGCGGTGATCCGGGCGCGCCTTCTGCGCCTGCAGCTTGCGCAGCAGTTCGATAAATGCGCCTGCGCTGAGATCGCCATTGGTGTGGGCGTGCAGCTTGTAGCCGGCGTTCCAGAACGCCATGGCCCAGGCGCTGGTCACGTCCAGCGGCGCCATCCACTGGCCCACGTGGCCGTCGATATAGCCGGGGGGACCCATCTGCGACAGACCGCTGAAGATTGCACCGTCCATCATCAACTTGAAATGATTGTCCACCAGCACCCGCCGTGAATTTTGCGTGCGCCACTGCGCTATTTCCGCCATGGCCTGTTGCGGGGTTTTGCCCCGTGCCAGGAAGTCGGTAATGATCGGCGTCATAATGATACGCGAGGGTGCGCCGCTGCCCTCCGCGGCCCGGCGCACCATGGCGATTTCACCCTCCGGGTCGCCGAAAATCCCCGTGCCCATGTCCAGTGCAGTGGTCACCCCGCCGCGATGCATCATGGCGAGGAAATTATTCATACCCCGGCTATAGCGCTCCGGTGCAAACAGGAAGGGCATTTTCGGCAGCAGCACCATGGCGCCGTTTTCCCAGAAATGACCCCTGGCCCAGTCGATCTCGTGGTGCCCCTGAGTATCTGCCTCGGTAACGCCCAGCAGCGCAAAAGCTGCATCGTTGCCGATCAACTCGTGAAAGGAGCGGTGCCACAGCATTACCGGCGTGTCGCCGAACCAGTCGTTCAACTGCTCCCGGTAAATTTCACCGTGCCACAGGGGATGGTAGCCCCAGGCAATGAAGGGCACCGTCGCGTCCCGGTGCGCGGCCACCAGCACTTTCAGCCGGGCTTCGTAGGCCCGCGGGTTGGTAGCGCCGGGAAACTCACCGGTGGGCAGTGACCAGCTGTCGGGGGCGAGAAAGGGGAACTGCGTCAGTATCGCCGGTAGCGTTGGGTGTACGTGTGGATCGATGAATCCCGGCATCAGGATCTTGTCCTGCAGGCTGTCGTCGACGCGTGTTTCCCGGGCAGTCATCCACGGTTGCAGCGATTCCAGGGTACCCACGGCGACAATGCGCCCGTCGCTCACGGCCACCGCATCGGCCTCGGGAAGCGCGGGTTCCATGGTGATGATTTTTTTCGCGGTATAAACCACCAGTTCCTGCGCCGGCACCGTTGGGGCGATAAGGGTCAGGAAGATAAGCAACAGCAAGGGGTTCGGGCGGGCAGTGGTCATTGGTATTGTTCCTGTCACCGGTGCATTGTGCCTGCCCGGCAGGGTTACAGCGGGTGCCTTGGCGCTAGCGGATCACTTTTATCCAGTCGCCGGTGCGCGGTTCGCCGCGGGGGTACAAGCCGTTGAGCAATCGCAGCTGGGCCTCGGCGTCCGGTATGCGGATGCTGGCCGCCAGGCTGGCCATGGTGGCGCCACGCGGCACCTGTATGTAGCGTACGTAGCGCGCTTTGCCGGTGGTGCGCTCCTTCGGGTGCATGGGCCTGAAGCTCTCGATCATCGCCAGCAGTTGCGTGTCGGTCGCCGGGAAATCCTGGGCCTTGCCCTCGAACAGGTAGCTGAGGTTGTTGTAGTCGATCACCGCCAGGCGCCGGGAATCGCTGCCGTTGCTGGCCACCGCCGTGTACCCGGCGAGGCCCGCCTGGTCCAGCTCCGCGCCAACACTGTAGGTGCCGGCGGAGCTGTCTTCCATCACGCTGCGCGGCGTGGCGCTGGCATCGCGTCGGCGCAGGGTGATTCTCAGGGTGGCGCTGCCGTCTGCGGATGTCGCGACAACCGATTGCGCACCCGCCTTGACGGTCCAGTCCTCGGGGTGCTCGAAGGTGAAGCCCAGTTTGTTGTGGTAGAAGCGATTTTCCGAGCGCTGGTCCTGGATGCTGGCCCCCCATACCAGGCCCTCCATACGGCGCCTGAATTCGCCCGGGACCTCCGGATTTTCAATGTACTGGCCACGGTCCAGCTCATTGGCGGCGCGCACCACGGTCTGCAGACGCTGGTCATTGCGCGGGTGGCTGGCGTACAGGCCGTGGTAGCTGCCGACCTTCTTGCCGCCGGACTTGGCCTTGACCCGCTGGAACTGTTCCTGGTCCTTGAGTACCCCGATAACCTCCAGCAGCGCGTCCGGATCATAACCGGACTTGTACATATACTCGGCCCCTGAACCGTCCGCTTCCAGCTCCATGTCCCTGCCGTAACCGCTGACCAGTTCCGCGCCGTACATGGAGGAGGCGTCGGCGATATCACCGCTGCCGGTGAGGATGTAGGCCGTGGTGGCCAGCACCTGGTTGGTCACGCTCGCCGCCTTGCGGCGGCTGTGGTGGTTCCCGGTGATATGACCGATCTCGTGGGCCAGCACCCCGGCCATTTCCGCTTCCGAGTCCAGGTAGGCGAGCAGGCCGCGGTTGATGTAGATATAGCCCCCGGGTGTGGCAAAGGCGTTGATATCCGGGCTGTCGATAACGGTGAAGGTGAAGGTCTCATTCGGTTCTTCGCTGTTGGCTACCAGCCGCTGGCCCACCCGGTTGACATAGGCCTGCAGTTCCACATCGTCGTATGCGGCCCCCGCGTCTATCATCTGCTGATGCATTTCATCGGCCACGGTAACCTGCCTGCCGCCCGCGGAAACGGTCACACCGCCGGAACCGGAGCTGCCGCTGGACGACGAGGTGCTGCTGCAGGCGCTGAGCAGGGCCATGAGCCCTGCCAGGAGGGCCGGGGTCCAATAATTAATATTCACTGGAAAGAAACTCCAGCAACTGGTTGGCAATACCGTCACAGGCGGTGCCCTGCACCGGCGCGATAATGGGAATGGGCACGATGACCGCAGGCATATAGGATTGGCCGGTAGCGCTGGTGCTGACCCGCCCCACCTCGGCGCGATCGGTAAAATCCCAGATGGCGGCCTCATAGTTGGCGTCATCGCTCCAGGTGCCAAATCCGAAGCAGCCGCCACCCCCGGGTCCAATGGCGCAGGTCATGGAGCCGGCCGAATCGCCGCGCACGGTGGAGCCGTCGATCCAGATCATGTACTCGGTTTTCAGTTCCGCCATTTTCAGGGCCACCGGCTCCTGCAGTAGCAGTTTGTCTATGTCTGAGGGCCTCAGCGGCGCGGTGCGCGGTTCGAACCAGGGGTACAGGGCGTTGACGAATTCCAGCTCGTCTATCACCGTGATGGTCTTGTCCCGGGAGGCGATATGGTCGCCCACGCACTCGATGAAATCCGGTTCTGTTTCGTAGTCGCTGGCGTGGCGCCGCCCCAGGATGACTACCGAGGAGTCACCGATACCCTCAGTGGGTTCGTTGAATACCATCTGGTCCACGTTGGACGTCACACAGGCCGAGGTGCCGCCAAACACCATAATTAGCAGCAGGGAGCGCAGCGCGGTGCGATTCATGGCGACACCTGCGCGGCGATTTTTTTCCTGGCGGGTTGCTGCCACTTCTGCTGCAGCCACTCCTGCACCGCAGGGACCCGGGTGAAATTGGTGGCGAAGTTGGCTCCGGCGTCCCGCAGGGCCATGACCGCCGCCAGATTGACCGCGCCCTCATCGCTCTGCATGAACGCAGTGGGCGTCTTGCCGTAGGAGCTCATGGTCCACTCGGCGATGGGCTTGCCACCGGGGGTGACCATTTCAAAACGATAACGCATCCAGATCTCGTACACTTTTACGTTGGTGTGGGCCGGTATAGCGTACTGTAACTCCGCCACGTGGGGAATCAACACCGCGTCCACCACCTGGTTCATCTGCCCCGGCCCCGGCCGGCCCTTCATGTGCACCAGATTGACGAACATGCCGCCCAGCAGTTTGTCCCACATCTGTACCTGGGCCGCGCCGGTTTTCACGATCCAGCTGGATTCCGCGCGACTCTTGGCCTCGTCAAAGAATTCGTGGTTGGCGAAATCCTCGCCGTACCACACACCTATGGTCAGGGGCAGCGGCTCCATCAGCGGTTCCGGGAAGGTGCCTTCCACCACCACATGTGCCGGGCCGCAGGCGCTCAACAGCGCCAGCATAAGCAGGGTCAGCGCCAGCCGCCGGCCCTCAGGGACGGAAATCATTGAGTGCGACAAATGTCCCTCCGTTGCGAAATGTCAGTTCCCGCATCAGTGTAGCGAATCGGATGCCCGTGGTCTGCAAATGCGGGGCGCGGATAAATTGTACGGGAAAACCGACCGCGTGGATGCGCACCAGGCGGTTGCCCTGGGCATCGGCCCGATTGATGCGATCCACCGTATCAACCACCTGGGAAATCGATTCGCCAGTGAATTCGTCTCCGAACACGTAGACGCTGATTTTCTTGCCCGGGTCGTAAAAGGTGCGTATCGCCGCGGTAATGCCCTCCACCGGGCTGGAGTTGCTGAATACGTTCCAGTTGCGCAGGTTCTGCATGATCACCTTGCGCCGGCTGGGGGTGTCGGGTATCCACTGCCCGCGGTAGCGGCTGAACATGTAATTGCCCATGTCGTTCATCACCTGGATGCCCTTGACCTCCGGGTAGATGCTCAGGGTGGCTTCCAGCTCGGCCATCATGCGCTCCCAGGCGTAGGAGAACATGGAGCCCGAGGTGTCGATGATGAATATGATGTACTCGCTGTCCACCGGGATGCCCCCGATCAGGTTATTCCTGGACTTGTATTGCGAACCCAGCAAGCGTTTTTGCTCCTCGGTCAGGGCCTGCCTGGCAATCGCCAATTGCTCGGTCACCACGTCGTTGCTGTTGCTTTGCACCTGGATACTGTCATAGCGCGACCTGGCGCTGGCCAGTTGGCCGCGCAGTATTGCGATGCGTTGTTCATATTCCGACAACTGTTCCTGCTTGGCGTTCAGGTCGCGGTTGATCACCCGGCTTTCCCCGCGGATCTCGAACAGTTGTTCCTGCAGCGCCGCGATCTTGCCCTCCAGGTTGACGGTGGATGCCTCGATAATCTGCGGCTGTACCGTCTTGGTGATCATCAGCAGCAGGATGACTGCGCCAAAGCCACAGCAGATCACGTCCAGGAAGGACAGCGAAAACTCCTCGGCGGCGCGACGCCGCGGCCTCCTGGCCATCAGGGCCAGTCCTTGGAGGGAGCGAGAAACGAGCCGCGGCTGACCTGGGCCAGTTGCCAGAACTCCGAGGCGGCCATGGGGTCACCCTCCATGGGGGCGAGAATAATATTGACGGGCACGTTCTGCGGCAGGCGCTTCACCGCGGCACGATAGAGTTTCTGCCGCTCGGAGCCACTGACCTTGCTGCCGCGCGGCGGGTTGGCCCCCTGTGTTGGCAGGCCGTCGGTGATCAGGAAAATATTGTCCGGCGCCGGGGACAACTCCTGCAGCGCCAGGAACGCGTTTTCCAGGCTGGTGCCGCCGCTGGGAGTGATCTTGCGCAGCTCACTGGATACTTCCTCCAGCTGCGCCTGGTTTGCCACCTCCAGCCATTTGCCCCGGGTATCGGCGATTGCCGGCGCGGCCTTGGTGTTGAAGGTGATCAACTGGTATTTGCTGTTCACCGGCAGTTGCGCGGTCAGCCAGTCCACCGTATTCAGGCTGCGGTTCCACTTGCTGGCCTGGCGCTGGACCCTGGGATCCATATTGCGCAGGCGGATAATCTGTACCAGCTTGTCTGCCAGCATGCTGGAGGATATATCCAGTAAGATCGCGATATGCCGCCCCCCCAGGTTGAGGCCGGTCAGGTACTGCCGGTTGCCCTCGCCAACGAAAGTGCGCGCGCTGTTGCCGCCGTCTTCCTTGGCGGCCTCGCGCAATTTCTTGACCTCATCCTCCAGCGACCGGATCTCCGCTTTCAGTTTGTCGATATCACTGCTGTCGGTGAAGCCATCGCGCTTGAGGTCCTCGATCAGGGCCTCGTACTCGTCCATTTCTTCCGTGATGCGGGTGGCCCGGCCCTGGGCCTGGACTATTTGCATGTCCACCTCCGACAGGGTGTTGCGCAGGCGCACCAGTCCCGCCTCGCCGTCGCGGATATCCTCCTCCAGCAGGTTGGTCTCGGACAATAAATCGCGATTGAGGTCCCGGGATTGCACCTCGATAGAGTGGTCGATAATCAGGAACACCAGCACCACGGCCCCGAAGCCACAGGACATGATGTCCAGGAAACTGAGGTTGAAGGTGGTGAATTCGCGTTTGCGTCTGGCCATGGCAGCGGTCTAGCGCCTGCCCCGGAGCAAATACATTACTGGCACACCTCGATCAGCAGCAGTGCCGGCTGGTCGCCGATGGCGATGCGGTCACCGCGGCCCAGCAGTTGCCCATCACGGTAGTCTTCGTCGTTGACCAGTGGCGCCGCGCCGCTGCCGCGCAGCTGCCAGCCGCGCTCAACCGCAAACAACTCCCAGCCGCCGCCCAGTGCCGTGCCGGATGCCAGCAGCGGTGTTGCTCTGTCCCCGTGTAACAGGTGCGTCGCTGCCGGTGGTGCCGGCTCCTCGTCCACCGCTGTGGCGGGCTCCGGCGCTTCCTGCGGGGTAATGGTCTGGGCCATGCAGGGCAGGGTGGTGACAAAGTTCAGTGGCTGGCCACGCTGCACCAGTAGCGCCATGTGGTGCTCCAGCGCGGTCTGCATGGCGTGGCGATCCAGTTCCTGCACCTGCGGGAAGCGCGCCGAGAGGCCGGGCAGCAGGGCCGCTATCGGGTCCAGCAGTACCCGGTCGTCCGGGCGCAGCACGCCCATGGTCTGGGGCGCGCCATCGAACAGGCGCTGGCCGGCACCGGACAACTCTTCCAGGGTGACCCGCGCGCGGTAGCCGTTGATTTCGATATTGGTTTCGCCGTCGCGTTGCAGCACGCGCAGGGTGTCGGGCAGCGCATCGTAGAGTTGCTGCTCGGTGGCCGCCTTGCGCCTGGGGTCGAACCGGGTCTGGCGGATAAAACTCGTGGCGATGATTTCCACCAGCCGTTCCTGTAATTGCAACAGGCCGCAGCCCGGCAGTGGCACGGTGCGCTGTATTTCAACCTGGCCGCCGCTCTCGGCCAGTTCCGAGATCACCGCCTGGTGTAGCTGTATTTCCAGGTGGAACAGGCGGCCGGGACCGCCGTAAAGACTGCCCAGGGCGACACTGCGGTTGACCAGTCCCACCACGTCGAAGGGGCACTGCTGGGCGATGCCCAGCAGCAGTGCCAGTTGCTCGCGCTGCATGCTGCCCGAGACTGCCACCAGCAGTTCGGCGGGTTTGCCGGCCTCCCGGTACAGCTGTTGCAGGTGGGCGTGCACCAGGTCGCCGGTGTGCCGCGCCGGCCCCAGGGCCGGCTGTAGCGGCTCGGTGCTTAATTGCCACCAGTAGCGGGTGTTGATATTGCGTGGCTCCAGGCGCGCCGCAGCGCGGGCCTCGCGACCGAAACGATAGGTATCCCCGGTGAGCAGGGCGTAGCCGGGACTGCGCAGGTGATGTTCACCACACCACAACTGCAGGTTGCTGTCGCTGATATCCAGCAGGGCGATGCTCATATCAGTGAGCTACCAGAAAGCGCAGCAGTCTCTTGTCCGCATAGCGCTGGCAATCCAGCACCAGGCGCTCCTGGGACAACTGCAGCTGGTGCAGGCAGAACATGATGACGATACTCAGCACCAGGGCCACGAAGGTGCTGTTGAAGGCTACCCCCAGGCTTACGGTGACGCCGGAGATATCACCCTCAACCGCCTTGTATGCCTGGCCCAGGGCGTCGCCGATACCGCGCACGGTACCGATAAACCCCACCGAGGGTATGGCCCAGGCGATGTAGCGCACCATGGACAGCTCCGAGTCGAGACGGTCGGACTCCACCTCGCAGCTCTCCTTGATGGTGTCGGATACCGCCTGGATGCTGCCGGTGGTGGCGAAGCGCTGCAGGGCCGACAGCAGGGTGCGCGGCAGCAGGTAGTCCTGCTCGGCCTCGGGCAGGGCCTCCAGTGAACGGCTGTACTCCCTGGAATCTTCCGGCAGCACACTGGTGCCTTCGGGAATATCCAGCAGGCGCCGTCCCAGCAGGTCCTGTTCGTGGATGGCGCGGCGGGCCTTGTAGCCCATGATGGCCAGCGCCCAGATCAGCAGGATGAAACAGGCCTCCTGCTCAAAGTCGCGGATCACCACCGCGAAGCTGCGCTCGGGCACATAATCCTCACCGGCGGCCTGCAGCGCCATTTCCTTCTCGATCTGGGCTTCCGCGCTGGGGCGAATGGCGCCAACGTACACCGCGTGCACCACGATCACCGCGATCAGCAGGGCGAACAACTGGTAGATAAACTCGGATGACATCCTTTGCTTCATGGCTGGTTCCTATATATCCACCGGGAAGGAGACTGAGAGATCCTCGGAGATTTCCTCGGAGGGGCGGTAATCGTAGGGTGAATCGTCACTGGCCGGGGTCACAGTCTCGGCCTGTCGCGGCGGGGGCGCGCTGCTTTCAGTCGCGGCCTCGGCGGGCGGGGGTTGTGCCTCATCCGCCTCCTGGGCTGCCAGGGGCAGGCTGGCCAGCAGCAGTGCCAGTATGCCCGGTGCCAGCGTCTGTGTCCTGATCATGCGTTACTCCGCATAGCGTGCCAACCGGAATCCTACGTCATCGCGCCCGGCCTGCCCATAATCCCGATACGACAGGCGCAACTCGGCAATTTTACTGTGTGACCAGCTGGCACCGCGAATAACATAGTTATCTCCGCCCTGGGGCCCCAGCGGATCCACTTCGGTGGCGCCATTGGCGGAGGGGATGGTGTAGACATCGTGTATCCATTCCGCCACGTTGCCACCCATATCATACAGGCCCTTGGCGCTGGGGGTGAGGGAGGCGACGGGGGCACTGACGACATGGCCGTCGGTGTAGCCATTGAGTATGCGTCCGGTGACATAGGCGGAGGTATTGTCCGCGTAATTTTCCATGGGCTGGGTGGGTGGGAAAGCGTCACCCCAGGGAAACTTCAGCAGCTGGGCGCCATCGGTGCGCGCCGCCCAGGCCCACTCGGCCTCTGAAGGCAGGCGATAGCCGGTGGCGGAGGGGTTATAGCCGGTGACAATACCCTTGCTCTGGCGGTAGAACAGGGGCAGCCCCTCGCGTTTGCTCAGCCAGTTGCAGAAGGAGGCCGCCTGCTGCCAGCTCAGCTGCACGGCGGGCTGGTGCTCGCGGTTGAGGCTGTTGCCCTCGATCTGCCCCGAGTTGTGATCCGCCTGGAACAGGCGGAACTGGGCGTTGCTCACCTCGGTGGTGGACAGGTAGAACATGCGCCGCAGGGACACCGGGTGCAGTACCTCGTTGGCGCGGCGCCCGGGTTCCCGGCGCGAGGCGCCCATGGTGAAATCTGCCAGTTGCGATTCCTCCGGTTTGAACAGCAGCAGGGTCTGGCCCAGGGAGGTGGTGACCTCCGGTTTGAGACGCGCCATGCGCGCCGCCTGCTCGGTTTCCAGCTTTACTGATACCAGCTGCTGTAGACCGGGCCGCGGTGTCACCCGGCGACGCACAGTGGCGTGGCCTTCCAGTGCGATCTCTACCGAGTGTTCGTAGGCGGGCAGCGACAGGGTCTGGTTGCCGCGCCCGCGGGGTTTGCCGTCTATGCGCACCATGGCGTTGGCGGGGGAAACCTGGAAGCGCACCTCTCCCAACTGCGCCTTGAGTTTGATGGTCTGGCTGTCCGTGCCGGCTGCGGGCAGTTCCACGCTGCCGTTGTAGCGCCGGTAGCCGGGTTTGAACACCGCCAGGCGGTGCTTGCGGTCCGGGGTGATTTCCAGGGTCAGCGGGGTCTGGCCCTGGAACTCGCCGTCCAGGGTTACGTTGGCGCCCGTGGGCACGCTTGCCAGTTCCAGCATGCCGGCCGCCGGTTGCAGCACGATGGTGCCCAGGTCCTGGGGCTGCCCGGCGCTGAGTTCCAGGGTTTGCTGCCAGTCGGCGAAGCTGGCCAGCTGCAGAATCAACTGGCTTTCGCCCTGCAGAATTTCCACCACTGCCGGGGTGGTCGCCACGGCTTCGCCGTCTACCAGTATGTCGGCCCCGGGGGGCTGGCTGGCCACGCTGACCTCGGCCCAGGCCGGCGCCAATGCCAGTTGCAGGCCCTGGGGCAGATTGCGACCGGTGACCAGCAGCGGCTGCTCCCGGGGCAGGTAGCGCTCCAGTGCCACCTGTAACTGGTGTTCACCGGCTGCCACCGGCAAATCTGCCAGGGGTGTTTTGCCCACCACCTCGCCGTCTATGCTAACGCTGGCTCCCGGGGGCTGGGTGTCTATGCTCACCAGCCCCGGCAGGGGCAGCAGCACCAGTTCCAGGTTCTGGCTGCCCTGCTCACCCACGCTGACGGTGGTAATCATGGGGTGATAACCCTGGGCGGTGACGCTTACCTGGTAGTCGCCCTGGCGCAACAGGTAGCGCTCACCAAAGGGCAGGGCCAGTCCGGACACGGATACATCTGCCGGATTTTCCGCGATCACGGTGATCTGCAGGGAGCGCGCGCTGAGCAGGAAGCCCATCACCAGCACAAACGCCAGGGCGGTGCCCAGCAGCGGCCAACGCATGGGGTTGCCGCGTTTTGGCGGTGGCGCGGTGGTGGTATCCAGCGGCTGGAAGGCGCTGGGCTCGATCGCCAGGGGCTGATTGTCCTGTTGCGCCACTAGATGGGCTCCACGCAGGCGATGGTCAGCGGCGGTGGCGCACGGTCATGGGTGACGGTGAAGCTCTGGCGCACGTCGCGGTAGCCGTTGCGGGTGCCCACGGCGGTATAGGTGCCGGGGCGCAGGGTGAGTTCACGCTGCTGGAAGCGGCCCAGGCGGGCTACCTTGTACACGATAACCTCGGTCTGCTCGTCTGAGCGCAGGGTGATGTTCACCGGGGTATTGGCCTGTTGTACCAGGCGTTGCAGTTGCTCAATCTGTCCGGCAAGCACGGGGCCGCGCGGGGTGATCTGTTGCGCCTGGGTCAGCAGTTGCTGGGTAGCTTCGGCCACCGCGACGTCCGACAGCCGCTCGGGTTTGTCCAGGGTGGTGCGGAACTGTTTGTCCAGGCGCGCCCGCGAGCGGCTGCGCTGCAAGCCCTCGGCAGCATAGAGAATACTGGCATCGATTTTCTGCGCCGTTTCGTAGGCATCTACCGCCGCTTGCCATTGCTCTTTTTGTTCGAATGTGCCGCCCTTTTGCTTCAGGCTGGACAGGAGATAGGCGGTCTCGGCCGCACCCACTTCCTGCAGCGCGCTGGCGGCCTCGGTGGATCCGGCTTGCAGTTTTGCCGCGGCGCGAAAGGCCTTGCGTGCGCTGTCAAAGCGGTTCTCGTCCAGTGCAGCATAGCCGTCACTCATGGCATCGTTGAAGCGCTGTTCCCGGTGTGCCAGGCTGACCCTGTCGCGCTCTGCCGCGGCGCGCTGGTGTTGCGGGTCTATTGTTACCGCCTCATCCAACAACTGTTCGGCGCTGGCCAGGTCACCCTGTTGCTCCGCGCCGGCGGCCTGCTCCATTATCGACAGCAACTGCGGCAGCGTCTCGACGCGCTGGCGCAGGGGCGCCAGCTGCGGGTTTTCCGGTTCGATCAACTGCGCCATATCCAGCGCGGTAGTGGCGGCGGGGATATCGCCGGCCTCGACGGCTTCTGTGGCGCCCAGCAGCTGCGCGTCCACCCGGTCCGGGATACTGTCCTGCAGCGCCTGGAAGGCCGCCAGGCTTTCCTGGTACTGCGCTTTCGCCGCCTCATACTCGCGGGTCTTGTACAGTTCGTCACCTGCGGCGGCGAGCGCCCCCGCCGCGGCGAAGTCCTCGGTGGCCCACTGCCGGGCGCCGCTTTCCTCGAGGGTAAACTGGATATCCAGCAACTCCTGCAACACGTCCTGGGCTTCCTTACGCAGTTTTGCCAGCTGCGCCTCGGACCAGGGTGAGGCGTCTTCTGTGGCGGGCGATGGCTTCGCGGCGGGTGCTGCGTTGTCTCTGCTTGCGGGCGGTGTGTTCGTTGCCGTGGTCTCTGCGCCGGGCGCCGGCAAACTGACCCGCTCGGGCAGCCAGAAAACAACCAGTACCGCCAACAACAGCAGGCCACCCAGTGCCGGTAACACCCAGGCCGGGGTGCCCTGGGGACTGCGGCCGGGCTGCTCTGTGGCGGGTGCCGGGTCTGGCTGCGCAAGGTCAAACGGCGTGGGTTGTAGGGGGTCGTTATTGGGTGACATGCAGTTGCGGGGGCCTTGCGCGTTAGTTCAGGAGCTTAGAGTGTATCAGTCGTGCCAACGGTGTCTTCGGGCATTTCCAGGGAACCCACTTCAGCGCGGTAGAGCTCCTCCAGGACCTTGCGCCACTGGGCGTACTGGTCCTCCACGTTGCCGCTGAGCATTACCGTGCGGTCGTCAAGTTCTATCACCTGGGGCGTGATCTCAGCCTCCAGGGACATGCCCAGTTCCTCCAGCGCCTCGACATGGATCTGTGCCTCGTTACGCTTTTCCAGGCCGCTCTTGAGCAGGTAACCGCCGCCGAT
>Ga0316191_10001264_pt1 | contig 17592 bp, 14 predicted proteins | sample Eddworburr2cm_MG_FD_204928 | JGI IMG/M metagenome (GOLD analysis project Ga0316191, IMG submission 204928) | Coastal sediment microbial communities from Maine, United States - Eddy worm burrow 2 cm | ecosystem: Environmental > Aquatic > Marine > Coastal > Sediment | place: USA: Maine...
AGGGTCTGATCAACAAGGAAGAGGCGCGCTTCAGGGCCATCAACAAGGAAAATTTCTAAAAGGTTGCGCGGACGCAGCCTGATTGGAGACTCGAAAAATGGAACGCGAACAAGCGGTACGATTGACACAAAATTTGCTTCGCAAGATGGTCGAACGCGATGGATCGGATCTGTTCCTGACGTCCGGGTTTCCGCCTGCGATCAAGGTTGACGGGACGATTCACAAAGCAACCGACACACCACTGTCACCTGATCAGGCGGCAATGATGGTGCGCTCGATCATGAACGACAAGCAGATCAAGGAGTTCGACGCGACGAAGGAATGTAACTTCGCGATCGCGCCGCAGGGCATTGGCCGTTTCCGTGTAAGTGCGTTCATTCAGCAGGGCATGGTCGGCGCCGTACTACGTACTATCACGACCGAGATTCCGACACTCGAGGACCTGGAGCTTCCGCCGATCCTGAAAGACGTGGTCATGAACAAGCGCGGGCTGTGTATCATCGTTGGCGGAACCGGTTCAGGTAAGTCGACTACGCTTGCGGCCATGATTGGTCACCGGAATGAGAACTCGCGTGGCCATATCGTTTCAATCGAGGACCCGGTCGAATACGTGCACCCGCACAAGGGTTGCGTCATTACGCAGCGCGAAGTCGGGGTGGACACGGAATCCTGGCATGCAGCACTGAAGAACACGCTGCGACAGGCGCCGGATGTCATCCTCATCGGTGAGATCCGCGACAGGGAAACGATGGAATACGGCATCCAGTTTGCGGAGACAGGCCATCTCTGTCTCGCGACGCTGCATGCCAACAGTGCCAACCAGGCGCTGGATCGAATTATCAACTTCTTCCCCGAAGAGCGGCGCCAGCAATTGCTGATGGACTTGTCGTTGAATACCAAGGCATTTGTTTCGCAAAGGCTGATTCCCCGCGAAGGCGGCATTGGGCGTATCGCGGCGATGGAAATCATGCTGAATACGCCGCTCGTTGCTGACCTCATCTTCAAGGGCGAGGTTGGGCAGATCAAGGAGATCATGGCCAAATCGACGCGCCTTGGCATGCAGACCTTCGACCAGGCGCTGTTCGCGCTGTATGAGGAAGGCACGATTACTTACGAGGAAGCCATGCGTAATGCGGACTCGAAGAACGAGCTGCGTCTGCGCATCAAACTCGAGAGTAAACGCGACTCTTCGATTGCCGATCACCAGTCCGAGAGCTTGCGCATCATTGAAGAGGACACGGCTCAGACTTTCTGAGCGCGAGGAATGGCTGACAGATGAACGTAAAACCACTTTTCAAGTTGATGGTAGAGAAGAAGGCATCGGACCTTTTCTTCGCTCCGTTCGCGCCGGCCAAGATAAAAATCGAAGGCAAGATCATGCCGGTCAACAAGCTCGAAATGACGCCCAAGATGGTCAAACAGGCGGCGTTCGAACTTATGACCGAAGAGCAAATGGATGTATTCAGTCGCGAACTCGAGATCGACTTCGCCCTGTCGGAAGAAGGCCTCGGACGATTCCGTGTAAACGTATTTCACCAGCGTGGCAATGTCGCGATGGTGTTGCGTTACATCACGTCGGAGCTTCCGTCGCTGGACGAGTTGGGAATGCCGCCCCAGCTCAAGGAACTGGTCATGTTGCGGCGCGGGTTGATTCTCATGGTCGGCGCCACAGGTGCCGGCAAGTCGACAACGCTGGCGGCAATGGTCAATCATCGCAATGAGAAGACATCCTCCCACATCCTTACGATTGAGGACCCGATCGAGTTTCTGCATCCGAACAAGCAGTCGATCATCAACCAGCGCGAAGTCGGGCTGGACACGAAGTCATATGCTCGTGCTCTCAAGAGTGCCGTGCGTGCTGCGCCCGACGTAGTACAGATTGGCGAGATTCGCGATACCGAGTCCATGCGTGCGGCCCTCGACATGGCCGGTACCGGACACCTTGTATTGGCGACAGTGCACTCAAACAACGCGGCCGAGACCCTCGATCGAATTATCAACCTGTTCCCGCAGGAACAGCACGCCCAGGTATTCATGGACCTGGCACATTACCTGCGCGCAATCCTCTCGCAACGCCTCGTGCGCTCGCGCAACGGCAAGCGAACAGCTGCCGTCGAGCTAATGCTGAACACGCCGCACATCAAGGACCTGATCCTGAAGGGCGATATCTCAGCTGTGAAGGAAGCGCACAAGGAGTCGGGCGAGGCTGGCATGCAGAACTTCGACGATGCGCTGCTGCAGCTCTATAAAGACGGCACGATTACGCTCGAAGAAGCAATGTCACACGCGGATTCGCGCTCCAACCTCGAAGCCAAGGTCAATTTCGGCGGCTGAGTACTTACCAGACCACGGTCGTCGCATCGAAGACAGGCCCGTCTACGCAAACCCGTTTCATCGCTTCGCCATCGGGCGTGTTGATCTTTACAGTACACCCGGCGCAGCCGCCAACGGCGCAGGCCATAAACTCTTCGAGTGACACCTGGCAGGGCAGGTCGTAGCGCGCGGCGAGGTCCGCCACGGCTTTTAGCATTGGGGTTGGGCCGCAGGCGAAGACCTCGACCTTCTTAAGGTCATCAATCGTGAGTGCAGAAAGCCACTGGTCCGCGAGGTCGGTGACATAGCCATTGTGACATCCTGCGTAGCCCTGCAGGCTGGTCAGCCTGGTCGGGACGCCCCAGCCCTCCAGCAACGGCATCGTGCTGTTCACGTCGTCCCCCACGCCCAAAACGGGCAGCGACGATTTCTGCAGCTCGAACGGGAATGGAATCTCGGACCCAAGTATCGCGAAGGGTTTCCAGCCGCCCTTGTCCTGGCGCAGCCAGTCTGCGATGTAGACCATTGGCGGTATGCCGACGCCGCCGCCTATCAATAATGTGTTGGGGCGCTCGGGAGACATGTGGAAGGGTTGCCCGATCGGGCCGAGCACACTCACGAAGTCGCCGGGTTTCTTCTTTGACAGGAGTCGCAGGCCATGGCCAACGATCTTGTAGAGAATCTCAATCCAGTCGTCACCGACGCGCATAATAGAGAGTGGCCTGCGCATCGGCAGCGACTCATCACACGTGATATGCACGAAATTTCCGGGCTGGGCCGATGCGGCGCACTTGGGTGCACGAATGCGCATGATGAACTGCTCGCCCGGAAAAGCATCTGTGGAGATCACCTCTCCGTCCTGGACGAAGATCGTGTCTCTGTTTGCCTGGGCTTTCTCCTGGGCCGCCGTGGTCAACGTGCTGCCATCGTGTTGCCGACGCGGTCGAGTACGGCCATCCGGATTGCCACACCGTTGGTAACCTGTCGCGTGATGACAGATTGCGGACCATCGGCCAGCGAGCCTTCGATTTCTATGCCGCGATTCATTGGCCCGGGGTGCATGACGATCGCATCGGGCTTCGCGAACTTCATGCTCTCATGGCTGACACCGTAATTGGCGAAGTACTCGTCGATCCCCGGGATGCCGTCCAGATTTCCAATTCGCTCACGCTGTATACGAAGCGCCATAACGACATCCGCATCCGCAAGGCCTTCCTCGAGGTTATCGAAGATCCTGGCGCCGGGTACCGAGTCGGGCTCCGGGGCGAGTACCGGCGGCGAGATCAGCCGCAGGTCGCCAACGCCAAGCGTGGACAATGCATGGGATGTCGACATTGCGACGCGCGAGTGCCTGATATCACCGACAATAGCGACGGCAAGGTCTTCGAAAGAACCTTTGAGTTGACGCATGGTCAGGACGTCGAGCAGGCCCTGCGTCGGGTGTGATACGTCCGATTCGCCTGCGTTCAGGATGCTTACATGTGGCAGCACATGCCGCGCAATGAAGGCGGGCACGCCGGCACTCGCATCGCGGACAACCATGATGTCGACGTGCATCGCCTCGAGCGTGTAGATCGTGTCGAGAATGCTTTCGCCCTTCTTGCGGGACGAAGTATTGACGTCGAGATTGAGAACGTCGGCGCCGAGTCGTTTGCCAGCCAGGTCAAACGACGCGCGAGTGCGCGTGCTGGCCTCGAAAAACAGGTTGGCGACCGTGCGGCCCACGAGCGACTGGCCACGGGCCGGCAATTCGCCCGGCTCGGTCAGGTACTGTTGGGCGTCATCGAGAATCTCGGTGAGCAGTGACTTGTCGAGACCCTTGAGAGTCAGCAAATGTCGCAAATTGCCATTTGCGTCGAGTTGCAGAGCGGCCTCGTCTTTGAGTGCTTTGGTGGGGGCTGCAGTATTCATCGCGCCGAAATTCTACTCGCTTAGCAGGTATCTTTCAGCGATAAATACTGCCGCCGCACTGTCGATCATCTCCTTCGAAATACGTCCCCGGGTGCCGGCCGCGCGTGCCTCCTTGAGAACGCGCTGTGCCTCTACCGATGTATAGCGTTCATCGACGGTACTGATGGGAAGCCCGTACTGTTCGAGTTCCCCGATAAAGGCCTCCACGTGTTGCTGAATCTCGCTCGGTGAGCCGTCGGCATGGGCCGGCATACCCACGACCAGGTTCGTTGGCCGCCACTCTTTGATGAGTGCGGCGAGCTGCTGGTGGTTCACACCGGAATCGCGATTTTCGACGACGCCGAGCGGACTGGCCGACCCGGTTACATCCTGGCCGACGGCCACGCCAATGCGTCGCAGCCCAAAGTCGAAAGCGAGAATCGTACGGGGACGGGACAAGTCAGGCGTGCCCGGCATCCGTGGACATGGAGGCGATATCGATGCCCAGGGTACGCGCTGCGGAATCCCAGCGCTCCGCGAACGGGGTGTTGAATACGATTTCGGGTGTTGCGGGAACATTGAGCCACGCGTTGGCGAGCATCTCATCCTCGAGTTGGCCCGGCTCCCAGCCTGCGTAGCCGATCGCCACGAGTGCATTGTCAGGTCCCCGGCCCTTGGCCATCGCATCGATTACGTCGCGCGACAGGGTCAGGCGAATATCGTCTGATACCGCCAACGTGTTTTCATAGCTGTGCTCTGGCCCATGCAGAACAAAGCCGCGCTCCGTACCGACGGGTCCCCCCGACAGCACAGGACTGCTGGCCGCATCGGGATCCGCGTCTTCCACGGCGAGTTGTTCAAACAGGCCGCCGAGCTTTAGCGTGGTGGGACGATTGATGACGATGCCGAGCGCACCTTCGTCGTTATGTTCACAGATCAGGGTTACCGTTGTGCTGAAATTCGGGTCCAGCATGCCCGGCATGGCGATAAGTAGCTGATTTACCAAATAGTCGTCCGCTTGCATATGGACAGTATCTGCCCATCAGTCGTTGCGTACAAGTTGCTCCGTGAACAGGAACTTGTATTCGAATGCGACCGTATCGTATTCATTTGCCATTGGCGCCGGAAACTCGTTGAACGGTGACGCACGTTGAATGATATCGACGGATGCGAGATCCAGGATGGCAGACCCGCTGGACTTGCTGACCGTCGCATCGAGCAACTCGCCGGTCTTGCCGATCCGGACCAATAATGTCGGGCTGCCTGTCAGGTTAGGCAGGTCACCGAGTTCCGGAAGGTAAGCAGCACCCACGGCTTCAATGCGTCGCTTCCAGGTATCGAGGTAAGCAGCTGCGACGGACTCGCGGGTATCGGCTGAAATAATGAGTTGCTGCGGATCATTGTCGGTCAACAGGAAGCTCGCCTTGTCTTCCTGCGGCAGCGGCAACGTAACTTCGCTGCCAGCCTCCATGGCGACGGCCACGGCGTCCTGTGTTTGCGGGTCGGTACGCGGGTCGACAGCGACCTGGCGATCGCTTGTATTCTCCGAGGCCAGTACCTCGTCCGCCGAGCGCTCGTGCGCCTGTGCATCGGTGAGCGCTGTACCGTCTTCACTTCCGGGGTTGTCGACAGGCATGGCACTTTGCAGCGGTGCGGACGGGCGAATCTGATCGGTAATGTTGCCACCACCTTTCTGGCTTGCCTGTGCGAGGTATGCGGCTTCGTCGGGGCGGTCGATCTGCTGGTCGGGGTCGGCCACGATCGTGACTTCGAGTGAGATTGCGTCGGCAAACTGGTCGGTCAGGGCGGCATTAAACGTGACCCCGATGATCAGGATACCGTGCACCAGTGCTGCGAGGAACAACATGGCTGGCAGCCGGTCAGGCACGATCGGCGTCATGAGCCGCAGCTCATCCAGAGGGTCGACTGTAATAACGGGGTTCGCCATATTCGCGCGAATACTCCGCCATTTTGTTTACATAAACAAGAACCTGCATCGCAGAAATACGGTGCCAGTCACCCTATTTCTCAAAATAGGGTGACTGGCACCGTATTTCTGCTATTTCAGTGATGCGTCGATGGCGTCGAACAAGAGGCCCGCAATATTGAGGTCGAACTGCTTGTCGAGTTCCCGAATGCCCGTGGGGCTCGTGACATTAACCTCGGTCAGGAAATCACCGATGACATCAATTCCTGCGAACAAGACGCCGGCATCACGAAGGAACGGGCCCACCCGCTCACAGATCTCGAAGTCACGGGCCGACATCTTCTGTCCTTTGGCAACGGCGCCGGCAACCATGTTGCCGCGGTTGTCGTCACCGGTCGGAATGCGGGCGAGCGCATACGGAACAGGCTCACCCTGAATGAGGAGAATGCGTTTGTCGCCTGCCTCGATCTCAGGGACGAAAACCTGGCACATGGCGAATTGTGTGCCATAGTCGGTGAGCGTCTCAAAAATCACGTTTGCGTTCTTGTCACCCTTCTTCACGACGAAAATGGAACGCCCGCCCATGCCATCGAGAGGCTTGGCGACGACACGACCATGTTCGGCGAGAAATGATTTCATTTCGGCCATTGAGCGAGTGATCAAGGTTGTCGGCGTGATTTCCGGGAACCAGGCCGTATACGCCTTTTCATTCATATCCCGAAGCGCCTGCGGCGCGTTGACGATGAGGGCGCCATCCTTCTCGGCCCGGTCCAGGATATACGTCGTGTACACGTATTCCATGTCGAACGGCGGGTCCTTGCGCATCAGGATCACATCGAGATCACCCAATTCGATTTCCTGGCGGTCCCCGAGCGAGTACCAGTCGTCGTTGTCATCGCGAACGTGCAAAAGTGTGGACTGGCCCAGCGCTTTGCCCGACAGCAACCTGAGATCCTTCTGCTCCAAATAGTGGATTTCCGCGTTGCGGCGCTCCGCTTCCAGTAGCATCGCGAGCGACGAATCCTTGTAAGGTGTGATCGAGTCGATCGGGTCCATCACGATGCCGATTTTCAAGGATTTTGCAGTCATCTCTAGCCGATATTTCGAAGTCAGGGCCGAAGGCGCTCCACTATACAGCGAAAACACGCGTAAGCGCCCGAATTTCCGCGATTTTGCACATCGCGGCGCGCGTCGTAGCGGGAGTTATGTCAATATGGTAAAAGTCGGTTTTAACGTGGGGAAATTCGGTGACCAGTAACGCGTCCAAGTCCTTAAGCGGGCTCAAGATCCTTGTAATTGATGATAGCAAGACCATTCGCCGAACCGCTGAAACCTTGTTGTCCAAGGAAGGCTGCCAGGTATTTACGGCAATCGACGGGTTCGATGCGCTTTCAAAAATTGCGGATCACCAGCCTGACCTCATATTCGTGGACATCATGATGCCTCGCCTGGACGGCTACGAAACCTGTTCGCTGATCAAACACAACAAGACTTTCAAGGAAACGCCCGTAATCATGCTGTCTTCCAAAGACGGCCTGTTTGACCGTGCTCGCGGCCGTATCGTGGGGTCCGAGCAATACCTGACCAAGCCATTCACGAAAGACGAGTTGCTTGGCGCGATTTCCAACCAGATCAACTAAGGACTTTGAGGATGGCAGTTGTTCTAATCATTGACGATTCACCCACCGAGCTGCATCTGTTTCAGAGCATGCTCGAGAAGGCCGGCTTTGACACGCTCGTGGCCGACAGCGGTGAAGAAGGCATCCGGCAGGCAATAACCTCGCGGCCGGATTGCATACTCATGGATGTCGTCATGCCCGGCATGAACGGCTTTCAGGCAACACGCAAGCTGACCAAGGACCCGGCCACAGAGTCCATACCGGTCATCATGATCACCACCAAGGACCAGGAGACGGACAAAATCTGGGGCATGCGCCAGGGCGCCGTTGAATACCTCGTCAAGCCGGTGGCAGATAACGAACTGGTCGCGAAAATCCACTCGGTAATGGCCGCATAAAGTGGCTGGTTCTGCCGAACTCGCAGCTCTGGTCGAGCAACCGTTCGAGTTGCTCCTCGAAATGGAGCGGCGTGCCCGTGCCGCGCACGCCGGGCAGGGTGCAGGTGCGGCATCGGCAGAGTGGGTGGGCGTCGGCTTTCGGATCGGCGAAGAGCAGTTTGTGGCCAGCCGTGACCATGTTCGCGAAGTCCTGATGCTACCGGATGCAATTACGCGGGTGCCGGGCGCAAATCGCTGGTTGTTGGGTATTGCCAATCTTCGCGGTCATTTGCTGCCGCTCGTTGACGTCAAGCTGCTCCTGGGCAGCGGCCGGACAACCTTGCGACGCACCACGCGCGTCATCTCAGTCAATCATCGCGAAGTACCGGCCGGCCTTGTCGTAGACGAAGTCCTCGGGTTCCGGCGCTTCATGGATCACGAATTCTCAAACGAGACAGCCGAGACAATTGTCCGCTGTGATCGTTTCCTTGGCGGGACCTATCAGCGGGGCGATGAGTCCTGGCCCGTTTTCAACTTGTTCGACCTGGTCGAAAGCAACATGTTTCTGCAGGCAGCTGCGGAATAGAAGGTCTGAAGAGCTATGGCCACAAAAACTGACAATGCGTCTACATTTAAAATCGTTGCCGGCCTGATTGCGGTCCTGCTGATCGCCGCTGCCGGGTTGATTTACCTGCAGTCAGGAAGTGGTGGCAGTTCCTCCGGACCGGAACTTGCGGCGTTGTCGCAAGCAATCCCGTCGCAGGCGGCGCGAGCCCTGGACGGAGAGGATGGCGCATTCGACCAACTCGATGCCAGCATCAAGAAAGTGGCCTCTCTGCGACGTGGCGGTGCGCCAGGGCGCTCCGCAGACTGGCAGCAACTCGAGTCACAAGCCTCAGCGATACTCGCAAAGCGCTCGGACGTTGAAGCTGTGCATGTGGCAGCGAAGCAACTGGTTGATGGTGCGACCGCTGTGCTTGGCAGCTCTAATGAACTCCTCGATCGTTCCGGTGCAACGGCGGTCATCCAGGAGTTTCAGCAGCGCGCTGATCAGATACGGCAGGCTGCCGCCGCGCTGCCCAGTGGAGGTGACAACGCCGCCAATGCGATCGTCGAAAACGTTGCTTTCCTGCGCGATGTGGTTAATGGGCTGAACGGCGATGACAGTGATCTTGATATTCGTCCGCTCAACAACGAAGGCCGTGAGACGGCGCTGGCGCCCATTCTGCCCGTCATAACCCGTCTCGAGGAGCAGTCCGTATCGCTGAGCGCAAGCATCGGCCAGATCGCCGCACTAGGCGACACCCGTACGCAACTTGAGGCAAGCGCGAATGGATTGCTGAGCTCGGCGTTTGGCTCGTCGGGCGGCAACAGTCTTGTACCAGCGGTTCTCACTATTCCGTGGATTCCTATCGGCATGCTTGGCCTGGCAATCCTGTTGTTGCTGGGGCTGCAGCTATTGCATGGCAAGAGCGCGGTGTTTGAGCGTGCCGCGAAGGAGCAGGCAGAGCAAAACGAACGCAACCAGCAGGCTATCCTGCGTCTTCTCGATGAAATGGGCGGCCTCGCTGATGGTGATCTGACCGTCGAGGCTACGGTCACGGAGGACATCACGGGCACTATCGCAGACTCGTTCAACTTTGCGATTGAGGAGCTTCGCAAGCTCGTCGCAACGGTCAACGATACCGCCCTCATGGTTGACACGGCCACCAAGCAAACAGAAAACACGGCAGCGCATCTTGCCAAGGCTGCTGACAACCAGGCGAGAGAAATCAATGCGGCGACCGAGTCGATCGTGTCGATGGCTGCGTCGATTGAAGAAGTGTCCGGCAATGCCGAGAGGTCGTCTGATGTTGCACGCCACTCTGTGGAAGTTGCTCACAAAGGCGGCGAGGCCGTACGGCGAACAATCGATGGCATGAACGCAATTCGCGAAACGATTCAGGAAACCTCGAAACGCATCAAGCGCCTTGGTGAGAGTTCGCAGGAAATTGGCAATATCGTCGAGCTGATCAATGACATTGCCGAACAGACGAATATTCTCGCACTGAACGCGTCCATTCAGGCGTCGATGGCCGGTGAGGCTGGCCGCGGGTTCGCGGTCGTTGCCGACGAAGTGCAGCGCCTCGCGGAGCGTTCGACGAATGCAACCAAACAGATCGAGGTGCTGGTAAGGACGATTCAGGCCGATACCAATGAAGCCGTAGTCTCGATGGAACGTAGTACGACAGACGTTGTTGGTGGCGCGCTTCTGGCCGAGAATGCGGGCGCCGCGCTCGATGAAATCGAGCAGGTTTCGAATCAGATTGCCAGTCTTGTGCAGAACATCTCGAGTTCGGCGCGCCAGCAGGCTGGTTCGGCGGCCGATGTGACGCGGCGAACGACGCGGCTCAGGGAAATCGGCGATCAGACCGGCAAGGCGACGACGGCAACTGCAGCGTCGATTGCCAAGCTCTCTGAACTGGCGACGCAGCTAAGAAAGACTGTCGAAGGTTTTGCACTGCCGTCGGATATGATGCAGGCGAGCGTGCTGACGCGCACGTCATCCAATGCGGCTCCGCCAGCGGCGGCGCCGAAACCCCAGGCGAAAACAGGTTAAGGCGCGCGAGGCGCGGTATTCGCGAGTGACACGGACGACCAAATGACGGGTGACACGGGCATTCATCAGCAGATGACCGGCGACGATGGCGGGCAGGGAACCGTCAACGCGCTGGCGATCGTCAGCACGGAGCTCATGGAGACGATTCGCAATGCGCATCTTGCGCTCGAGGATTGTGTCGATGGCCGAGGTGGCACGACTGCGCTGGTCAGGTCCGGTGAGCTTCTCCATCAGGCGAGCGGTGCGCTACGTATGACGGAGACCTATGGCGCGGCGTTGCTCGTCGAGGAAATGGAACTGTGTTGCAAGTTCCTGACAGCCTTGCGGTCAGGTGCAGGACGCGAGGATGGCCTCGACGCACTGACGCGCGCCATGGTGCAACTGCCGATCTATATCGAGCGCCTGCTTGGTGGTGGCCGCGACATCGCACTTGTCTTGCTGCCCATGCTCAACGACCTTCGAGCCGCTCGTGGCAAGCCCTTGTTGTCCGAAGGTACCCTGCTGTTACTCAATCTCTCGCCGACGCGATCGATAGACAAGCGCGGTGAACGTGCGGGTACTGGCGAAGACCCGGTCGTCATCGCGCAGCGTCTGCGTCCCAAGTTCCAGCTCGCATTGCTCGGCTTGATCAAGGGCGGGGACAGTCAGCGACATCTCGAAACCCTGGGTAAAGTTGCCGCCGCTCTTGAACACTCGGCGACGCGCGATGACATGTACCAACTGTGGATGATCGTCGGCGGGGTCCTCGAATCGCTGCAGAATGGCGGGCTTGAAACGTCCGTAGCGCTGAAGCGCCTGCTCGGTCAGGCAGACCGGCAATTGAAATACGTGATCAATGAAGGGGTACTCGCTTTCGAGAATCACCCTGTCGATGACCTACTGAATAATCTTCTCTACTACGTCGCGCGTTCGTCCAGTGCGGGCGAGCGAATCAGCGCCATACGCGCGGCCTTTAACCTTGCCGAATTGATGCCGGGCGATGAGCAGGTTGAACACGCCCGAGACGCGTTGTCCGCGCCGAGCGCCAAGCTCATGGAGACGGTCGGATCCGCGATTCGCGAGGATCTGAGCAGCGTCAAGGATGTCCTTGATATCTTCGTTCGTACGGGAATGAACAAGTCGTCAGAGCTTGTGCCGCAACTCGAATTGCTAAAGAAGATCAGCGACACCCTGGGGGTCCTGGGACTCGGCGAATTGCGTGGCGACATTGACGGTGAAATTGATCGTCTCAAGACCGTCGTTGAGCGAGGCGGCGTTGCAAACGATCGGATCATACTGGATATCGCTTCCACGCTGCTGCGAGTCGAAGACCGCCTGGAACAACAACTCATACGCCTGACACTACCGGCATCTACCGAAGTGGGGGCTGGTGACGATGAGTCACCCGAAGACGCGGAGAACTTCCGCAAGGTCGCTGAGTCCGTTATGCGCGAGTGCATTATCAATCTCGCGCGCATCAAGGAAACCATCAGCCAGAGTATTGCTGCGGAAGCGCCATCCAGCGGTCTCGACAATATCCCATCTCTGATCAGCGGTATCAAAGCTGGCCTGCTCATGCTCGACAAGACTCGTGCCATGGAAGTTGTCGACCGCGTTGGTAGCCTGATTACAACCATCCTCAATGCAGGTGGTTCGGCGCAGTTGACGCAGAAGGAAACCGACCGACTGGCCGATGCGATCGTGAGCATTGAGTACTACATGGAAACGGTCAAAGCCGGCCGAAGTGAACCGTGGTACATGCTGGACAATGCGGAGGCCTGCCTCGCAGTGCTTCGTGATGTCGAGCACAGAACGCAGCTTGCAGAATTCAAGGAACCGGATCAGGTAGCCGCGACGCAAAAGCTCGAGGCTCTCGATGTGGAGGCCGCAGGGCAACGCGCGATTGCAGAAGCAGCCGCGGATTCGCCGCAGATGCAGGCGACGGAGGTGATGCCGCTTCCTGTTGTCGCGTCCGATGCGGAACACATGGATCCGGAGATCCTCGAGTTGTTCATCGAGGAAGCGAAGGAGGAGATCGCGTCAATCAAGCGCCACCTGCCTTCCTGGACAGCCTCGCCCGACGACCTCGAGATGTTGATTACAACACGTCGGTCGTTCCACACGCTCAAGGGCAGCGGTCGCATGGTCGGTGCGGAGCGTATTGGTGAATACTGCTGGGCTGTCGAGAATCTGCTTAATCGACTGATCAACAGGACGTTGAAGCGCACGCCGCCCATGGTGGACTTCATTGTTGAGGCTGCAGCCGCAGTACCGGAACTCGTCGAGCAACTCGAGGTGGGTACCAAACCCAAAGCAGATATCAGCTTGCTGATTGCACGTGCTCATGCATTTGCTGACGGAGATCCGAATGCGGCCGTGTTGACGATTAGTCGACCGGCGAGCGAGGCGCAGGCCGAAGAAGAGCCGGCGCTCGAAATGGACCCCGTTCTGTACGACATCTTTTCGAAGGAGACAGCGGGCCACCTCAAGGTCATATCTGATTACCTGGATGCTTGTGAGGGCCATCAGCCTCCGTTTGATGTCACTGACAAATTACACCGTGCGTGCCATACGCTGCACGGCAGCGCGAACATGGCAAATGTCGAGCGCGGCGTTGCCGTCGCCGCAGCATTGAACCGTTTCGTCAGGCGCGTGTACGACCACAAGATTGGATTTCAACGGTCCGGACTCGATGCGCTGCGCGCGGCCTCGCGTGCAATCAACACGATTGTTGGGGACATAAATAATCCCGATCAGGATCGTGCCGATTTTTCTGCGCTCATTGAGCACATCACCAGGCTGACGAGTGCAGTTCAGGTGGAGCCGGTTTCTGAGCCTGATACCGAGGAAGTGCCAATAGCCCTGGCGGAGCAGCAGTTCGATGAGGTCGCTTCGCCCGTCGCCGAGGTCGTGAGCGACGAGGTGGAATACGATGCCGAAATTGCTGCGATCTTCACCGAGGAGTCCGCGGAGCTACTCGAGTCGGCCGACAAGGCACTGATCGAGTGGGTCAAGGAGCGCACAGCGCAGCCGATGGAGGAGCTGAAGCGCCACTTGCACACGCTGAAGGGCGGCGCCCGCATGGCCGGTATTACGGCGATGGGGAATCTGAGTCACGATATCGAAGCATTGTTGGTGTCGGTGGACGACGGCCGCGTGAAAGCCACGCCGGCGGTTGAGGACCTGTTGCAGCGCAGCATTGACGAGCTTCATCGTATGCGCGACCTGGTGATCGCGAGCAAGCCCGTGCGTGCCGCTGCCGACCTGGTCCAGCGAATTCAACAGGCAAACGCAGGGTTCGAGGTTGCCGACGATGTCGAAGTAGAGCTGGCGCCGGAGGACACGCGGGTCGAAGAGACTCCGTCTGCCGAGTTCACGATCGAACCGGAAGACACGGTCAGCATGGTCATTGTCGATTCGCCCCTAGCCGACGAACTGGCGGAAATTGGCGCAGAACTGGAAAAACCGGTTGAGCCAGAGATTGCGCAAGTACCAGAACCAGCACCAGAACCAGAACCAGCACCAGAACCAGAACCAGAGCCAGAACCAGAGCCAGAACCAGCACCTGAGCCAGAACCCGAGCCGGAACCCGTCGTGGAACCGGAACCGGCGCCACCGGCGAGAGAAACAACAAGGCCTCCGGCCGATGTGCGGGCCTTGCGCACACCGGATCAACGCCAGGAATTTGCGCGCGTTGACGCGGATCTGCTCGAGGATCTGCTCAATGCGGCTGGCGAGATCAGTATTTATCATTCGCGCCTGAATCAGCAGGTCAACCTGTTTGAGTTCCATGTTGAAGAGCTCGAACAAACGGTTGCCCGTCTGCGCGAGCAGCTGCGCAAGCTCGAGATCGAAACGGAAGCCCAGATAATGCACGGCCACCAGGACACGCTCGTGGCCCGCGATTTTGATCCACTTGAGCTCGATCGCTACTCCAACATCCAGCAGTTGTCGCGGGCGCTGGCCGAATCCGCGAATGATCTCGGTAGTCTCAAGGATCTGTTGAAGTCCGTGACGACGGAAGCAGATGGCCTGCTCTTGCAGCAGTCACGTGTCACTGCTGAGCTGCAGGACGGTCTCATGCGTACCCGGATGGTGCCGTTTCAGCGTCACGTGTCTCGTCTGACGCGACTCGTGCGCCAGGTGGCCGAGGAGGCTGGCAAGCGAGCCGAGCTTGCGGTCGAAGGGGCCTCCGGCGAACTTGACAGGCAAGTACTCGACAAGATGCTGCCACCGTTCGAGCATATGCTGCGCAATGCCGTTGTCCACGGCATCGAGGATGCCGCCGACCGCCAGGCTGCGGGCAAACCTGCCGTGGGTCGCATCACGATTCGACTGCACAGGGAAGGCGCCGAGATGGTTATTGACGTCGCCGACGATGGTGCCGGCCTCGATGTCGATTCGATTCGCCGCAAGGCTTATGAGCTGGAACTGCTCACGCCAGACAGCAAAGTCAGCGACGAAGAAATCATGGACCTGGTACTGAAGCCCGGCTTCTCGACAGCCAGTGCCGTAACGCAGTCTGCCGGGCGCGGCGTGGGCATGGATGTAGTCGCCAACGAAGTGAAGAAGCTAGGTGGTTCGCTGCGCATATCGTCGGTGACCGGTCAGGGCACAAACTTCACGGTGCGGCTGCCATTTACGCTGGCTATTACGCAGGCACTGATCGTCCGTACGGGCGAGGAGGTCTATGCCTTGCCGCTGCCAACCGTGGAAGGTGTCGCACGTATTCCACGCCGTGAACTCGAGAGCCTGCTTAGTCACAGCGAGCCGAGTTACCAGTACGGTGAACAGTCATACAAGTTCCGCCACCTGGGCATGTATCTTGGTGGGCAAGCTGCGAAGCTGCCCGAAGATGAAACCTCAGTGCCGGTCATACTGGTCCATGCAGGCGAGTATTCGGCCGCCCTGCTCGTTGACGAAATGCTTGCCAGCCGGGAGATCGTCGTCAAAGCGGTCGGCCCGCAACTGGCCGGCATTCGCGGCATCTCGGGTGCAACGATTCTCGGCGATGGCCGCATCATCCTGATTCTCGACATCCATGCGCTCGTACGTACCGGAGCGCCCGTCGTCGAGATCAAGAAGGCAGCGCCGACACCCAGCGACGACCGCCCGCTTGCGCTCGTTGTCGATGACTCGATCACGGTTCGGCGTGTCACGGAGCGCTTCCTGCACCGCAGCGGACTGCGGGTTGAGACGGCCAAGGACGGACTTGACGCAATCGCGGTCATGCGTGATCACAAACCCGACGTAATCCTGCTCGACATTGAGATGCCACGTATGGACGGTTATGAATTCGCGTCTCACGTGCGTAATGATCCGCGCATCGCTGATGTGCCAATCATCATGATCACGTCGCGCGTAGGAGACAAGCATCGCGCTCGCGCGATCGAACTGGGCGTAAACGACTACCTCGGTAAGCCCTACCAGGATGCGCAGCTTCTCGAGGCGATACGCCGGCAACTTGAAGAAAAAGGGATTGAACTACCGTGAGCAGCGACACCGACGAACTATATAGCTTGCTCATTCCGCTGGCCGAAGATCGCCTGATCGTGCCGCGTGCCTGCGTTGCAGAGGTCGTTCGTTTTACGGCGCCAGAGCAAGAGGCTGGAGCGCATGCCTGGATGATGGGCAGCGTCAACTGGAATGGTCGCTCGTTACCTGTGGCGTCGTTTGAAGGCGCCTTGGGCAAGGACGTCCCGGTAACGACGGGCCGAACGCGAATCGTGGTTTTTCACGCCGGCACCGGGCAGTTGAAGACGGGCCATTTCGGCGTGTTGACGCAGGGCTTTCCGCAACTCGTGCGTGTCAATGAAGATGTGTTGCAGCTGCACACGACCGACGGGTGGCCAAAGGATGCGCCGGTCCTCTGCCGCGTGAAAATGATCAACGAGTTTCCGCTGATTCCTGATCTCGAGAAGCTTGAGGCGATGCTGGCCCGCGAATCCATGCAGGCCTGACCAACTGCGGCTTGCCCACCGATTCTGCAAGCTACGTGCGCAAATCACCCCACAGCGACTGCATGACAGCCAGCGCGGCGGCTGCCGCCGTTTCGGTTCGCAGCACACGCGGGCCCAGTGCAACCGAACTGAATCCCGATAATTGAGCGTCCTCGTACTCGGTCTGGCTGAAGCCTCCTTCGGGTCCGATTAGGACACAGATCTTGGTCACCGGTTCGGGGAGGCTTGCCAGCGACGTGTTTGCACCGGGCGCAAGAATCAGCTGGGTCCCTGTTTCGTCCGGCTTGTTACCGAACCAGTCCTTAAGTGGCAACGGTGTGTCGATCAGGGGCGGCCTCGTTCGGCCTGACTGCTCACAAGCGCTCGCTGCAACGCCCTGCCAATGATCACGCCGCTTTATCGCGCGTTCGCCATCGAGTTTTACGACGCCGTATTCGGTCAATACCGGTGTGATGCGCTTGACGCCGAGTTCGGTGGCCTTTTGCACGACGAAATCCATTCTTTCGCCACGGGATATGCCCTGCACGAGATGGATCTTGAGCGGTGATTCCGTTGCCACTTCATGGCGTGTGCCGACCAGCAGGGTCGCTGTATTCCTGGTCATGCCTGAGATGTTGGCAGACCATTCTCCGCCCAGGCCATTGAATATCGTGACATCGTCACCCACGCGCAAACGCAGTACGCGGCCCAGGTAGCGGGCCCGATCGCCCTCGAGAATGAGTTCAGCGTCGTTGATCAATTCCGCGGAAACAAATAGCCTCGTCTTCATGGTTTCGAAATCATGCCTCTTCAACGTGGACATTGCTACCGGGCTTCTGGGTCCGGCTACGCAGTGCCCCAGCCCCAATTGCGATGCGCGGCCGGGTGATGCAGAGCCCTCGATGATCGTGTTGCATGGCATCAGCCTGCCGCCAGGCGAGTTTGGTGG
>Ga0316191_10001265_pt1 | contig 17592 bp, 13 predicted proteins | sample Eddworburr2cm_MG_FD_204928 | JGI IMG/M metagenome (GOLD analysis project Ga0316191, IMG submission 204928) | Coastal sediment microbial communities from Maine, United States - Eddy worm burrow 2 cm | ecosystem: Environmental > Aquatic > Marine > Coastal > Sediment | place: USA: Maine...
TTGTGTATGTGCAACGATGGATGAATTACTGGCCGTGTTGCAGAACGAGCTAAACGGACCGCTGCACATTCTGGTGAAGGGGTCACGACGTATGCGAATGGAGCGTGTCGTTGCCGCCCTGGGTGCGCAACCAAAAGCAGGAGAAATGCACTGACATGTTGCTTTATCTGGCCGAATACCTGAGTCAGTACCACAGCGGTTTCAACGTTTTTCAGTACCTGACGCTACGTGCGATTCTCGGTGTGTTGACGGCGCTGGTGATTTCCTTTCTGGTGGGGCCGGAGATGATACGCCGCCTGGGTCGCTACCAGATCGGACAACGGGTGCGAGACGATGGCCCGCAAACCCACCTGGTAAAGGCCGGCACCCCGACCATGGGAGGCGCGCTGATTCTGGTTGCAGTCGTCATCTCGACGTTACTGTGGGCGGATCTGGCTAATCGTTATGTCTGGGTGATGCTGGTGACGACAACCCTGTTCGGCGCCATTGGCTGGGTAGATGATTACAAGAAACTGGTGCTGAAGAATTCCGATGGTCTGTCTGCACGCAGCAAGATTTTCTGGCAATCGCTGGTTGCACTGAGTGTGTCAGTTTTCCTGTATCTCACCTCGACGACGCCGGCCGAGACTTCGCTGATTGTGCCGTTCTTCAAGGACATTGCCATTGACCTGGGCTGGACGTACGTGGTGCTGGCGTATTTCGTTATTGTCGGCTCAAGTAACGCCGTCAACCTGACCGATGGCCTGGATGGACTGGCGATACTGCCGACGGTGTTGATTGCCGGAGCGCTGGCGGTGTTTGCCTATACCACCGGTAATGTAAAGTTTTCCGTGTACCTGGGTATTCCCTACATTCGTGATGCTTCCGAGGTGGTGGTGTTTTGCGCTGCGCTGGTCGGCGCCGGCCTGGGCTTTCTGTGGTTTAACGCCTATCCCGCCATGGTGTTCATGGGCGATGTTGGCGCGCTGGCGCTGGGAGCAGCACTGGGTATCGTCGCGGTACTGGTGCGTCAGGAGCTGGTCTTCATGGTGATGGGTGGTGTGTTTGTGATGGAGACCGTGTCGGTCATTCTGCAGGTGACTTCCTACAAGCTGACCGGGCGACGCATCTTTCATATGGCGCCGTTGCATCATCACTTTGAATTGAAAGGCTGGCCGGAACCGCGCGTCATTGTGCGTTTCTGGATTATTACCGTGATTCTCGTACTGGTGGGTCTGGCGACCCTGAAGATTCGCTAGTCCGAGACATGCGGGTATCTGTAAACAATGTAGTTGTATTAACGAGCGTTGATTGATGGCGGTTCCGGCAATAGTCATGACAGAGATGTTTAACAAGGCGTGCAGAACGCTGGTGGTTGGACTGGGCAAGACCGGCCTGTCTGTGGCGCGCTACCTGTCGCAACAGGGTGTGCCTGTGGCCATTGTTGACAGCCGCGAACAACCGCCGGAACTGGAACGCTCGCGCGCCGAATTGCCGACGGACGTGGCACTGTTTCTTGGCGGCTTTCACCCGGATGCCTTTGCACGGGCGCAGCAGATTGTTATCAGCCCGGGCGTTTCGATGCAGCAACCGGAGATCGCGGCAGCACTGGCAAGACAGGTGCCGGTGATGGGAGACATCGAACTGTTTGCGCAGGCAGCGAAGGCGCCGGTTATTGCAATCACCGGTTCCAATGGCAAGAGCACCGTGGTCACCTTGTTGAGTGCGATGGCACGCCGCGCCGGCATCGAAGTGCGCACCGGCGGCAATATCGGTACGCCGGCGCTGGACCTGATCAAGCAAAACGAGCCGGACCTGTATGTGCTGGAGTTGTCAAGTTTCCAGCTGGAAACCGTGCATTCACTGCGGCCGCAGGCCGCGGTGGTATTGAATATCAGTGATGATCATCTTGACCGCTATCGGGACCTGCAGGATTACGCCAGGGCAAAGCAGGCGGTCTATCAAAATGCCGCTTTGCAGGTGGTCAATCTTGATGATCCCGTAGCAGCTGCGCTGGCTGACGGACAACGTCCACAGGCAGGTTTTACCGGACAGGTTCCTGCTGCCGGAAACTATGGTCTGCTGCAGCATGCCGGCGAGCACTGGCTGGCGCGGGGTGATATGCCCATCATGCCGGTCTCGGCTATACGCATGGCGGGTCAGCATAACCAGCTGAACGCACTGGCAGCGCTGGCGCTGGGTGATGCGGCCGGCTTGCCGCTGACGGCCATGGTCGAAACGCTGACTGAATTTCAGGGTTTGCCGCACCGCATGCAATTGGTGCACCAGCAGCATGGTGTGCGCTGGTTGAATGATTCAAAGGGCACCAATGTCGGCGCTACGCTGGCGGCCATTAACGGCGTGGATGGCAACGTTGTGCTGATTGCCGGCGGTGATGGCAAGGGTGCAGATTTCTCGCCACTGGCGAATGCCATGCAGCGCAAGGGGCGGGGTGCCGTCCTGATAGGCAAGGATGCTGCCTTGCTCGACAGGGTGTTGCAGGGCGTGGTGCCGGTGCGGCTGGCAGACAACATGACGGAGGCTGTCCGGCTGGCCGCCGAAATGGCGCAGCCGGGTGATTGCATATTGTTGTCTCCGGCCTGTGCCAGTACCGATATGTACCGGAATTTTGAAGCACGTGGTGATGTCTTTATGCAGGCTGTAAAGGAGCTGGCTGGCTGATGGCGTCCACGGCTCAACAGGCAAGACGGGTTGCCGCGGATGAAGTCCGTATGCCGCGAGTGGATTACTGGCTGGTGGCCAGCGTTATTGCGTTGACAACGCTGGGGCTGGTGATGGTGTCGTCAGCATCCATTACCTTTGCAGATCGCGAGATTGGCCAACCGTTTTACTATGCCTTGCGCCAGCTTGTTTATATTGGTGTCGGTGTGCTGACCGGGCTGCTGCTGTTCAGGTTGCGGCTGGTTGACCTGGAGCGCATGGGTGTGATGTTGTTGCTGTCGGCCTTTGCCCTGTTACTGCTGGTGCTGGTTCCCGGTGTTGGCGTGGAAGTAAACGGTGCTTCACGCTGGGTAAATGTCGGCCTGTTCCGCATGCAGGTATCGGAGCCAGCCAAGCTGCTGTTCATTATTTACCTGGCCAGTTATCTCGCCCGGCACGGTGAGGAAGTGCGTACCCGCATCTCCGGTTTTATCAAGCCGATCGGCCTGCTGGCGATTGCATCGTTGTTGTTACTGCTGGAGCCTGACTTTGGTGCCACCGTGGTACTGACGGCGACCGTCATGGGTATGATCTTTATGGCCGGCGTCAAGCTGATTCAGTTCAGTGGTGTGCTCGGTGCGGCGGCTTTGTTGCTGGCCAGCCTGGCTGTGTCTTCTCCGTATCGCATGAACCGGCTGACCACCTTTATGGACCCCTGGGCAGATCCGTTCAACAGTGGCTTCCAGCTAACCCAGTCGCTGATTGCTATCGGTCGCGGCGAGTGGCTGGGGGTCGGCCTGGGTGCCAGTATCCAGAAACTTTTTTATCTGCCCGAGGCGCATACTGACTTTGTGTTCGCCGTGCTGGCCGAGGAACTTGGTCTGCTGGGTGTATGTGCAATTATCTTTCTTTACTCTGTGCTGGTGTGGCGCGCCTTTGTGATAGCGGTACAGGCTGCAAAGGCCGAGAACTTTTTTGCGGCTTACCTGGCTTACGGCATCGGTATCTGGTTTGGGCTGCAAAGTTTTATCAATATCGGCGTCAATATGGGGCTGTTGCCTACCAAGGGTCTGACGCTGCCGCTGATGAGTTATGGCGGTTCCAGCATGGTGGTCATGTGTGCGGCGGTGGTGCTGTTGTTGCGTGTTGATTACGAAACACGTTGTACAGCGACCGGTATGTCTGCCACGGGTTTCGCGGCTGTTTCGCGTGGACGGGTGGCCGCATGACTGTGATTGCAAACCAGCGGCCGATATTGATCATGGCAGGTGGTACCGGCGGACACGTGTTTCCGGCACTGGCTGTTGCGGCGGAACTGTCGGCACGGGGTGTGGCGGTTACCTGGCTGGGAACACGTCGTGGACTGGAGTCGCGCGTGGTACCGGCAGCCGGTTACCCGCTGGAGACCATGCGTGTCACGGGTCTGCGTGGCAAGGGTGTATTGCGACTGTTGCTGGCACCGTTCATGTTAATGCTGGCACTGTGGCAGGCGCTGGTTATCCAGTTGCGTTTGCGGCCGCGGGCAGTACTGGGGATGGGCGGGTTTGCCGCCGGTCCGGGCGGCGTAATCGCCTGGTTGTTACGATGTCCGTTGCTGGTACATGAGCAAAATTCTGTGGCGGGTCTGACCAATCGCTGGCTGGCTCCACTGGCACGTACCGTGATGGTGGCCTTTCCGGGCAGCCTGCCGGCAGAGCGGCACCCGCTGCATACCGGCAATCCGGTGCGTGCCGCTATTACACAGTTACCGGCTCCGGCAGAGCGTTTTGCAAACCGCAGTGGTGCCCTGAGGGTGCTGGTGATCGGTGGCAGCCTTGGCGCGCGTGCGCTCAACGAAACGCTACCGGCTGCGGTAGCGCAACTGGCCACTGCGGATGCGTTGCAACTGCATCACCAGACCGGCAGGGATGATGTTGAAACGGTGCGCGCGGCCTATGCGACACAGGGTGTCGATGCACAGGTTGAAGCTTTTGTAGAAGACATGGCCGCTGCGTATGCCTGGGCCGATCTGGTGGTATGCCGTTCCGGCGCGCTGACAGTGGCTGAACTTGCCGTGGTGGGTGTGGCCTCGGTGCTGGTGCCGTATCCGTACGCAACGGATGATCATCAGACCGGTAATGCCCGGTTTCTCGCTGATGCAGGGGCGGCTATTCTGATGCCGCAGTCAACCCTGAGTGCTGCTGCGCTTGCCGGACTGCTGGCAGATTTTTTACAACAACGCGACAGGCTCGCAGAAATGGCGGCTCGCGCACGCGAACTGGCATTACCGGATGCTGCATGCCGGGTTGCAGAGTTGTGCCTGCAGGCAGCAGGTATTGATACGCCCTCTGCGAATCGGGAGGTGTCAGCATGAGCCCGCTGCTGCATCCGACTGCGGTGGCGCAGCCGCATGGCATGGGACGTGTACGTGGCGTGCATTTTGTCGGTATCGGTGGTGCCGGAATGAGTGGTATCGCAGAAGTGATGCATAACCTCGGTTACCAGGTCAGCGGTGCCGACTTGCGTGAAAATACTGTTACCCGGCGCTTGCGTGATATGGGGGTGAGGGTTTTTATCGGACATGATGCTGCCAATGTCGCCGACTGTGACGTGGTGGTGGTGTCTACCGCAATTGCTGCCGATAACCCGGAACTGGTTGCGGCACGCGAGCAACGTATACCGGTAGTACCGCGTGCCGAGATGCTCGCCGAGCTGATGCGTTTTCGATATGGCATCGGTGTTGCCGGTACCCATGGCAAGACCACCACCACAAGTTTGACAGCCAGTTTGCTGGCCGAGGGTGGCCTGGATCCAACATTTGTAATTGGCGGACAACTCAACAGTGCGGCCACCAATGCACAGCTGGGTGCCGGGCATTACCTGGTGGCAGAGGCTGACGAGAGCGATGCCTCGTTCCTGTATCTGCAGCCATCCATGGCTGTGGTGACCAATATTGATGCCGACCACCTGCCGACCTACGAGGGTGATTTTGAACGCTTGCGTCAGACCTTCATCGAGTTTCTGCATCACTTGCCGTTTTACGGACTTGCCGTGCTGTGTCTCGATGATCCCGAAGTCGCTCACGTGCTTGCGGAGGTTACCCGCCCGGTTATTACCTATGGCATTGATGCGGATGCCGATGTCAAGGCGACCGATGTGGAGCAGCAGGGTATGCAGACACATTTCCAGGTGCAGCGTCCGGGGCATGATGCGGCGTTGCCGGTGACGCTGAATCTGCCGGGACGTCACAATGTTTTGAACGCGCTGGCGGCCATCGCCGTGGCAACAGAACTGGGTGTTGATGATGCCGCGATTCAGAAGGCGCTCGCCGGGTTTCAGGGTATCGGCCGGCGTTTTCAGATGGCCGGCGAGATTGCCACCACGGCCGGCAAGGTGTTGATGATTGATGATTATGCACACCATCCGCGAGAAATTGCGCCAACGCTGGAGGCTGTACGTGCTGGCTGGCCGGAACGTCGCCTGGTAGTGGTGTTTCAACCGCATCGTTATTCGCGCACCCACGACCTGTTCGATGATTTTATCAAGGTGTTGTCCAGTGTTGATGTGCTGGTGCTGGGTGAGGTCTATGCCGCCGGTGAAACCCCGATCAGCGGCGCTGATGGTCGTGCGCTGTCACGTGGTATTCGTGCGCGCGGACATGTTGATCCGGTGTTTGTCGAAGAGCTGGATACCCTGCCGGCGGTACTGAAAGATTTGTTGCAGGAGGGTGATGTGTTACTGACGCTGGGGGCCGGTGATATCGGTGCTGCAGCTGCCCGGCTGGTGACTGAGTTGGCGGATACCCGGGTGACACAGGAATGATGGCTGCACCAATATCACAACCCTGGCGGGGCGAATTGCGTTACGACGAACCCATGTCGCTGCATAACTCGTGGCGTGCCGGCGGTGTCGCGCGCTGTTTCTTCAAGCCGGCGGATGTCACAGAGCTGTGTGATTTTCTGCAGCAGCTGGATCCGCAGGAGCCGTTGTTATGGGTGGGGCTGGGGAGTAACTTGCTGGTGCGCGATGGCGGCTTCCCGGGCACGGTGATTTTTACGCACGGTGCGCTGAATGAACTTGAATGGCTGGCTGCAGCCACCTTGCGGGCCGGCGCGGGTATCACCTGTTCCAAGGTGGCCCGCGAGTCAGCAAGGCAGGGACTCACGGGGCTGGAGTTTCTCGCCGGTATTCCCGGCACCATGGGTGGTGCGCTGGCGATGAATGCCGGTGCCTTTGGCGGGGAGACATGGAACCGGGTTGTCGCCGTGGAAACTGTCGATCGTGCCGGTTGCCTGCACACGCGCAAGCCCGAGGAATACCGGGTGGGTTATCGCAGCGTTAAAGGTATTGCTGACGAATGGTTTGTGGCGGCCCGGTTGCAGCTTGAGTCCGGTGATTCAGCGCAGGCACAACAACGCATACGGCAATTGCTGGCTCAGCGTGGCGCGTCGCAGCCAGTGAAGCAAAACAGCTGTGGTTCGGTGTTTCGTAATCCGCCGGGGGATCATGCGGCGCGTTTGATTGAAGTGACCGGGTTGAAGGGTAAAACACTCGGCGGTGCGCAGGTCTCCGAGAAGCATGCGAATTTTATTATTAACACCGGCACGGCCACGGCAGCAGATATAGAGACATTGCTGAACCAGGTGCAGGGTTGTGTTGAACAGGTACATGGCGTGCGGCTGGAACCGGAGGTGCGCATTGTCGGTGAACACCCGGCCGTGCAGGGCGACGCAGGGCTGACAGAATGAATGGCAGCGCAGCGAACAATTTACGGGCATACGGCAAGGTGGCCGTGTTGATGGGCGGGCAATCAGCCGAGCGTGATATTTCGCTGATTAGCGGCGCTGCCGTGCTGCAGGCATTGCAGGCAGCCGGGGTAGATGCGCATGCCGTCGACCCGGCTGAATGCAATCTGCACGAGGTGCTGGTTAACGGTGGTTTCGAACGAGCCTTTATTGCCTTGCATGGCCGCGGTGGTGAGGATGGTGTCATCCAGGGGATGCTGGAGACGCTCGGTATGCCGTATACGGGCAGTGGTGTACTGGGGTCTGCGCTGGGCATGGACAAGCTGCGTACCAAGCAGGTTTGGCAGAGTGCCGGCATATCGACGCCGGCCTTTACGGTGTTTTCCAGTGCGGCTGAAGTGTTGGCCGCAAGCGATCAGCTGCAGTTCCCGCTGATTATGAAGCCTTCGCATGAGGGATCCAGTATTGGCATCAGCAAGGTTGATTCGGTGGCTGACCTGTCCGCGGCCTGGGAACTGGCGGCGCGTTATGACAATGAGGTGTTTGCCGAGCAGTGGATAGACGGCGTTGAATATACTGCCGGCATCCTCGGCGATGAAGTATTGCCGTTGATACGGCTTGAAACCCCCAACACTTTTTACGACTACGCAGCAAAGTATCAAACAGACACCACCAGCTACCTGATTCCCTGTGGCCTGGAAGCTGCCATGGAGTCGCAATTGCAGTCACTGTCGCTGGCGGCTTACCGGGCTGTTGGTGCAAGCGGCTGGGGCCGGGTGGACTTCATGCTGGATGCTGCCGGTCAACCGTGGTTTATCGAGGTGAATACCGTACCGGGTCTTACCGACCACAGCCTGGTACCCATGGCGGCGCAGGCTGCCGGGCTGGATTTCAGTCAGCTGGTTTGCAGGATACTCGATACCAGCATGGAAGCAGTTGCAGTGACTGGCAGGGAGGCTGGTTGTGCCTGAATCAAGCCAACCATTCATTAGCGGCCCGGGCGAACTGTTGAAGCGCCATTCGCGTTCAGTGACCGGCTTGATGCTGGTTGCGCTGCTGGCGGCAACGGTTTTTGGCGGCAAGCTCTGGTTGTCTGATCCGTACCGCTTTCCACTGAACGTGGTCGAGGTGAAGGGTGATTTCAGATACCTCGGCAAGCAGCAATTACAGGCAGCGGTTGCTCCCTATGCCACCGGTGGTTTTTTTACTGTTGATGTGGCGGCGATTCGGGCAGCAGCTGAAGCCTTGCCATGGGTGCGTAAGGCGAGTGTGAAACGGGTGTGGCCGGAGACATTACGTTTGCAGATTGAGGAGCAGCAGCCGGTAGCCCGCTGGGGTGCGCAGGGGTTTCTTAACAAGGCGGGTGAGCCATTTGTTCCGCAGCAGGCGAATGTCTCCATCGTGTTGCCTTCACTGGCCGGGCCTGACGGCCATGAAGCGAAGGTGCTGGAAAATTTCCGGCGGGTGTCGCAGACACTGGCGCCGCTGGGTGTCACGGTAACGCGTATGGAGCTGGATAATCGCCGTGCATGGCACTTGCAGCTGGATGATTCGGTATTGCTGGAACTGGGGCGCACCGATGGGCGACAGCGACTGCAACGTTTTGTGCGTGTCTGGCCCGAGTTGTTTGCCGGACGACTGGATGCGCTGCAGCGTGTTGATCTGCGTTACAGCAACGGATTTTCTGTCAACTGGGATCAGCTAAATCCGGAAGACAATAGTGAGAAACAGGGTTAGACGGTCAGGAAAATATTTGAATGTCGAAGAAAATTGAAAAGAACTTGATTGTAGGCCTGGATATCGGCACCTCGAAAGTGGTGGCGATTGTCGGCGAAGTGATGCCGGATGATGAGCTGGAAGTTGTTGGTATCGGTTCACATCCTTCGCGCGGTCTCAAGAAGGGTGTGGTCGTTAATATTGAATCCACCGTGCATTCAATACAGCGCGCGGTGGAAGAGGCGGAACTCATGGCCGGTTGCCAGATTCACTCTGTCTACGCGGGCATAGCCGGCAGTCATATTCGCAGTCTGAACTCGCACGGCATTGTTGCCATTCGGGACAAGGAAGTGGCACCCGGCGATATCGAGCGTGTAATCGATGCGGCACGTGCCGTGGCAATTCCTGCGGACCAGAAGATTCTGCATATCCTGCCGCAGGAATTTGTCATTGATAACCAGGAAGGTATTCGTGAACCGGTGGGCATGTCCGGGGTACGACTCGAGGCCAAGGTGCACATGGTGACGGGCGCAGTCAGTGCGGCACAAAATATCATCAAGTGCGTACGCCGTTGCGGACTGGAAGTGGACGATATCATTCTTGAACAGCTCGCCTCCAGTTATTCGGTATTGACGGAAGATGAAAAGGAACTGGGTGTCTGTATTGTTGATATCGGCGGTGGCACCACGGATATTGCTGTATTCACCGAGGGTTCCATTCGTCATACCGCAGTGATCCCCATTGCCGGCGACCAGGTGACCAATGATATTGCGGTTGCCTTGCGTACACCGACGCAGCACGCCGAGGAAATCAAGATCAAGTACGCCTGTGCGCTGACCCAGATGGCCAGCGCCGAGGAAAGCATAGAGGTGCCGAGTGTCGGTGATCGTCCGCCGCGCCGGCTTGCGCGGCATACGCTGGCCGAAGTGGTAGAGCCGCGTTACGAGGAATTGCTGACCCTGATCCAGGCAGAGCTGCGCCGCAGTGGCTTTGAGGACCTGATCGCGGCCGGCATTGTACTCACCGGTGGCAGTGCCAAGATCGAGGGGCTGATTGATTTGGCGGAAGAGGTTTTTCATATGCCGGTGCGACTGGGTGTACCCCAGTATGTCACCGGGCTGGTGGATGTTGTGCGTAATCCGATTTTTGCGACCGGTGTCGGGCTGTTGTTGTTTGGTCATCATAACCGTGATCAGCGGTCGCTTGATTCAGGCTTGGGTAAAGGTGTGCGTAGTGTATGGGAGAGGATGAAAGGCTGGTTTCAGGGTAATTTTTAGGTGGTTGGTACTACTTGGCAAGGGTGCAGTCATGATCAGTGAGGTTGGCATGGCAGCGCTTTACATAAACGTTAATTCTTTGGGCTTAATTGTTGTTTCTGTAAGGAGGAGACATCATGTTTGAACTACTCGACTCGTGTGGACAAAGTGCAGTAATCAAGGTGATCGGTGTTGGTGGCGGTGGCGGTAACGCCGTACAGCATATGGTGGAAGCAAATATCGACGGTGTGGAATTTATCTGCGCAAATACCGATTCGCAGGCCCTGAAGAATATGGGGGCACGTACCACACTGCAGATCGGTGCGGCTATCACCAAGGGACTCGGTGCCGGTGCCAATCCGGATGTCGGGCGCCAGGCAGCACAGGAAGATCGTGACCGGATTTCGGAGGTCATCGAAGGTTCTGACATGTTGTTTATTACTGCCGGGATGGGCGGCGGAACAGGTACCGGTGCAGCGCCGGTGGTTGCCCAGGTTGCACGGGAAATGGGAATACTGACGGTTGCAGTCGTTACCAAGCCGTTTACTTTTGAGGGAAGCCGGCGCCTGCACGTGGCACATAACGGCATCAAGGAGCTCAGTCAGTATGTCGATTCGCTGATTACCATTCCGAACGAGAAGTTACAGTCGGTGCTCGGCAAGCAGATCAGCTTGCTGGACGCTTTCTGCTCCGCAAATGATGTATTACTGGGTGCGGTGCAGGGTATTGCCGAATTGATTACCCGTCCGGGCCTGATCAATGTCGACTTTGCCGACGTGCGTACCGTGATGGCGGAAATGGGCATGGCTATGATGGGTTCCGGCACGGCCAAGGGTGAAGATCGGGCGCGAGAAGCGGCTGAAGCGGCGGTCGCCAGTCCGCTGCTGGAAGACATCGACCTGATGGGCGCCAACGGCATTCTGGTGAACGTCACTGCCGGAATGGATCTGGCGATCGGGGAATTCGAGGAAGTTGGCAACACGGTGAAGGCCTTTGCGTCTGAAAATGCCACCGTGGTTGTCGGTACCGTCATTGATCCCGATATGCGCGACGAACTGCGGGTTACCGTGGTTGCGACCGGTCTGGGTGCCGGTGCCAAGGCAATGCCGGCCGACAAGCCATCGCTGGTGCAGGTCAAAACGGCACCCGCTACCACGGCAGCGGGTGGCGAGGATTTTGATCGCCCAACGGTGCTGCGTAACAAAAACAAGGCAGCACAGCGGGCACAGGCGGCCGGCGGCAATAATGCAGAGGATATGGATTATCTTGATATTCCGGCATTTTTACGTCGTCAGGCTGACTAGGCGGTAGCTGGCAGGTACAGGAACAGGCAGGTCCTGGCTGGGTGGCAGCCGGGACCGCAAGGGGAGGCCGCAAAATTATTTGTATCCCTTATATATAGATAAGATTTGCCTATAGGGCGACTGGATGCACTCTTTTTGACACTGCTGCTATGCAGTGTGTTGAGGGTGTGCTAAAGTCACCGCGGCTTTTCTGGTACTTGTCCGAGTAAAAAGGCTGTTTGAAGAGGAATATAAGGCCATGATTCGACAACGTACTCTGAAAAATGTGATTCGCGCTACTGGTGTGGGTTTACACACGGGCGAAAAAATTTACCTGACATTGCGACCGGCACCGGTAGATACCGGCATCGTGTTTTGTCGTGTCGATCTGGAGACGGTTACCCAAATTCAGGCGCGTCCTGAAAATGTCGGTGACACGCGTCTTTCAACTACGCTGGTCAACGGGGACGTTAGGATTTCCACGGTCGAGCATTTGCTCTCGGCCATGGCGGGTCTGGGTATTGATAATGCCTACATCGACCTGAGTGCGGCGGAAGTCCCGATCATGGATGGCAGTGCCGGACCCTTTGTATTCCTTATTCAATCTGCAGGTATTGAAGAACAGAATGCGCCGAAGCGGTTTATCCGCATCAAACGACCGGTACAGGTGGAAGATGGCGACAAAATTGCGCGCTTTGAGCCTTTTGACGGCTTCAAGGTGGGTTTTACCATCGAGTTCGACCATCCGGTGTTCAAGTCCAACACCCAGCACTCTGAAATCGACTTTTCGACAACATCTTTCGTCAAGGAAGTCAGCCGGGCCCGAACGTTTGGTTTTATGCACGAAATTGAGCAGTTGCGGGAACGCAAGCTGGCGCTGGGTGGCAGTCTTGATAATGCCGTGGTGCTGGATGACTATCGGGTTCTGAATGAGGATGGTTTGCGCTATCGCGATGAGTTCGTGAAACACAAGATTCTTGATGCGATTGGGGATCTTTACCTGCTTGGCCACAGCCTGATTGGTGCTTTTAGCGGTTACAAATCCGGACATGCTTTAAATAACACGTTGTTGCGTACGCTGATGGCGGATGAATCAGCTTGGGAAGAAGTGACATTTAACGATGCCAGCGAGTCTCCGATTTCGTTTCTGCAGCCAGTACCAGCCAGCTGACCTGATTTCCTCGTAGCGCCCTGATTTCTGCTGAAAGGAACTGTTCAGCGGAAATTCTGGCGGTTGGCAAGTCTAAGCAGTGCAGTTTTCAGCCCGGGGTCCGATACAGTCTGTGCAGCCTGTTGTAGCGCGGCGGCACCGCTTTTACCCGGTCTTAGAGGGGGTTGGCGGCGGGCTGGCGAGGAAGCTGCGGCTTTTTCAGGTGGTCGGACCCGAACACGTACTGTGCGCAACTTCACAGTTTTGTGGTCGGACAGCTGTTTTACTAGTCCTGGAGCATGGAATCGCAGCCGGGCCGCCCACACAGGTGAGCTGGTTGCAAGAATCAGGGTTTCGTCCCTGACGGCCAGTACCCGGCAGTGTTCGTTCAGGGGTTCTGGCAACAGTCTCTTTACTAATGCCTGCAACACCATCAGGGCCCTGGCCCTGGCAACCAGGCTGGCGTATTTACCGCCTGACAATTTATTAATTTGCAAAGGATTGTTCATGGGATCACTAACAGGTTTATAGATGAACATCATACTGTTTACAAACAAGCGCGGACAGGTCTGGAATTTTGAACTGGATTTGCTGCGTTTTGGTATCACTTCCATTGCCGGGCTGGTTATCCTGATCGCTGTCGCAGTCTTTGCCGGGACCCGGATAGCTGAAGAAGAACTGCAGCATGTGGTCAAATGGCAAGGCATGGTGGCGGGACAAAAGGCTGAAATTACCGAGGCCCGGCGCAGTGCGCAGGCTGATATAGATGCTCTGACCTTGCGGATTGGCAAAATGCAGGCACAAATGTTGCGCCTCAATGCCCTTGGCGAACGGCTTGTGGAACAGGGCAGTCTGGACAAGGAAGAATTTGATTTTGATGCGGTTCCGGCTGTCGGTGGCCCGGAAGAGAGCGGTGCGGTGCAATCTGTACCGCTGGCTGATTTCCTGTCCATGATGGACGCGCTGGATAGCGAGATGCAGGACCGGGAACAGAAATTGTCGGTACTGGAGTCGTTACTGATGAGCCGCAGCCTGCATGAACGTGTCATGCCTTCCGGTAAACCGGTCGCTGATGGCTGGTTATCTTCACGCTATGGCAAGCGTAATGATCCGTTTACCGGCAAGCAGGATTTTCACAAGGGACTGGATTTTGCCGGTAAAAAAGGCAGCGAGGTCGTCGCGGTCGGTGACGGCGTTGTGAGTTGGGCGGGCAAGCGCTCGGGTTACGGTAACCTGATTGAGGTTAACCACGGAAATGGTTATTCCACGCGATACGGCCATAACCAGAAACACCTGGTCAAGGTCGGTGAAAAGGTTATCAAGGGCCAGCAGATTGCCCTGATGGGGTCTACCGGGCGATCGACCGGTCCGCATGTCCATTTTGAGATGTTACACGACGGCAAAACCATTAATCCCACCAAATATATCGCCAAATAAGCCTGCTCTATCCGGCACTCGCGCCGGGCTGCTTTTCCCCTGTTTAACACCGTTTCGGCCTGCTAATTTGCGGGAACATGCGGTATCATGCCTGCTTTCTGCAGACTGGGTTTTTCACAAGGTTCATGGCCATTAATATCCTTAACAAGTTGTTTGGCAGTCGCAATGATCGCCAGCTAAAACGTATGTCACGTCTCGTGACGCGCATTAACGAACTGGAAGCGGATTTCAAGGCGCTGTCGGATGACGCGCTGCGGGCCAAAACGGATGAATTCCGGCAACGACTGATCGATGGCGAAACGCTGGATGACCTGTTGCCTGAAGCATTTGCTGCTGTGCGTGAGGCCGCCTGGCGTGCTCTTGGAATGCGTCATTTTGATGTGCAGTTGATTGGTGGCATGGTGTTGCACGGTGGCAGGATTGCTGAAATGCGCACCGGTGAAGGCAAGACGCTGGTCGCTACACTGGCTGCCTATTTGAATGCGCTGGGCGGAGATGGTGTGCATGTGGTCACCGTGAATGACTACCTCGCACGGCGTGACTCCGAATGGATGGGCAAGGTCTATGCCTTCATGGGGCTGACGACTGGCGTTATTGTGTCCGGCCAGAGCCACGAGGAAAAGAAGGCTGCCTACGAGGCGGATATCACTTACGGCACAAATAATGAATTTGGCTTTGATTATCTGCGCGACAATATGGCCTTCAAGGCGGATGAGCGTGTGCAGCGCGGTCGCAGCTATGCCATCGTCGATGAAGTCGATTCTATCCTGATTGACGAGGCACGTACCCCGCTGGTGATCTCCGGCCCGGTCAATGAGCGTTCGGATCTGTATGTCACCATGAATGAGCTGGTGGCCGGGTTGACCCTGCAGGAGGAGGAAGACGGGCCGGGCGATTACACGCTGGAAGAAAAACACAAGCAGATATATCTCACTGATGCCGGACATGAACACGTTGAAGAGTTACTGACTGGCAAGGGGTTGTTGCGAGAGGGAGAGAGTCTCTACGATGCAGCCAACCTGGGTATGATGCACCATCTCAACGCAGCCATGCGTGCCACCTTGCTGTTCAAGAAAGATGTGGACTATATCGTGCAGGACGGCAAGGTTGTTATTGTCGACGAGTTCACCGGCCGTACCATGCCGGGCCGACGCTGGTCGGAAGGGTTACACCAGGCTGTCGAGGCGAAAGAGAACGTTCCTATCCAGAACGAAAGCCAGACGCTGGCCTCCATTACCTTCCAGAACTATTTCAGGACCTACAAAAAACTTGCTGGCATGACCGGTACAGCAGATACAGAAGCGTTTGAATTACAACAGATTTACGGGCTTGAAGTGATTGTGATTCCAACCCATAACCCGATGGTCAGGAATGATATGGGGGATCTGGTATATCTCACAATTGAAGAGAAGTTCGAGGCCATCATGAACGATGTGCGTAACTGTCAGCAAAAGGGACAACCGGTGCTGGTGGGTACGGCATCAGTGGACACCTCGGAGTACCTTTCCGGGTTGCTGAAGAAAGCTAACGTCAAACATGCTGTGCTGAACGCCAAGCAGCATGAGAAGGAAGCCTACATCGTGGCGCAGGCCGGCCGGCCGGGTGCAATTACGATTGCAACCAACATGGCAGGCCGCGGTACCGATATTGTACTCGGGGGTAATTTACAGGTTGAGCTTGAGGCACTGGATAATCCGGATGAGGCCACTGTAAAGGAGGTCACGGCCGAATGGCAGAAGCGGCATGATGAAGTGATTGCTGCCGGTGGCCTGCATATCGTCGGTACGGAGCGGCATGAATCACGGCGTGTTGATAACCAGCTGCGTGGTCGTGCCGGTCGTCAGGGTGATCCTGGCTCGAGCCGTTTTTACCTGTCGCTGAAAGATAATCTGATGCGTATTTTTGCGTCGGACCGGGTGGCCGGACTGATGCAAAAACTCGGCATGGAAAAGGGTGAGGCGATCGAGCATCCCTGGGTATCCAAGGCAATTGAAAATGCCCAGCGCAAGGTTGAACAACACAACTACAACATGCGCAAAACGCTGCTTGAGTATGATGATGTGGCGAATGACCAGCGTACCGTTGTCTATGAGCAGCGTGACGAGCTGATGGAAACGGATGATGTTTCCGGGATCGTGGATGCGGTCCGTGAGGATGTGGTGAATGCCCTGATCAGTCAGTATGTTCCACCCGGATCACTGGATGAACAGTGGGATATTGCCGGACTGGAAGATGCGCTGGTGAATGAATATGGCCATGAAATGCCTGTCAGTCAGTGGCTGGATGAGGATGACGAACTGCACGAGGAGACGCTGCGTGCGCGTATTCTTGACACCATGGTCACTGCTTACCGGCAAAAAGAGCAGGATGCCGGTGTGGAAGTGGTGCGTCATTTCGAGAAGGCCGTGATGTTGCAGCTTCTCGATGGTGCCTGGAAGGAACACCTGGCGGCAATGGATTACCTGCGCCAGGGTATTGGCCTGCGTGGTTATGGACAGAAAGATCCTAAACAGGAATACAAGAAAGAGGGTTTCGCGATGTTCTCTGACATGCTTGAACGTATCAAGCATGAAATCATCAGCGTGCTGTCCAAAGTACAGGTGCGTACGGAATCTGATGTCGAGGCCGTTGAGCAACAGCGTCGTAGCCAGTCGCAGGTCAAGTACCAGCATGCCAATGCCAACTCCATGAGTGAGGGCGAGGCCAGTGAGGCTGTTGATAAAGAGCATACCCCGTTTCAGCGAGAAGGACGCAAGGTTGGGCGCAATGAACCGTGTCCTTGTGGCTCAGGGAAAAAATTCAAACAGTGTCACGGTAAGCTGGCCTGATACTGCTGTTATACAGCTGATTATATCGGGCCGTGTTTATTCAGATTGCCGGTGTGATCGGCTGCAGCAATAACGACGAACCATGATTAAAAAGCCACTACCCGAACTGTTCCCTGTCTGCGGATTACGACTGGGGGTAACGGCGGCGGGTATCAAGATACCGGGTCGCCCTGATCTGGTGGTGATGAGTCTCGCAGCTGGCTCGGTGTGTGCGGCCGTCTTCACACAAAATGCTTTCTGTGCTGCCCCGGTGATTGTGGCGCGAGAACATTTGGCACGGCAACAACCGGTCTGTCTGCTGATCAATACCGGCAATGCCAATGCCGGCACCGGCGAGGCCGGTATTAAAGATGCCCGTTTGTGTTGTGAAGCTGTGGCCGATCAGCATGGCTGTACGGCGCAGGCGGTGTTGCCGTTTTCGACCGGCGTGATTGGCGAACCCTTGCCGGTGACGGCCATCCTGGAGGGAATTCCGCTGGCGCTGGATCAGCTTGATGAGGCGGGATGGGCGGCAGCGGCAAGCGCTATTCTGACGACGGATACGGTGCCAAAAGGAGC